>ULXW01033750.1_pt1 | contig 16393 bp, 8 predicted proteins | sample 1961661 | NCBI WGS metagenome assembly ULXW01 (sample SAMEA4835849, study PRJEB28245) | human gut metagenome | biome: gut microbiome; material: fecal sample | place: Denmark | collected 2008 | reverse complement strand
GCCAGCCGATATTCTCAACAATCTGTCGGAGCGGAGTTTGGTTCTGTTCGACGAGTTGGGACGGGGAACGAGTACTTACGACGGTATATCTATCGCGTGGGCTATTGTCGAGCACATACACGAACACCCCAAAGCTCGTGCCAAGACGTTGTTCGCTACCCATTATCACGAGCTGAACGAAATGGAACGTACTTATAAACGCATTGTCAATTATAACGTTTCGGTAAAAGAGGTCGACAACAAGGTGATATTCTTGCGGAAATTGGTACGCGGCGGGAGTGAGCACAGTTTCGGTATCCATGTGGCGAAGCTGGCCGGTATGCCCCAGAGCATCGTCAAGCGGGCCAACCAGATTTTGAAACAGTTGGAGTCGGAGAACCGCCAGAACGGTATCGCCAAGCCTACCGCCGAAATCGCTTCGTCGAGAGGTGGCATGCAGTTGAGTTTTTTCCAACTGGACGATCCTGTGCTTTCACAGGTTCGGGACGAAATTTTACAGGTCGATATCAATAACCTTACACCGGTAGAAGCATTGAATAAACTAAACGAAATACGAAAAATAATCACCGGGAAATAGAACGGTTTGTTTATGATGAAGAGAAGCGATTTTGAAATTATGGCGCCGGTGGGTTCGTACGATTCTTTGACGGCGGCCATACAGGGAGGGGCCGATTCGGTATATTTCGGTATCGAGGGGCTGAATATGCGAGCCCGTTCGTCGAATAATTTTACGATAGACGATTTACACGAGATTGTGCGTATTTGTAACGAGCATCACATAAAGAGTTATCTGACGGTCAATACCGTTATCTACGACGAAGATATACCTCTGTTACATCGTATTATCGATGCGGCGAAGGAGGCCGGGCTCTCGGCTATTATCGCCAGCGATGTGGCGGCTATGACCTATGCCCGCGAGATAGGGGTAGAGGTGCATTTATCGACCCAGCTGAATATTTCCAATACCGAGGCGTTGCGATTCTATGCCCGTTTTGCCGATGTGGTGGTGCTGGCCCGGGAGTTGAATATGGAGCAGGTAGCCCGTATTCACGAAGCCATTTTGCGGGATCGTATCGTGGGGCCGGGCGGAGAACCGGTACGTATAGAGATGTTCTGTCACGGGGCATTGTGCATGGCTGTGTCCGGCAAATGTTATTTGAGCCTTCACGAAATGAATGCTTCGGCGAATCGGGGGGCTTGTATGCAGATTTGTCGTCGTTCATACGAAGTGAAAGACAAGGAGACCGGTAACGAGTTGGAAGTGGACAACGCTTACATCATGTCGCCGAAGGACTTGAAAACGATACATTTCCTGAACAAACTGATCGATTCGGGGGTGCGGGTATTTAAAATCGAGGGTCGCGCAAGGGGACCGGAATATGTGCGTACGGTCGTTTCGTGTTACAACGAGGCCATCGAGTCTTATTTGAACGACGACTTTACCGACGAGAAGATCGCACAGTGGGACGAGCGGCTCGCTACCGTCTTTAATCGAGGGTTTTGGAACGGATATTATTTGGGTCAGCGCTTGGGCGAATGGACTCACAATTATGGCTCGGGAGCCACGAAACGAAAGATATATATAGGCAAGGGCGTGAAGTATTTTTCCAACCTCGGTGTGGCCGAATTTCTCATGGAGAGCGGTTCGTTGAGCGTGGGAGACGAGATACTCGTCACCGGCCCGACGACCGGTGCGCTTATCCGCAAGGTGGAAGAGATACGAGTCGATTTGAAACCGGTACAAAAGACGGTAAAAGGCGAGCGGTTCTCGATGCGTATCGATGAGAAGATACGACCGTCGGATAAATTATTTAAATGGGTGGATAGTTCGGAACTTAATACAAAATAAAGATGTTCATGAAACGGGCGATAGTTATACTTTGTGGAATCGTATGCACCGGACAGCTTTTGGCCGCTAAGCCGGGAATCCCGGCTTATAACGATGACAGGGCTTTGATAGATAGGGGAATCTTTCTCTTTCAAGAGAAGAACTATGCGGGTTGTGCCGATGTGATGAAAGAGGCTTGTGAAGGCGATTTGTCGCCTGAGCAGCGGGAAACGGCCGACTGGTATATCGCTCTTTCGGAAGCCCGCAATTATTCGCCGCAGGCTGTACGGCGGTTAACGGATTTTTTGCGAAATTATCCGGATTCTAAACATACTTTGCAGGCTCGGTTGGCATTGGCCGATTATTATTACGACAGTCAAGATTATGCAAAAGCCTTGAAAACCTATCAGACGGTAAATGTGAGTCTGTTGACCGGCGACGAGGAGGACCGGTGGGGATATCGCACGGCATGTTCTTTGTTGAAGACCGGTAATCCCGATGCGGCGAAACCGCTGTTTCAGCTTCTAATCGGGAAAGAGAGATTTCGGACAGGAGCCACGTTCTACCTTTCGTATATACAGATGAACGAGGGAGACGATAGAGCCGCTTTAAGCGGATTTTCGAAAGTGGCGGACGACAGGAGTTTCGGATATGCCGCACGGCTGCACATGTTGCAGATTTATTTCGGGCAAAAACGTTTCGCACAGGTATTGTCCGAGGGTAAAGCGTTGTTGTCCCGTCCGTCTTCCGATGCCGACTTATACACCGAACTTCTTCGGTTGCTCGGCGAAAGCGCTTATCAAGAAGGTGACGATAAAGCGGCGACGGAATATTTGGAAAGGTATTTGCAACGATGTCGTAAACCCGAACGCTCTTCTCTTTATGTCATGGGTGTCATGGCCTATCGCCGGGGAGAAGATAGCGAGACGATCGATTATTTGGGGCGTGTGACCGGCGTGGACGATGCTCTTTCTCAAAATGCTTATCTTTATATCGGGCAAGCCTATTTGCGAGCGGGAGATAAAAATAATGCCCGCATGGCGTTCGAGATGGCTTCACAAGGGAATTACGACCGTCAGGTTCGGGAAACGGCGCTTTACAACTATGCGCTCTGCCTGTATGATCGCACGGCTTCGCCTTTCGATAACTCGGTGGGTGTGTTCGAACGTTTCTTGAACGAGTTTCCCGGTTCTCGCTATGCCGACAAGATTAACGACTATTTGGTAGAAGTTTACATGACGACCCGTAATTATCGGTCGGCACTGGCGTCTATCGATAAAATACGGAAGCCCGACGGGAAAATACTCGCCGCCAAGCAGCGCATTCTTTTCCAGTTGGGGACGGAGGCTTTCACCAATGCCCGTATCGCCGATGCCGAAAGTTTGTTTAGCCGGGCGATCGCTGTGGGAAACTATGATACCGATATACGGGGTAAGGCTGCGTTTTGGCTCGCCGAGTGCCAATATCGTCGGGAACAATACGATATCGCTGCCCGGAATTATTCGGCATATCTTTCTTCCAGCAAGGACAAGCGGAGCGAAATGTATTCGCTGGCTTGGTACGATTGGGCCTACTGTCAGTTCAAACAGCATAACTTCTCGCAAGCCCTCGACGGTTTTTCCCGGTATGTCTCTGTACAGACCGGAGGAAATCGAAGCATGCTTGCCGATGCCTATTCCCGGATAGGCGATTGCTATTATTACGCCCGTCGGTTCGCCGATGCCGAGCAGTATTATGCCCGGGCCCAAGAGACCGATGTCGCGAACGGAGATTATGCCCTTTTTCAAAAAGCTTTTATGGCAGGATTGCAGAGGAATCACGAACGCAAAATAGAGTTGTTGGACAAATTGATTGCCGATTATCCTCGTTCGGGATATCTGGCGAATGCATGGTTCGAAAAGGGACAGGCTTATACGATATTGAATAGGAATAACGATGCTATCGTATGTTACAAACAATTGATCGCCGATTATCCCCAGAGCGCGATTGCCCGCAAGGGAGGTTTGCAGTTGGGTATGGTTTATTTCAATAACGGGCAGACAGACGAATCGGTGGCTGCTTACCAGCAAGTGATAGAGCGTTATCCGACCAGCGAGGAGGCTCGCATAGCGGTCGCCGACCTCAAATCGGTATATGTAGAGAAAGATGCAGTCGATGCCTACGCTAACTATCTGAACAGCGTGGGACGGTCGGAACAGGCCCCTGTGAGCGAATTGGATTCTTTGTCGTATATGGCAGCCGAGCGCACTTATATGACGGGGAAAGGTATCGCTTCGTTGGAGAAATATGTGCGAAATTATCCGTCGGGCGCGTTTTTGATTCCGGCTAATTACTATATCGGGAAGGCATCGTTTGCAGCGAAAGACTACGACAAAGCTCTTCCAGCGTTCGACTATGTGGTGACGAACAGTCCCGACGGCGAGTTTGCCGAAGAAGCATTGGCCCGCAAGTGCGAGATACTTTATTTGAAAGCTCGTTATGACGAGGCTTTTGCCGGATTCAAGGAGTTGGAAAAGAAAGCGACTGTCGGAGAGAACAAACAGGCCGCCCGGTTGGGTATGCTTCGTATTGCCCGGAATAAGCGGCAATATGGCGAGGTGGTAACGGTTGCCGACAAGTTGTTGAGCGAAAGCAAACTTTCTCCCGATTTGCGGCAAGAGATTTTATTTGCTCGTGCCGATGCCTATTTCCATACGGGAAAGGGAGAAAATGCAGCCGATGACTGGCGGGAGCTTTCGAAAGATACCCGTTCGATTTACGGGGCGCAAAGTGCCTATTTATTGGCCCAATATCAATTCGACAACAAAGCGATCGATACGGCCGAAAAGACGCTGAATACTTTTATCGACAAAGGTACTCCCCACAATTATTGGTTGGCTCGGGCATTCTTGCTCATGGCCGACATTTATGAAAAACGGGGCGAGACTTTCCAAGCCCGTCAATATTTGCAAAGTTTGCGGAATAACTATCCGGCCAGCGACGACGATATTATTTCCCGTATAGACAAGAAGTTGAGCGAGCTGGGACAAACAGAGTAGTTGAACGATACAATATGTATGGCTTATGAAACGGTTTTCTTTTTTAATCATATCGGTTTTCCCATTCTTCCTGTCGGCACAGATACGTTCCGATTCGTTGCGGCGGGAAGTAACCATAGAAAAAGATTTTACACCTATCGTGCGCGATGCGTCTAAAATCAATACATTGCCCGAAGTGGAAGCACCGACGGTAACCAAACAATCTATACGGTATAGCGACTGGACGGTTCCGGCTCCCCTCGAACCTCGCGCTGTCTTGTTGGCTCCCGGCGGTTTCGGAGAAAAACCCGAAGAAAACCAATCGAGGGGATACGTGGATTTCGGGATAGGCAATTACCTGAATATGGTCGGGAATGCAGGTTATCGTATTTTGCAGAATGACAAAGACAAGTTGGGTGTGTGGTTGCAACATCGCTCTACTTGCGGAACGGTGGATTACAATCAATCGTTAACGGAGGACTATCCCGACTCGAAGAAGATGCACCGGCTCGAAGAGCGAGTGGTCGCCGATTATCTTCACTCCTTCGGGAAGCTGGATTTGGGAATAAGCGGCGGTTATCGTTACGACTCCTTCAACTATTACGGATTGCGATACACCGGTTTGACGGGAATATCTTCGCCTAACCAAGAGATAAACCGGTTCTTCTTGAAAAGCCATATAGCCTCGACTACCGGAGAGTCGGACCTACTTTATAAAGTTTCATTGGCATATTACCGGTACGGGTATCACCGGGGATATTTACAAGGTGAAAAAGGGGCTGCCGAGAATTTAGTAAATGCTGACTTTACATTGTCTGCGCCGATCGACAGACGTAGCTCTATTTCTTTGGACGGTTCTTTCGATTATGTGGGTTACAGCCGGTTACAGTCGGCAGCGAATTACGGTATGATTTCATTGAATCCCCGGTATGACTGGCGGAATGAACACGTGGCTTTTGCGGTCGGTGTCAAGGCCGATGTTTCTTTCAACAACGGAACTATTTTGCGATTCTCTCCCGATGTGCGATTCGATTGGACGATAGTTCCCGATGTACAGTTTTATACGGCTTTTACGGGCGGGAAGAAACTGAATACGTGGCGAAGTGTTTCGGCCTATACGCTCTACTTCAATCCGTCGGCACAGGTAGATAATACGTATGTGCCGTTGGATGCCTCATTGGGAATACGTATTAACGCATTGCCCGGATTTTCCGTAGGGCTTTCGGGCGGTTATGAAATTTGTAAAAAGGCGTTGTTCCTTTTATCCGAAGATTTGGACGGAAAGTTTACAGGTGTGTCGCGTTTTTGGGGTATCGATGCCAATGCTTTGAAAGCAGAGCTTGATGTATCTTATCGTTACGGTACGAAATTGGAGGCTTCGGCGAAGGTCGGGTATCACCGATGGAAGACCGCCGATGGGGGGGAGACGATTTCGTATAACCGTCCGCAGTGGGAAGGAGGAGCGAATATCCGTTATATGCCTGTTCGCCCGTTCACGCTCGAAGCCGGATATGAGTTTGCTGCGGGTCGGGAGTATTCAAATCTCGGAAAGCTCTCCGATATACATCTCGTTCACTTGAAAGCCTCGTATGCTTTCACTTCTTGGTTTTCGCTTTACGGACTTACCGACAATGTGCTGAACCGGAAATACGATATTCTTTACGGTATGCCGGCACAAGGCATCAATTTCATGTTCGGGGTCGATTTGAAATTTTGAGGGTAAGAGGTCTGTTCTCGACATTTTTAACCCTTCCATCACTATGTGTGCCACCTCCCCTATATGACTAACGCCACCCCCCGCAATACTACGGGACGCGGCAGGGGAGAAGAAGGATTTAACCTCTCCCACCGTGTCGGGAGTACTCATGGGACGAGTGGGTAGTTTAAAAACAGGATTTATCTCGTCAGCTTTTTCGGAGGGGGGAGTATAGGAGAAAGGCGTTGGGGAAGAAATGCGACAAAAACTCTACATGGTAGGATCGATTCGAAATGTGTGCGATATACATTATTTAATAAAAAAGTAGAAAAAAGCTCTGTATTACAATCTGTTTTTCTAATTTTGCGCAAAATTTGAACGAACATTGCGCATATGGCAAAAAATTTGGTAATCGTAGAGTCTCCGGCAAAGGCTAAAACCATTGAGAAGTTTTTGGGAAAGGATTTTGAAGTCCTTTCGAGCTACGGACATATCCGTGATCTCAAAAAAAAGGATTTCAGTGTGGATATCGAGCATAACTATAAACCTATTTATGAAATCCCTGCCGACAAAAAAAAGTTGGTGGAAACGCTGAAACAGGAGGCAGACAAAGCGGATATGGTTTGGCTGGCTTCCGATGAGGACCGCGAGGGAGAGGCTATCGCATGGCACTTGTTCGAAGTGTTGAAATTGAAACCGGAGAAAACGAAACGGATTGTATTCCATGAGATTACCAAAGATGCCATACTCCATGCCATTGAGAATCCCCGGGATATAGATTTGAATCGGGTAGATGCTCAACAAGCCCGCAGGGTACTCGACCGTATCGTGGGATTCGAACTTTCGCCTGTTCTGTGGAAAAAGGTGAAGCCCGCTTTGTCGGCCGGTCGTGTACAATCGGTCGCAGTGCGCTTGATTGTAGAACGGGAGCGAGAAATCTCGGCGTTCAAGCCCGAAGCAGCCTATCGGGTGATCGGGGAATTTTTGTTACCCGGAGGGGAATTGTTGAAGGCCGAATTGAGCCAACGATTGAAAACCGAAGACGAGGCGAAGGCTTTGCTCGAAGCCTGCAAGACCGCACGGTTCTCTATCGGGGACGTGACGGTGAAACCTGCAAAGAAATCGCCTGCGGCTCCGTTCACCACTTCCACATTGCAACAGGAAGCCGCCCGGAAATTGGGCTTCTCCGTGGCTCAAACCATGATGGTGGCTCAACGGCTTTATGAGGCTGGACATATCACCTATATGCGTACCGACTCGGTGAATTTGTCATCGCTGGCTATAAATACGACCAAAGACGAGATTGTAAAAACTTTGGGAGAGAGATATCTGCACATTCGAAATTACCATACGCATACCAAAGGAGCACAGGAAGCGCACGAGGCAATACGTCCCACGTACATCAGCCATCACGAAATCAATGCTTCCTCTCAGGAAAAACGATTGTATGAATTGATTTGGAAACGTACGATCGCTTCTCAAATGAGCGATGCCGAGTTGGAAAAGACGACTGCGACCATCGCTGTTTCGGGAAGGAAAGAACACTTCGTCGCCGTGGGCGAGGTCTTGAAATTCGACGGTTTCCTGAAAGTGTATATGGCGTCTACCGATGACGAAGGCGATACAGAAGGAAACGACAAGATGTTACCTGCATTGGCGAAAGGCGATGTGCTGGCATTGTCGTCGGTCACGGCAACGGAACGTTTCTCGCAAGCTCCCGCCCGCTATACCGAGGCTAGTCTGGTTCGTAAATTGGAAGAGCTGGGTATCGGTCGGCCTTCTACCTATGCACCAACCATTTCGACCATACAGCAACGTGAATATGTCGAGAAGGGCGATCGGAAAGGAACGGAGCGGAAATATCGTATGTTGACGCTGCACGATGGGAAAATCGAATCGGGAGAGAAAACCGAGCTCACAGGAGCCGATAAAGGCAAACTGCTCCCCACCGATATAGGAGTTGTCGTCAACGATTTCTTGACGGAGTATTTCCCCGATATTCTCAATTATAACTTTACGGCGAATGTCGAGCAGCAATTCGACGATATTGCCGAGGGAAAAACCGTGTGGAACGATGAGATAGATCATTTTTACAAACTCTTTCACCCGGTGGTAGAGAGCGCTCTTGCTTTGCGGTTGGAGCATAAAGTGGGTGAACGGGTATTGGGTACGGACCCGAAAAGCGGTCGTCCCGTATCGGTGAAGATAGGCCGTTTCGGTCCGTTGGTACAAATCGGTACGCCCGAAGATACGGAGAAGCCGTTGTTCGCATCGTTGCTCAAAGGACAATCGATGAGCACGATTACATTGGAAGAGGCTTTGAAACTGTTCGATTTGCCCCGAACCTTAGGCGATTTCGAAGGTAAAACCGTTGTCGTGGGTATTGGCCGTTTCGGTCCGTATATTCGTCACGACGGCAAATATGTATCGTTGCCCAAAGAGTTCACCCCGCAGGGTGTTTCGTTAGAGGATGCGATAATGTTGATTCAGCAAAAGCGCGAGCAGGAAAGTCAACGCCTTATCAAGAAGTTCGATGAAGATGATGAACTCGAACTGCTTAACGGTCGTTTCGGTCCGTATATCGCTTATAAAAAGAAGAATTATAAATTACCCAAAGGTTCCGAACCGGCATCGCTCACGTTCGCCGATTGCATGAAGATTGTCGAGGATGCCGACAAGGCTCCTGCCAAAAAGAAACCGGCCCGGAAAAAGACGACGAAATAAAAGAGATCCAATGGAATATTGCGGGGTATGCTCAAAAGTTAAATACTTTTGGGCATACTTTTTTTAGAAGATGTTTTAAATTTATAGAGAAATAATATTATCATTGCAAGCAGGTATGTTCCGGCCATATTGAGTCCCCGTCTCGCATCTTGAATCCCTTGATTTTTGTCAATAGCCCGCTATTGACTGCATATCTCGGACTCCAATCTGCTTCAACATAGGTCTCAATCTGTCTCGGAATAAATTTAAAACAGCTCTATGTATTCGATATTTTCCGATGATTCTTTTATGGCGTTTTGAAGGGTGAATAGAGGGGACCTTGATGTGCGTGGCTTGTTTGTTGTACTGTTGTAAGTGAAAATAGATCTCGGAATCGGGAGAAAATTTTGGAATAGTGATTAGGTGATTGGTGAAATTGCGGGATAGATATTATTTTTGGAGATGTAAAACAGTGGTTTTGTGTTATGGCGAAAGAACTTTTCAATCGGTATGTATGGCTGATCGATACGTTGCAGCGCTACGGAAGGCTTACCCGCAGAGAGATAGACGGGTTGTGGCAACGGAGCGAATATTCGGACGGCAAGCCGATGGCTCGACGGACGTTTATGAATTATCGTCAGGCCATACAGGAGATGTTTGACGTGAATATCGAGTGTGATGCTTCTACGTATGAATATTACATCGAGGACCCGGATGCTTTGCAGGGAAACGGTGCACGTGTGTGGGCATTGAACACGCTTGCGGTGAGTAACATGCTGAACGAGAGTCAGGAGTTGCGGAATCGAATCGTTTTGGAGAATATACCTTCGGGGCAGAAATTTTTGAGAATCGTCTTCGAGGCGATGAAGGAGAACCGGGTGCTTATTTTGTCGTATCGTTCATTCCGACGTGTAACAAGTTCGCATACATTGGCGGCTCCCTATTTCGTGAAGTTATTTCGTCAGCGTTGGTATGTCATCGCTAAGGATTTTACGGATCGGAAAATCAAGACCTATGCTTTGGATCGGGTTGCTTCTCTCGAATTGAGCAGCCGTACATTCGTCTATCCCGACAGTTTTTCTCCCATCGATTATTTCCGGGATTGTTTCGGGATTACGCACGACGATATGCCGGCGCAGGAGGTGGTGCTGCGTGTCCCTGCTTTGCAAGCTAATTATTTGAGGACACTTCCTTTGCACGAAAGTCAAGAGGAACTTGACCGGAACGAACATAGTTCTACGTTTCATTACCGTTTGAAAATCACTCCCGATTTCGAACAGGAGGTGTATGCTTTGGGGTATTGGCAAGCTGAGGTTTTGTCTCCGCAGACTTTACGCGATGCGGTGGCTGAACGGTTGTCCCGAAGTTTGGCGTGTTACGGAACGGCGGGGTTATCTTGCCATGAACACAGGAAGTAGAAGGTATTTATTTTTTCCTTTCATCGCCGAAAAGAAAGAACCCGGAAATGCAGCCGCTTTTTGTAGCTTTATTGCCCGATAAAGGAGGGGAGAATCTTGTTCTTTTCTTTATAATCTCATCTACGATGAGCAGAGGGAGAGGATTAAAAGCGACACTTCGATCGGCCTTTTTTGCTTTCTTTTTGCTTTGTGAGTACTTTCTATTCCTTTACAGAAACATAGGGAGAGAGTGATGTTTTTATATGCTTCCTCTGCTATGGATATTTTCTAACCCCTCCGTCCTGCGGACACCTCCCCTATATTTTGCTATGCAAAACACAGAGGAGGTTAATATTTTCCTGTGTATTGTGTTTGTTCTTCTCCCCTGCCGTGTCCCGTAGTATTACGGGGAGTTGCGGAGCAATAGGGGAGACATAGAGGAGCGGTAGCGACGATGAGAGGGGTTAAAAAAGATAGGATTTTTGTAGAACTAACCTTTCCATCTTTCGGATACCTTCCCTATCACGCTGCATGTGCAGGAGGTCAGTTTTTAGCTCTTGCCCAAATGACAGATAGTTTCTATTCTCCCGTATACACGGCTTTCATAGAGCCTAAGGGGAGTTTCCCTTCTACTTTCAAGGGTATGCGTTTATTGTCGGTAGAGATCCATGCCGAGATTTTGTCGCTGGTCTTTTTGCCGGTTCTGTCATAGAATCGGAAGCGAAGTTTGTAGGTGCTGTATTCCTTTTTGTTTTGTTTGAGGATTTCCTGTCCCAAATATTCTATTTCGAGGTATTCGAGGTTTTTACCGGAGAAAATTTTGGTGTTATAGATTTGATACATTTCCATTGCTCGGAAGTCGAAGGTGCGAATCACGTAAAAGATACTCAGCATGTCGTAGACTATACCGGGTTCGGTGAGTGTATAGTCCTCTATGGCGTTACGCTTGGGACGATATAGGCGGATATTTCCCGTGGTCGAGTTTCCATCGTAGGTATAATTTACTTCGTCTTTCCGGTAAGTCCCGTTTTCGTCAGCGAGTTTGGCGTAATAAATGGGTAGCAGTTCTTTGTTTCGCTGCATATCGGATACCAGTGTGTCGCGTACCTTGAATATGTTGTCGGCAAAGGGGAGTGTACGAGCTTTTAAAACAGATGTATATTTGTCGGGGTATTCGGTGAGTTGGAGCGTAGCTGTCGCTGCCCTCTTCCAGAAAAATCCCAGTTGGTATATGACATCGTAGGATAGCCATTCAGGTTGCATACCCGGAGTCGTTTGCGCATAAATTCCGTTCGCCATACTCCAAAAAAGAATCCCGAAAGCAATACGGCGTAACGACCCGGTGTTTTTCATATGACGATGGCGTAGCATGCGGTTTGTTATTAAGATTGTCAGTAATTGCGTTTTTTCTCTTTGGGTTTGTTTTTCTTTATTTTGTCGGGTTTTTGTTTATCGACCGGTGTCGCATAGATGTCCCAATCCTGTTCTATATCCCAATTGGCTTTCAGTTCGAGTTCCTGTGGGTAATACGAAACTTCTTCGGGCTGTCGTTTCTCGGAGTAGTTCCCGGTGTCGTATTTCCCGTTTCCGTTACGGTCGATGAATAAGCGGGCGTAGTAAGTACCCGGATTCATATACATAAACTCGGCTCCTCCGTTGATGACCGGGGCCGTTCTTACGGGTTTGTCTCCTGAATCGAGAATTTCGACAAAAGCGGAATCGGATACGCCCGAAATAGAGAGATACAGATTGGCGTAATCTTCGAGGGCTTTGACTTTGAATTCTTGTTTATAGGTGTTCGTGAATAGTCCGTAAATATTGGTGAATGCCGTGGAGTCCATAACGATGCGATAGGATTCTCCCGGAGTCCATTTGTAGGTGAGTGTGTAGTCCCGGATAGCAATGGAGTCTTGGAGGAATGTGTACAGGGAGTCGGCAACAGGTATCCACAAGGTGTCTCTTTTTTGTTCCAGATGTATTTTCCCTGCATCGTATGTTTGCAATGGTTCGGCAAAGGAAAAACGAAGCGGTTTATAAACATCGAGAGAAGAGCTTATCTTGGCGTTCATTTGCATGAATTGGATTTCGGGAACTTCGATGGAGTCGTTGTCCTTGTCTTTCTTTTTTTCTTTTTTCTTGGGCGCTTTGACTTTTTTCATGATGAATTTGAGCGTATCGTTGTAGAGAGACAATTGTCTTAACGTGTCGGTACGGAAATATTCGGCCGTGAATAAAAGTGTATCCATGTTGTAAATGAGCGAGTCTTTTATCCAGTATTGCAGTGTGTCGTTGTGGAACGAGCGTTCGAGAATGGCCCAGTCTTCTTGTTCGAAATTCAGCGGTTTCAGCTTGGGCAACGAATCGGCGGGAGCTTTGAAATAAAGGTCGATTTTACGACGGTCTTTTCTTTCGCTTTTGTCGAGATATTGAGATTGGAATCCTTCGTTGAATGCCGTGAGCAGAATATCGTTCGGATAGAAATGGGTGTGGTTGTATTCGATAATGGTGTCGATGGTGACGCTGTCTTTCCAAATGGTGTCGACGTGTAATTTAACATCGGCCGAAGGAATAACGATAGAATCGAGAAAAGCGATATCTTCCGACGGGTTGTCGAAGCGGTAGTCCCGGTTCATGTCTTTCAGTGCGAATAGACGGTATTTGCCGGGTGTTACATTTCGTATTGTGAAATGACCTAATTCGTCGGAACTGGCTATTCTCTCTAATGGGAGTTTCTGGAAAGCCGAGTCTTCGAGATCGCTGTGTAATCCTACCAACATGCCGGTTATGGGCTCCAAATCCCGGGCATTGAGTAGTATTCCCGAAACTTGCAGAGAGTCTATCTTGGAGCCGGTCGAAAAGGAGTAGGCGAATCCATAGAGCGGATTACGCTCGTTGTTGTCGATGATGGCATCGGAAAAGTCGATAGTATAGGTCGTGTTGGGTAGTAACGAGTCTTTAAGAATCACGGTTATTTTACGTCCCGAAGTACGAATTTCGGGCATATCTTTTTGGGGGGGGGAGACGATTACTTTTTCGGACGGTTTGTCTACTTGAATGATTTCGTCGAATTCGATTTCGATTTTCTGTTTCGAAACGTTCAATGCGTTAGGAACCGGCATGCTCTTGATGAATACAGGCGGTGTTTCATCGCGGGGACCACCGCCGGGTCTCGACATGTTGGCGCAGGAATATATGGAAATCGCCAGAATGAACGAGGCGACCAGCCTATAAACTGTTATCGTGGAAAGGGGGTGTTTCGGATTCATCGTCGAATATTTTATGTAAAGATAGTACAAATAAGAACAGAAACAAGTTATGTCCTGTTTTGCCGAATCGATCTATTTGCGACAAAGATAGTGCAAACCGAGGCCAAAAGCAAGTTTACTTATTTTTACCGATGTGCAGCCTATTTTCAATTTTTTCGTCACAGAGGGTGAATCGAGTTCCTAAGAAAAGGGAGCTAAAAAAGATAGTATATAGGATTTTTTGTAGAGCTAACCCCTCCGTCCTACGGACACCTTCCCTATATTTTGCGTTGCAAAACACCCCGTAATGCTACGGGACACGGCAGAGGAGAAATTTAAATGAGTCCCTTTCTGTTTGCCTTCTTCCAGAATCCAACGGGCGAGGAGAGGGTATAATCTTTTTATTTCAATAATTTCAATAGCGTATGTTTGTATATGAACAGCCGGACTTTATCTGCCATTACCGATACGATGAATACTCCCACCATAAACAGCAAGGCATACGGGAATGATGGAGTGTAATGCGCTTCGATATAGTCGCATGTTGCGCAGTATAGGGGTTTAATGGAGAGGTCGTTATGGATTAAATATACGGCGAACGAGGAAACTGCGATATAGTTGATCCATTTTATACTGCCGATATTTAGTTTTTTGAAGAACAGGAACAGGGCTATGGATTCGAGAACGATAAGGGGGTTGAGGTAGCTATAAGGGGTAATCGAGAATCCTGCTTTCAAGATGAGGGCGGCGATGGCTACCATAATGAATCCGGTAACGAGGTAAACACCTAAATAGACGTATTTCGAGAGATCGAATATGCCGTCTTGTTTCCGGCGGAGATAGGCTCCTATCAAATATAGCCCCACGAGGCTGATGATGCTCATGCCTTTGTTGAAGTCATAGGCTTTTCCCAAGTAGCCGAACAAGGTGCTGAACAGATAAAAAGCAAGAATGAATATACCCAACTCCCGATGTGTCGATTTTTCGATGAAGCGGTTTATCATCGGGGCCAGTATGTACAGTCCGATGTACGCTTCGATAAACCAGCGGGAGAATGTATTGTGATATAATGTCTTGAATAGGTCGGTCGCATTGAAGGAATCGGTTGCGGCGGATACGATAACAGGGCATACGATCGCCCAGAACAATATTTGAAAAAGGAGGTTGGAGAAAGATTTTAATTTCCAACGGATACCGAAGTACCCGGAGATGAGAATAAAACAATTGACACAGACGAAGCTGATACTACGCAATTCGAGATCGAACAGTGTGCCGAGCGTATCGTGAGCCAATGTGTCGTGTGTCGGTAGTGTTCGGGAAGGAATATAATGAATCATCAGAACCAAGAACATCGAAAGTATTCTCAGAAGTTCGATATTTGAACTACGCTCTTGTGGCTCTCTTTCTGTTTTATTCGTATAATTGAGCATAACTTATAGGGTTAATAATCGATTTGCCGTCACGTCGAAATATAGGAAATGCGGCACTTCGATCGGGGTGTGAACCTCGGATTATAACCGAAGTACAAAAATAATATTAAATCTTGAAAAAGATATAACCGTTTTCTTTTTCATGTTTCTTTGGGGGATTGTGCTTTATCGGTGTAAAAAACGCTAATAATAAATAAATCGAATAATTTTGGGCTTCTGTGAAAAAATAATATATCTTTGCACCTTGATAAAAATACGAAATTCATTAAACAAAAAATAAAGTAATAGTCACATGCAAAACAAAGGATTTATTAGAGTCGTTGCGGTTTTGCTTACACTTATCTGTTTGTTCTATCTTTCGTTTTCGGTTGTAACCGCTATTTACAATAATAAGGCGAAAGAGTATGCTGCGGGCGATGAGGCTAAGTATAAACATTATATCGACTCTATCTCTACGGAAAAGGTGTATTGGTGGTATTACACGTATCAGCAATGCCGTGAAATGGAAATAGGTTTGGGTCTTGACCTGAAAGGAGGTATGAACGTAACGCTGCAAATTTCTGTGGCAGACGTGCTCAAATCTTTGTCGAATAATAACCCGGACCCTAACTTCAACGCAGCTATCGCTGCCGCTCAGGCTGCTCAGGCCGGGAACAACGACTTTATCGTTTCGTTCTACAACGAATACAAAAAGATAGATCCGAATGTGAGACTTTCGGCTATTTTCAGCACTTTCCAGTTAAAAGATAAAATAACCCCCAGATCGACTAACGACGAGGTGATTTCTATTCTTCGCAACGAGTTGAATAGTGCGGTGGATAACTCGTACAACGTATTGCGTACTCGTATCGACCGTTTCGGTGTGGTCGCTCCCAATATTCAAAAATTGGAAAAGGACGGTCTTATTCTTGTCGAGCTGCCGGGTATCAAAGAACCCGAGCGTGTGAGGAAATTGTTGCAGGGTAGCGCTAACCTCGAATTTTGGGAGACGTATAAACTGGAACAACTTGCTCCGAAACTCGATGCCGTAAATAACGCTATCGCTGCGGCTAATGCTGCGCAAGAGCCGGCAGAGGA
>ULXW01041231.1_pt1 | contig 16475 bp, 9 predicted proteins | sample 1961661 | NCBI WGS metagenome assembly ULXW01 (sample SAMEA4835849, study PRJEB28245) | human gut metagenome | biome: gut microbiome; material: fecal sample | place: Denmark | collected 2008 | reverse complement strand
AATAAAACGGTTTTTAACCGTTTTATTGAAAACTAGTATCATTTCCGGTTGCCCCGCAGGGGCGAGGAAATGGCACATTTTTTCTTTTTTTCTATGGGTTTGCATAGAAAAAAGGGCGCACTCGCCCGCTGTAACGGGAAAGTGAGCCCAGACGGTCGGCAGGAAATGGGGATATGCCCTTACTCCATGTGGTGCTCCACTTCGGTCTGCTCCGAAAACTCGGATGCAGCCTAATCCGTCAGTCATAAGGGTTTGTTACTGTTACGTTATCATTATATCATCGGGGGCGACCCCCGTCAACTCGCAGAAAGACGATTCCTGCCGCTTTTTGGGGTGGAACCATGTGAGTTTTGCCAAATCGATAAAATTGCCCCGAAAGAGGTGCGCTCTTTCGGGGCAGCGTTTACGCGGCGAAGAAGTTGCAAAGGCCGAAGATGAGAATGATGCTCACGATCACGGGCAGCACGTAGGTCATGTAAGGCCGCAGCCATTTGGCGATTTTCAGTCCCTTGCCCTCGTTGGCTTCCGCCAGGAAGTTCTCCCAGCCCCAGCCGTAGCGGGTGGTGCAGAAAATGACGAACAGCAGACTGCCGAGAGGCAGCAGCAAATTGCTGACCAGGAAATCCTCGCTGTCCAGCACGTCCCGACCGGCGATGGGGCGGAAATTGCTCCACAGGTTATAGCCCAGAATGCAGGGCAGGCTCAGCAGGAAGATGGCAATGCCGCAGATCAGGCAGGTCTTCCTGCGGTTCCATCCGGTCAACTCGCCCACGCAGGAGACGATGTTTTCAAATACCGCCAGAACCGTGGAGTAGGCGGCGAAGGTCATGAACAGGAAGAACAGGCTCCCCCAGAAGCGCCCTGCGGGCAGGTTGTTGAACACGTTGGGCAGGGTCATGAAGATCAGCGCGGGGCCGCTCCTGACGTCCACGCCGTAGGAGAAACAGGCGGGGAAGATGATCAGGCCGGAGCAGAACGCCACCAGCGTATCCAGGGCGCAGACCCGGACGGACTCGCCGGCCAGGGCATGATCCTTGTCGATGTAGCTGCCGAAAATCGCCATGGAGCCGATGCCGATGCTCAATGTGAAGAAGGACTGGTTCATGGCACCCACGATGACGTTGCCCACGCCCACGTCCCTCATGCGCCGGATATCGGGCAGCAGGTAGAATTTCAGTCCCTCGGAGCCGCCGGGGAGGAACAGACTGTGGATGGCAAGCGCCATCATCAGGATGATCAGCGCCATCATCATCCACTTGGTCACCCGCTCCAAGCCCTTCTGAACGCCGATGGAGATGATGAGAAAGCCGGATGCGACGATCAGACCCATGTAAACCGTCATGCGGCCGGGATTGGACAGCATATTGCCAAAGGCGGATTCCGCTGCGGCGACGTCAAGTCCCGCGAAGCGTCCGGCGGCGGTGTCCACAAAATATTGCAGCATCCATCCGGAAACGGTGGTGTAGAACATCATCAGAATCACGTTGCCCACCAGGCAGGCGTAGCCATGCCAGCGCCAATGGCTGCCGGGCTTCAGTGTCTGATACATTTTCAGGGGGCTTTTCTGGGACGCGCGCCCCATGGCGAATTCCATGGTCAGCACCGGGACGCCCAGGATCAGCAGGAAAATCAGGTAGATCACGACGAACGCGCCGCCGCCGTACTGCCCGGTCATCCACGGAAATTTCCATACGTTGCCGATGCCGATGGCGCATCCGGCGCTGAGGAGAATGAAGCCTAAGCGGCTTGCCAGGTGTTCTCTGTGCACGTTGATTCCTCCAAATGTTCTTGTTTTTTACAAAAGGCACAGGCCGGTGGCGGCCTATGGATGCCACAGGGTTAGGGAACCTCAGTCGAAAATCAGCCCAAAATATCCGGGGGCATCCGCGTCCGCCCGCAGGGGACGGAACATAGCGCCGGGAAGCGCCGTCCCCGGGGTGCGGAAACGGCCGTGGGAAACCCCCAGCGCCCCCAGAATCCCCGGTGCGGCGCCGGCGCTGCCCAGCAGCTCCATGCCGGTCAGACTGTCCCCGTTGGGCGCGGCGGCCAGCAGGAAATCCGCCCCGGCATAGAATGCGGCATAGCGTTCCAGGTAGGAAAGGTTCGCCCCCTCCTGAATCACGCCGTCCGGAGGCAGATACTTCCGGCGAAGGGCGGCGAATTCCCTCCGGGAAACCGGGCGCAAAGCCACCGCTTCCCCGGCGTCGCAGGCAAATTCCGACACGGTGCAGCAGTCCCGAAAGCCCATGCGGCCGTACATTTCCCGAAGCCCCGAATCCTGGGGCATCAGCAGTGCCCCGTCATAGCCCCGCTCCGTCAGGCAAGCAGCGGTGTCCGCCATCAGAGTGCGGCAAAGCCCCCGGTTCCGAAAATCCGGGTGGGTGGCCACGGCGTAGAGATAGGCAAATTTCTGCCCCCGGAATTCTGCGTCAAACCAGTAAAGAGCGGCGGCCACGTTCCCGCTTTCCACCGCGCAGCGACAGCGCCGGGGAGAGTAGCCACTGGCAAAAAAGCCCGCGATCAATTCCTCCGGATCCCCGAAGGCCAGACGCCAGAGCGTCCGCAGCCGGGCTTCCTGAGTGCCGGTGGGGTAGTTAATCTCCATGGAAATCCTCCACCAGATATGCCCATGATTTCTCCACCATGTGGTGGGGATTGTAGGACAGCTTGGCCTTGCGAAGCCCCGCTAACCCTACGTCGTCTTCCCGGTTCAGGTAGCGCAGATCGGGGTATTTCAGCCGCAGATACCGGGCAAATTCGCAGTTTATGGCGGCATAAGCGCCCTCCACGTCCTCCCGGGCTTTTTCAAAATGAATGTCGAAGGTGTCCGACCACAGGCGGCTTCCCATGGTCAGGGCGAGAATTTCCCCGTCCTCCAGAAGCACGGCGCTTTCCATTTTCAGACCCTCATAATGCCGGAACGCCCGGGACAGGGCAATGCTTTCCAGCATGTAATCCCCCGCCGGGTCTGCCTGCATCCGGGCGCGGTACCAGTCGCTGACCATATGCTGGGCAGCGGAAAAATTGTCGTGGGTCAGGGTTTGCAGCTCGAACCGGGGGTGCTCCGCCCGGAAGCGGTTGACGTGGTTCCGCTTTTTCTGGAACTTTCGACCTTTCAGATCGGCTAAATCGTCCACGGAATAGACGTAGTCGAAGCCGTCCCGGTCGGTGCGGTAGAGGAATCTGTCGGGGAACCAGCCTTGCAGCTCCGCCTGGTCGGCCTGGGTCATGCTGACGATGCGGCACGGGATCCCCCGCTGTTTGGCGTCGAGGAGAATTTCTTCGATCACGGCGCGCTTGTCCCCGTCGCCGATGGGGTAGGGGTAGACGCTCCGGCCGTTAAAGTGGGAGAAAAAGGCCACACAGCCCCGGGTAAACACCAGCTGCTGCCGTCCCCAGAGATAGAGATTGGCGAAAGAATATTCGCATCCTCTGGGCGGGCAGGCAAATAAAATGCGCTCATAGTCGTCCTTCTGGGACAGCTGGGGGCGCTGAAAATCGAACATGGTTACACTTCCTTTATCAGTAGGTATCATACCACAGGTTTCCCCAAAAAACAAGGATAGAAACGCAAGAATCACGGAAATCAATTTTTGCGCATATCCCACAAGACAACAACCACCCTACATCCGTGAAATTTCAGGAAAGTTTGCATGAATTACGCTAATATTCATTTGTGGAGTGTTCTGTTGGTGCTATCTGTTCCTCAACAAATAAGGTTCTTGTGCAACTCGACGTAAAATTGATTTCCGTGATAGAAACGCAAGAATTCTTGACTTTTGACGGAAAATGTTTTATACTGTATCCGTATTTTTATATATCTGTATACCCTCGCTGCGGGGGGCGGGACATTTGGAGACAGGGGGCGAAGGAATGCGCGTACATAGAAATTTCCGGCGGCTGACTGCGGTTTTGCTTTCGCTGGCGCTTCTTTGCGGCGTTGCTGCCCTGCCTGCCGGCGCCGTGTCTGCGGACGAACCGGTGCGGGCGGGCATTCCGGAAAACGCGGTTCCCGGTGAGATCAAAATCACGACCCATGCCGTGCCGAACGAGGCGCAGATGGCGAGTCTGCGGGAAGACGCAGCGGGACAGGCTCCCGCCGGATTTATCTTTTACGGCTGGTTCGTAACGGGCGAGAAAGGAAGCTTCGCCGTGGCCGACGGCGCGCTGGAAAACTGGCTCTGCGAGATCTATGCCGACATGGCGCAGGACGAGAATTGCAGACTTGTGCTGCAATACCTGTATGTCCCCGCAGAGGCGGAACCCCCGGCAGAACCGACGGCGGAGACGCAGACCGTGGAGGAAACGGCTCCCGAAGCGACTGAGGAAGCCGACGAGGAACTCCCGGAGGAGACCCAGAGCGAGGAAAAGCAGGTCATCTCCACCGTCCCGCAGTATTTTCAGAACGACTACCCCTACACCATGTACGGCAGCGGCACCATTATGACCAGCGGATGCAGCATCGTTTCTCTGGCCATGGTGGCAAGCTACATGGCCGACCATGTATACACCCCCGACGAGCTGGCGCACTATTTCGGCGGACGGGCGATCAACAACATTGCCCGGCTGGAATACGGCAACAAGATGCTTCAGCTTGCCTGCAGGAAGGCGGAAAACTGGCACGTTGTCTACAAGGCGCTCCAGGAGGGGCAGGTCGCCATCGTGCTGATGAACCATAACTCCATCTTCACCAATTCCCAGCACTTCATCGTCCTCGCCGGCATCAATGAGAACGGGAAGATCATCGTCAACGACTCCAACCGGGACAACTATGACTTCTGGCAGCTGAAAAAGGGCTTTGCCGAAGGCTTTGAACCCGAGGACATTGTGCTGGGCTATGACGGCGCGTGGATCTACGACAAGAGTGCCATGCCGGAGGAACCCTTCATTTACTACGAGGAGGAACCCGAGCGGGGCGATCCCCGGTATTCCGATATTGCGCTGAGTCAGGATGACATTAAGCTCTTGGCGAAGGTCGTCTGGGTGGAAGCCCAGGGCGAGTGCGCCGAAGGCCAGCAGGCCGTCGCGGAGGTGGCGCTGAACCGGATTGCTTCCGGTGACTTCCCCAATAATCTCCATGACGTGATCTACGGACAGGGGCAGTTCCGCTCCGTCCCCCGCCTGGACAAGGCGGAACCCTTCCAGGCGCAGTACGAGGCCATTGAGAGGGCGATCTACGGCCCCTACATTTTGCCGAAGGAAGTGGTGTATTTCGCCACAAAGCCCACCAACAGCAACGTCTGGGGACAGATCGGCGGACATATCTTCTGCTACGGAAACGACTACATTGCCGCGGAAAAATAGGAAAGAACGAAAATGACAGTACCCCCCGCCACGTGGCACGACCGCATGGCGGGGGTTTCAGTCTGCCAAAGCCACCTGCTTTCGGAAATCGAAGACAGGTTGCTTGCTGCAAGATTCCAGAACCTTGCCGGGGTCGTGGAGTTGATGATTCTCATCTGGTACGCTATACTGTCCTTGCGTTTCGGAGTTTTTCATAGCAGTTTAAGTCTAAGGCAAAAAACCACATCAGCCAAGCCCTTTCGGGATGGTTGATGTGGTTTTTTCATGGGCGTATTTTGCAGCGCACCCTTTTTCCGCATTATGGCATCTCCGGATTTTCCGCCAGGGAGACGGTGTAGGGCTGCGCCGTTGCGCCCTCCGGAAGCAGCTTGGCCATGACCACCAGGCGCTGGTTGCCGGTTTTTGCTGTGTCGTATTTCCGGCAGCAGGTGGAAAGGGTCAGGACGGTGTCGCCCTCCGAGAAGGTCACGCCGTCAAAGTTCAGCCAGTTCTTCCGGGCGACCGTCCGGAAAAATTCCGTCAGCTCGCCTCCTGTGGGATTTGGGGCAATGTAGTCGAACGCAATGTCCGTGATGAACAGCGCCGTGATCTGGAAAACCAGATCTTCCCCTGCCACGGAGAGGTAGATGTAGGGATGCTCCTTCACGTAGTCCGCGTCCATGTACCGGTAGAGCTTGGTGAGCTTGGGGCCGTTGGGATCGCAGTTGCTGGCGGAATGGCCGAAAATCGTGGTATTGGCGTCCAGCTTGTCACGGCCGCCGAACTTGTTTTCGCAGTGGGCGTAGTAGCAGCCCCAGGTGCTGTACTCGCCGTCCTCGCCCAGCCAAAGGTAATGGCCGTTGTCCTCCGCCTGCATCACGGGGTCGTCCACCTCCGCGCCGGGGATGTACAGCCCTGCCACGGTGTCGGCGTTTTTCTTTTTGGCCGCGGCCAGCGCCGACTGCCTGTCCACGGTGGGGATGACCTCTCCCACGGGAACCGTTGGCGGCTGAGTCTCGGCTTCGGTGGGGGCGCTCTGGGTATCCTCGGCAGTCGGGGCGGTGGCGGGAGGAACGGAGGGTTCCTCCCCGCGGCAGCCCCTGACCGCGATCAGCAGGGCGGCAATCATCGCGACCGCCAGGACAAGGCAGCAAATTTTGATGACGTTTTTCTTCATAAGCTTGTCTCCTCGTGCGCTTCGCGGGCGCACGAAACGGGATGGGTGTTACGCCACATAGTATTCGCCGGTGACTTCGTCCACCATCACGCCGGTCTGGGGATTGCCGTTGGCCTTCATGAAGGTGACCTCGATGGTGTGATTTTCGGTGACGTTCTCGAAGGTGTAGGATTTCACCGCACCGATGCTCACGCCGTCGATCTTCACGTTGGAGATGGCGTAGCCGCTGTTCGCGGCAATGGTGAAGGTCTGGCTGCCGCCGTGAAGGACGTCAACATTGCCGGAGGGAGTGATGGAGCCGTGGCTGCCCGCCGTGGCCTTGACGGTGTAGACCGGGCGCTCATCGACGGTCAGCTTGCCGTCCGCGAAAACGACGGTGTAGTTGTCGTTGGGGGCGGTCATCCCGCCGGCGCGGAGGATGGTCTGCCCAACCTTTGTCGTGTCGGGGGTGATCTCCGTTCCGGAAGCGTCCACGTAGGCCAGCGTGATGTCGCCGGTCAGCGCGTCCTCACCGAACAGGCCGGTGACGGTGTAGTCCTTGCCCAGCGCGGGCTTGCTCAGGTCGGGAGCCTTGTCGCCGGTGTAAATGCGCTTGTCCAGCGCCGTGACCGTGACACGCGCTTTGCCGATGGTGACAGTGAGGCTGTAGATTTCCGAGTCGCGGTGGTTGCCGTCGCCCTCGACCATGTAGGACACGGTGTAGGTGCTGGCATTCGCGGCCTTGGGAAGAGCCTCCGTGAACCCGCCGCTTTCACCCAGGCGGTATTTCAGCTTGCCGCCGAGAGCCGTCCCGGTGGTGACGAGGGTCTGCTCGCCGCCGTTGTAGACAAGGCCGGTGTTCGCCCCGGGGGCGGTCCTGACCTCGGAAGCGGCCTTGCCGATCTCGAAGGTGGTGCTGCCGCTGACGGTGTAGTTGCCGCCTGCCTTGTTCCTGACGGTCACGGTGGCGGTGCCCGCGTTCACGTTATCCCTGTAGGAAACGTCGTATTCCTCCGGGCTGATGACCGTGTCGCCGTCCTTCACAATGACGCCGGGCTTCAGCGGGTCGCCGGTGTAGGTGAGGGAATCGCCGCTGACCGTCACGGTGGCGGTCACGGTCTTGGGGGCAACGGTCACGGTGACGGACGCAGGCTGGGTGTCTGTATGGTTACTGTCGCCCGCGACCTTGCACCACACGGTGTATTCCCCGGCGTCCGTGCCGGTGGGGACGGTCTCGGAGTAGGCGCCGTCCTTGCTGAGACTGTAAAGAAGCTTGCCGTGGGCGGTGGAGCCCGCATTGACCAGCGCCTGGGCGTTGCCGCTGTAGATCAGGCCGTCCATGGCCGTGGGCGCGGCATACGCCGGCGCGACGGGGGAAATGGTGACGGAAACCGTCCCCTCTGCCGGGAGGTAATTGACCGGATCGTCGGGGGTGAAGACAATGGTCTTCGTGCCGGTGTCGGCTGCGTTGGTAATCGTCTGCCCGGCCTTCCAGCTCCACGTACCCGGCACATCCTTGCCGTCAAAGGCGGCGCGCTTGCCGGTGACCGCGCTGACGGGAATTTCCGCGCCGGTGTAGTCCACGGTGATGCTGTCCGGCAGGGTCAGAATGGGGGTGTCCCGCTCCGTCAGGGTGAGATTGACCGTGACGGCGGCGTCCTCGTAGTTCTTGGAGCGAACCAGAAGGGTGAAGGTGATGACATCGCCGGGGGCAACGCCCTCCGCCAGCGTGTAGGTGATCGCGCCGGTGTTCACATCAATGCCCCAACCGTCCTGAATCTTGCCCGCGGGAGAATAGGACCCGCTGTCGAACGCGTTCGTGTCGGACACCTGCGCGTCGCCGGGCATTCCCAGGCTCTCCAGGCCGGGGAGGGGGATGGTCTGCTCCGTTTTCAGAGTGTATTTCCGGGTGACCTGATAGGCAGTCAGCGCGGGCGCGGCGGCCTTGGTGATGGTGAAACGGGTCGTATCGTCGGTTGCAAAAGTGTCACTGACCGTTTTGGTGCCTTCCGGCTTGCCCTCAAACACATAGTTGTCGTTCGCAAGCGTCATGGTGAAGGAAAGGGCCTTTCCGTTTCCGACGTCCGGCGAGGGCAGGTAGCTCCCGTCCGCCTGCTTCATGGTAAACTGGGCGTCAGAGAAGGTGAGCGCCGTATCGGGAAGTATAATGCCCGAACGACTGGCCGCCTTGCTGAAGAACGTCAGCCTGCTCGCGGTAAGCGTGACGTTTGCGGTGCCGTCGTAGGACTTGGAGATTCTCTCGACGGAGAGAAGGCTGATCGGCAGCGGGGCAATGGTTACGGTGAACGAACCGGTAGCCGTTTTGTGGTTTGCTGCTTCCGCTTTGTAGTAAACGGTGTACGTGCCTGCGTCGGTGAAAGTCGGTCCGTCCGGAGTATAGTCGCCGTCTACCTTGTCGCTGTAGGTGAACGTCACGGTAGTGCCGTCTACACTTTGCCCAAACGCGATTGTCGATGCGTGCTGCGGCTTGCCGGTGTAATACGTGCTGGATGCCCTCACGGAAACTCCCGTCAGCTCTGCCGGTTCGACTGTGACGGTCACGGTGCCGGTCGCAGGGGCGTATTCTTCGTAGCCTTCCGCCGGGGTGAACGTCCATTCGGCGTCATAGCTGCCCGCGTTGGGCTTGATGGTGCCGTCCTTCCACGCGAACGTACCCGGAATCACGGCCTGTGTGCGGGGGCAGATCATCGAACCCGTGGCCGTGAGTGTGCTCTCTGCCAGCGTCTGGCCGTAGGTGATATCCGTCGCGCTGACGCTGACGCCCGATTGATCGAGGGGGATCCTCTGGCCAATGACGACCTTGATGGTCAGCTCGAACGGCTGATAGTTCGTGCTTACAATCGGGACGGTCAAAGTGCCGATCTGATCGTTCACATTCGCGCTGTGCGCGGCCACGATGGGCAGAGTCAGAATGCCTTCGTTTGACACGAATATGTTGCTGCTGTCGAAGTAAGTACTATCCGTAAAGCTGGAATTGCAGCCCCGATTATGGATCTTGCCGTACTCGCAGCCTACAGGCAGCTCTGGCAGGAGCGTTCTCAAATCGATTTCGTAGGTCTTTGCCAAATCGTTGAAAACGTACTGCGTGATCTCGTTCGGGGTCACAGTGGCCTGACTGATCTTGAAAGTCTGCGACACATCCGCGCCGTTCAGCACAAAATCCTTTTGCGTCGTGCCGTCTTCAAAGACATAGCCTGCATTCTTTAACTCGATGGTGAAGGAGATAGTCTTTTCGGTTTCGCTTGCATCGGCGGAATCATAGCGGGCGTCGAGCACCTCATAATCTGTACCCTTAGCCAACGAAAGCGGAACACCTGCATAATAGCTGTCCGCGCTCTTAAATGTGATTTTCGCATTTGCAGGCAGATCTGCCGTTCCGTCGTATGTCTTAATGATGTCGCCGACCGAAGCCGCTATTTTGAGCGGTCGGACATTCCATTGGGCAGACTTGCCTCCGGTATAATCGCCGTTGTCTGTTGCCTTGATGGTCAGCGTACAGGGGCCTACATCGTAGGTGCTGCCGCCGCTGTCAATGGTGAAATCCACATCTTTTTTCAGCGTTTGGCCTTTGTATGTCACGACAAACATCGGCACGCCGGTCGCAGTCACATAATTAAAGGCCGCTACATTGCCATCGGGGAATGTGATCTCGGCATTGCTGAGATTCGGCTTGGTGACGGTCAGCTTTTTGTGGCTGCTCGTCACCGAATAGCCGTCCTTGGTGGCGGTGAAATAAATGTCGTAGGTTCCGATTGTGTTTGCGGCGAGGTCTACGACATAGTACCAGTTGGCACCAATCTTTTGATATTCAGCTTTCTTCTGGCTGTATGTGTATGTGGGATCGTTGTTTCCAATGATTTCCCCGATGTAGATGTATACATCCGCGCCCTTCGTATTGCAGCTGGCGCAGAGCTGGACGGTCGTGCCGCGCTCCACCTTCGGGTTGCCGGTCAGGTTCTTGCCATCGACCTTCAGAGACAGGGTCTTGGAGGTGATTGGCAGACGATTGATGATGACATTGTTCAGCTCCGTGGAATCGGCGGGAACATCCGCCGGGGCGCCACTTGTGAGTGCCATCCCCATTGAGCACCTTGTAGCCAAGGCGGTTAGGTTCATACAGGATGTTTGCCCATGTGGCAACCTCTGCCAGCTTCAGCGTGCCGATAACGGCGGGATATCCCGACCCGGCGAGTTTTGCTCCCCTGTAGGCAACGACGGTATCGATACTGGCTGTGGTCGTGTTTTTCGTGTTGCTCAAGGTGGTGCTATTGCCTGTGGCGGCCTTGACGGTTACCGTACCGTGGATTGAATGGCCGTTCAGATCTATGCCGGTGTCCCGGGTGCCGTTGATGGTATAATCGCCGGTCACGTCGGTCAGCAGCTGAAGGGTCGCGCCGCCGTCTCTGTCTGCGTCAAGGGCTGTCTGTAAATCAGCAAATCTCCGCCGCAGGCGGCCACCCTCGCTACCGTTCAAGGCCGTTTCAGCCACCGCGGGCGCGTTGCAGTAGGGACAGTTGGTGCCATCAAAGCCGTTCGTGCCGCCGTGGCTGCACAACTTTACCACCAGGTCGCAGGTCTGGGAAGCGGCTTCCTCCAGCGTGAGCTGCGTGTCACCACGATAGTAAGCCAGTCCCGCTTGCCCAGGAAGCAGATTGCCCAATGTGATGTTATTATTCAGCCGCAGACCGCTTCTCGAAATCTTTCCGCCGTACAGCTCGACTGTGCCGCCCCAAACCTCCAGCTGGAGCAAAGTGGTATGGTCATTCTCCGGATTGAATACCAGTGTACCGCCGTCCCGCACGGTCACTCCCACCGCGCCGTTGCCGCCGCTGCTGTCAATGACCGTCAGTTTACCGGTGCGAACCTGGCTCATGGCCGTATGACCGCCGACATTCAAGCTGTATCCGCTCAGACTGTGTCCGTCCAAATCCAGCGTGAGAGTCTTGCTGACATATATGCCGTCAGGCAGCATCCCGTTTGCCAACAGCTTGACGGTCTGACCGTCAGCTGCCGCATTCAGCGCGGACGGCACATCGGTATAATAGGTTTCGCCGATGCCGGCCGCAAACTGTGTCCCGCAGACCGTGCACTTGCCGTCTTTGTCGATGGTGCTTGTGCCGTCTGTATTCTTGTGGGTACAGGAAAAGCCGCAGGCACACTTGTTGTTCACCATGGTGTGGGTGTGCTCCTTGACGGTTACGTCGGCCAGCTCCGTTGCATTGCCGTCCTGCACGTCGTCGCCCTTGTAGAAAGCGTGCGCCTTCTGCGTATCCAACAGGGACATGAGCGGCTGCAACTCTTCTGCGATGTAGCTCTTAATGCTTTGGAACGTGCCGCCGCTGATGGCGATGGTTCCGTTGCGCGTGAACTGCACATCGCCAAACGTGCCGTCCGTAATGTTCAGCGTAGCGCCGGAAGCGACAACCCATTCACCCGCGTGATTGGAGCCGCCATTGACGGTGACGGAAGCACCCTCCAATACGGTGAGGCCATACACCGTGCCGTTGCTGACGGTCACAGAGCCACTGTTCGCGTCGCAGAGAAGTCCCGCGCATCCTGAACCGCCGATCTCGCCGCTCCGGATGTCCAGTGCGCCGGCCATGAACATGAGATTTGAAATTCTGCCGTAAGCGGCCTCGCCTGTAACAGTCAGGTTGCCTGTCGCGAGAGTTTCTTTTTTCTGCGTTTCCTCGTTAGTCTCTGTGAATCCAACCTCGAGGTAGTCGACCGTCTTGTTGTTCAGATCGAGTGTCAGGGTTTTGGTGACAACGGGTACGATGGAAGCATACTGTTCGAACGTAAAATCTTCACCGAGCGCATTGAGGGCGTCTGCATCCGTCACATGGTTGGCCAGCAGCTTGACGGTGTCGCCGTCCTGCGCCGCGTTCAGCGCCCTGGGGAGAGACTTGTACTGTTTGCCGTTCACCTCGGCTGCATCCTGCAAGCCGGTGACGGTGATGGTGGCGCTTGCCTGCACGGAGGTGTTCCCCACCTCGTGAACGAACAGCGTGTACGTGCCACCGGGCGTTTCCTCATCGATCTTGACGGAGACGGTATAAGTGCCGTCGCCGTTGTTCTTCTGGCTGATGGTAAAGTAGCCATTGACCGCGTTGCCTTGAACATAGGCGTTCAGCGTGTCCGTGCCGGTATAATTGGCAGTGAACACGGCGGTCTTGCCCGCGGTAAGGCTCTTGCTCGTTTCGGTCAGCGTCAGGCTCGGCGCTGCGGGTGTGGTGCTGCCCACCTGTTTGTTGGTCAGCTTCTTTGCGATTTCGCCGCCTACTTTATAGGTATCGGTGTCAAAGCCAGCTTCCGCAGCGGTATCGCCGTTCACTGTGGCGGAGCCGTAGAGCGTTTTGGCGGCAAGCTCTGCCGCGCTATCCAGCTCGACCGCCTTCACTGCGCCGGAGATCAGCATATCCGTGCCATCGAAGTACAGCGTGCCCTTCACGCCGACCTTCGCGCCGCTGACAGAAGCAGAGCCGGAAACCACGTTCAGCCCGCCGGTAATGGCCGCTTCCGCTTCGGCGGGCGCGGTCATGTTGAGCGTGCCGCCGTCTACCTTCACAGTACCATCGACCGTGCCGCCGTTCAGCGTCAGACTGTCCGTGGCATCGATATTGCCGGTGATGCTGTGCCCGTTCATGTGGATGGTCGTCGCGGCGTAGACGGTGAGGTCTTCCGTGACGCTGTCGAGCAGCGTGATCTCGCCTTCCTCCATATTGTCCAAGATCTCCTGCACCGTTTCATACTGCGTCCCGCCGCTCTCCGCGACGTAGTGCGTCCCGCCGCTTCCTTCGCCGTTCTCCGTGACGTCGGCGAAGACTGCCGTGGGCAGCGTCGTCAGACAGAGCGTCAGCGCCATGAGCATACTCAATACTCGTTTTTTCATAAGATCCTCCTTTAGGATATGCGTATAGGGTTTATATTCAGCCCGTTTTAGCACAGGCACAGCTTTTACAGATCATCCGGAATGAGCCACAGCTTTTTCGCGGCGGTCTTGGCCTCCGCCCGGCGCTTCACGTCCAGCTTGTCGAGGATGTGGCTGACGTGGGTCTTCACGGTCGGCAGCTTCACGTCCATGATCTGGGCGATCTCGGCATTGGACTTGTCCGCACAGAGCAGATGGAGAATTTGCAGCTCCGTGGGCGTCAACTCCTCACCGGGGGCAAGGCGGGGTTCGAGGAAATGCGGGTAGAACGCCGCCTGCGTCCGCACCGCCGCCATCAGCCGCTTGCGCCATGCCTTGTCGCCGTCCCAGTCCAGCGCTTCCAGCAGCGGCAGCACCGCCGCGCCGGAGACGCTGACGGTTCGGATGAAGTGATCCTCCGCCGCGGTGTCCAGCGCGTCGGTCAGACGCTGCCGCCAGGTCTCGTCCTTACTTCTATATAAGGAAACGGCGGTGAGGACATTCAGGTGGATGCCGTCGATGTGCCGCCCACAGTTCTGAATGTAGGCTTCCAGAGGGGAGAGGGTCAGCATTGCCGCCCCCGGCTTCCCGTCCGCCAGCTCCACCATGGCCTGGGTCAGGTACTGGTAGCGCTTCATGATGTTGATCCGCATGGGATTTCTGGGCGCCTTTTCCCGGTACCAGGTGTCCGCGTAATCCAGGTCGCCGGTGTGAAGGGCGATCCGGACGAGCATGGCGTCCATATTGGGCAGGAACCGCTCCTGCCCCTCCTCGGCAAATTTTGTCCGGAGGGATTCGACGGTGCGATAGGCGTCCCCGCTCTGCCCCGCTGCCAGCAGGCTTCGCGCCAGCAGACCGTTGACGGCGAACTCCATGTCCGGCGTGCCGCGTTGGTGAATTTCGCTGATGCGGGGGAGGATGGTCAGCATCCGGCCGGTGATGTTCTCGCCCTTTTCAAATTTGCTTTCGGCGATGGCGCAGTCCGCAAGACCCACGCCGTCCCGCCCCAGTATGGCCTCCACCGGGATGCGGAGGGTCTGGTAGAGCAGGTCGTCCCGCTTGCTCCAGGCGGAAAAATCCTTGCCGCCGTTCATGATGCTGGGCAGTGCGCTGGTGACGGAGAAGGAGGGGAGGGAGACCTCCTTATTGGTCATCAGCCGGAACACGGCGGGAATGGTTTCCGTCAGCCCCTCCACGCCCCGCTGGGGCAGGGAGATGTCCAGCCAAGCTAGGCGGCTGCGGGCCTGCTTGCCCGCGGCGTCGTCCTTGCCGCACCGCCGGGCAAATTCCTGCAATTCCTGATACCAGCGCCGGGAACCGTCGTAATCCATGGCCAGCGCGCAGAGCATACTCATGCCCTGCATCAGCGCGGGTGATGCCGCAATCTCCGCTTCCGGGAGACTGCGGTAATATTTTTCCATTTCGCTGTAATGTCCCATGCCGGGGTGCAGCTCCGCGTTGCGGACGAGAAGCTCGGAGACCTTGGCGTGGTCGCCGCATCTGGTGTAGCATTCCAGGGCGTGGGCATAGTCCTCTTTCAGCTCATAGTAGAGCGCGCCCCGGCTGAAAAGCGCCCGGCGCTTTTCCTCGCTGTATTCCCGCGCCATCTCCCACAGAAGAAAGTCGCGGAACTGCGGCCAGAAGCGGAGGTGCTGCATGTCGTCGTAGCGGAGCATGGTGGTGTGGCTCAGGAGCCAGTCCAGACGGCTGCCCGCGTGGGGGTCGCCGGTGACCATCCGCGCCATTTCCGGGTTGAACCGCTCAAAGGGCGCCAGCTCCAGCAGGAACTGCCGTACGGGAAGATCGAACCGCCGGTAAATCGCGTCCTCGAAATAGGAGAACACCTCCCGGAACGCCCGCGCCACGATCTCCGGGCCAAAGGGCTTTCCGCCGGACATGCACCGGGCGGTGACGGCGATGCCCAGGGGGTAGCCGACGGATTCTCTCAGAATGCCGCCGATCTCGCTGTCCGTCACCGGAATGCCGCAGCCGGAAAAGTATTTTCGGATATCCTCCCGGTCAAAGAGCAGGTCGTCGGCCTCCAGCGTGGTCATCAGGCCGGAATACTGGAACGCCGTCAGATATCCGGGCGGCGCGCCCCGGGAGAGAAGCACGAAGCGTTTGGCGGGGTCGGAGCGGATCAGCTCGCACAGCGCCTGACCGTCACTCTCCGGCGAGAGCATCTGAAAATCGTCAATGAGCAGGATGTCCCACCCGTCCGAAGGGGCGGGAAGGGCGAAATCCGCCGCACCGGCATTCCGCCGCAGCACGTTTCGCCCGGAGAGCAGAGCGTCCGCCAGCGCGGTTTTTCCAAAGCCGCAGGGCGCGCTGAAAAAGAGGACGCGCCCGCGCTCCATAAAGCCGTCAAACCGCTGCCGAACAGACGGCTTCACAATCATATTCCCGGTCACGTTCTCCCTCCCTTTCCCTGCCAGGGGGCAGCACCCCCGCGCCATACACATTCCAACACCATTTTATCAATCATTATACATACCTGACAGAAAATGTAAATCATGCCAAAGTATGATACGGGAGCAATTTGCGGTTCCCTTTCCGGAAAAGCCCCGCTGCTTGGGCATGTTGACAGTTTTGGATAGGCTCTAAACGAGTGAAAAACAAATAACCCGCCGAAGACTGTCAGACGTTGGCAGTCCCCGGCGGGGATGAAAGTATGATGGGTGGGTGGAGGCTATGTCTCAGAAAAGGGGGATTTACTGCTCCCGCGTTTCATACCGCAGCGGCACGCCGTACACGGCTTCGTAGGTTGCCCGGCAGAAGCCCTCCGTTTTTTGCCGCAGCTGTTCCCGGGCGGCGGGGCGGGGCAGGGTTTCGTCCGGCCAGATGGGGGCGCCTAAGTGGGGCGTGTACTCCTGTACCGGGAACCCGTCGGCGCCGACCAAATCGCTGTCCGCCATCGTGATGAAGCACGGCACCACCGGCACATGGTTTTTCAGCGCCATGTCGAAAGCGCCGGGCTTCAGGGGCTTGGGCTTGCGGTAGTTCCACCACATGCTCTGCTCCGGGTAGATCAGCAGACAGTTGCCCTCCGACAGCACCCGGTCTACCGCCCGGAGGAACTTCTTCATGGTCTGCATGTTGGAGCTG
>ULXW01035743.1_pt1 | contig 16545 bp, 12 predicted proteins | sample 1961661 | NCBI WGS metagenome assembly ULXW01 (sample SAMEA4835849, study PRJEB28245) | human gut metagenome | biome: gut microbiome; material: fecal sample | place: Denmark | collected 2008 | reverse complement strand
TCCTTGACGCGAATTTCAGACATTGTTTTCCCTCCCTCCGATGGCATCCGGCTCAATCCAGGATGCTTTCAGGGCCATACCGGCTTGATACATTATAATTGTTCTTTCCCGAATTGTCAAGGAATAATTCTAAAAATTCACAAATTATACCGAACTCCAAAGAAAATCCAAACCCATTCGGGAAATGGAATCACTTGACGATCAGGTTGACCAGCTTGTTCTTGACCACGATGGTCTTCACGATCTGCCCGCCCTGCTTTTGCAGGAACTTGGCAATCTTTTCGTCCGCAACGGCGTTTGCCACCACTTCCTCGTTGGAAAGGTCGGCCGCCATCAGCACCGTGCCGCGCATCTTGCCGTTGACCTGCACCGCAATGTTCACCTCGGAATCCCTGCACTTTTCCTCGGAATAGGTCGGCCAGCTTTCGTAGGCAATGGTATCGTCATGCCCCAGCATCTGCCAGATTTCCTCGCCCACGTGAGGCGTGATGCAGGAAAGCATTTTGATAAAGCCCTCGGCATAAGCCTTGGGGCAGCTGCCGTTCTTATAGACCTCGTTGACGAACACCATCATCTGGGCAATGGCCGTGTTGAAGCCCAGCGCCTCAAAGTCGGAGGTGACCTTCTTCACCGTCTGGTGATAGATTTTCGTAAGCTTGCCGTCGTCGGTATCGGTGATGTTCTTCTCCTCGGTGAAGAAGTTCCAGACGCGGTTGATGAATTTCTTTGCGCCCACCACGCCGGTGGTGCTCCAGGGCTTGGATACCTCCAGCGGTCCCATGAACATCTCGTACAGCCGCAGGGTATCCGCGCCGTATTCCCGCACCACGTCGCTGGGATTCACCACGAACTCCGGGAAACGCTTGCCCATCTTGATGCCGTTTTCGCCCAGAATCATGCCCTGATGCACCAGCTTCTTGAACGGCTCCTTCACGGGAGATAAGCCCTGATCGTACAGGAAGCGATTCCAGATTCTCGAATACATCAGGTGACCCACGGCGTGCTCCGGGCCGCCCACGTACAGGTCAACGGGCATCCAGTGCTTCGCAAGCTCGGGATCGCAGAACACCTTGTCGTTCTTGGGGTCGATATAGCGGAAATAATACCAGGAGGAACCGGCGCTGCCGGGCATGGTGGAGGTCTCCCGGACGCCGTGAATGCCGCCCCGGTCATACTTCTTCCACTCGGTGGCATTTTCCAGCGGCGCCTGTCCGTTGCGTCCCTTGTAATCCTCCAGCTCCGGCAGAATCACCGGCAGCTCGTCATCCGGCACAAAATAGATTTTTCCGTCTTCCGTGTACACGCAGGGAACCGGCTCGCCCCAGTATCTCTGACGGGCGAAAATCCACTCCCGGAAATGGTAGTTGACCTTTCTTCTGGCCACGCCGGCCTTTTCCAGCTTGCAGGTGATGGCCTCCTTGGCCTCCTCCACCGTCAGTCCGGTGAACTCCTCGGAGTTGATGAGCTTGCAGCCCTTGCCCAGATAATCCTGCTTCTCAAAGGCGTTCTCGGACACGTCCGCGCCGTCGATGACCTGGATCATGGGGATGTTATGCACCTGGGCGTACTCAAAGTCGCGCTGGTCGTGGCTGGGAACGGCCATGACCGCGCCGGTGCCGTAGCTTGCCAGAACAAAGTCGCCGATAAACACGGGCACCTGTTTGCCGTTGACGGGGTTGATGGCGTAGACGCCCTCCAGGCGGCAGCCGGACTTGGTCTTGTTCAGCTCGGTACGATCCATGTCGCTCTTCTTCACGGACTCGTCGATGTACGATTGAACCGCTTCCTTGTTCTGCACCCGATCCATCAGGCTCTGCACGATCTTGCCGTCGGGGGCAAGCACCATGAAGGTAATGCCGTAAATGGTCTCGATGCAGGTGGTGTAGATGGAGAATTCGCCGCCGCCCACCAGTTGGAAGTCCACCTCCACGCCGGTGGATTTGCCGATCCAGTTGCGCTGGATTTCCTTGGTGGATTCCGGCCAGTCGATCTCGTTGAGACCTTCCAGCAGCTTCTCCGCAAAGGCGGGCTGGTCGATGACCCACTGCATCATGTTCTTCTTGACCACGGGATAGCCGCCCCGCTCGGACTTGCCGTCGATGACCTCATCGTTGCTGAGCACGGTGCCCAGCTCCTCGCACCAGTTCACGGGCATCTCAATGCGCTTGGCGTAGCCCGCCTCATAGAGCTTCTTGAAAATCCACTGCGTCCACTTATAGAAGGACGGGTCGGACGTGGCGATCATCTTCGACCAGTCGTAATCGAAGCCAAGCTCCTTCAGCTGTGCGGAGAAGGTCTCAATGTTCTTCTGGGTAAAGCCGTTGGGATGATGACCGGTATTCACGGCGTACTGCTCCGCCGGCAGGCCGAAGGAGTCATAGCCCATGGGGTGCAGAACATTGTAGCCCTGCATCCGCTTCATACGGGAGACGATATCCGTCGCCGTGTAGCCCTCGGGATGACCCGCGTGCAGGCCGACGCCGGAGGGGTACGGGAACATATCCAGCACATAGTATTTGGGCTTGGAGAAATCCCACACGTCGGTGTAGAAGGTATTATGCTCCTGCCAGTACCTGTGCCACTTGGCCTCAATTTCTGCGTAATCGTAATTCATGCCGAACACACCTCTCAAACCGGCTGCGCTTCGGTCAGCCGGATATATACTAATTCTCTTCGATGATGATATCCCGGATATCCACAAGTTCCGCGTCCGCCCACAGGCGCTCCAAATCGTAGAACTTCCGGGCTTCCTCGGTAAAAACGTGGACGACGATGCTGCCGTAATCCAGCAGCTCCCAGGAATTGCCCCGGTGGCCTTCCCGGCTGAGCATCTGCTCCCCCAGCTGCTCCAGCGTGTACTCGGCATAGTCGCAGAGCGTCTTGACGTGGGTGTTGGAGGTGCCGGTGCAGATCAGAAAGTAATCCGCAAGAGAGCTGACCCGGTCAATTTTGAGCAGCCTGATGTTCTGTCCTTTTTTGGCGTCCAGCGCCTTGGTAACCTCGTAAGCAATTTCTTTTGGGGTTAACATAATTTCTTCCTTTCTACATAGTTTGTGTTTCCTGACGGTTGAGCCACGCCAGCGCGTCCCGGGATTCCGGCGAGACCTCGTTTCCCTGCTCCTTCAGATGCTCCAGCGTCATTTCCAGCCCCAGCTTCAGCGCCGCGGTCAGGTCGGAAAACGCCAGCTCCCGAAGCCGTTCCACCCCGGGAAAGCTCCGGTTCGGCTCCATATAGTCTGCCACATAAATGATGGTTTCCAGCAGATTCATGTCCGCTTTTCCCGTGGTGTGGCTGCGGATGGCGGAAACCACCGCCTCATTTTCCCCAAAAATCCGCTCCGCCACCATGGAACCGGTGAGGGCGTGGAGGGTTCTGGGGTATTTTCTTGAAAATTCGCCTAATATTTTACCATATTCGGCACAGACTGTCAACTGCAGCGGCCCGTCCAGCGCCTTGGTAATGTCGTGGAGAATGCCGGCTCTGGCAGCGTCGGTCACGTCCGCGCCCCATCGCTTGGCCAGTGCAACCGCCGTATCCCGGCAGCCTAAGACATGCGCCACCCGGTTGGGGTTCAGCAGCCGAACGACCACCTGCTCCAGCTCTCCCATAGGAAGATTTTTCCATTGGGCATCTACATCGTACAGCCCATGTTCCCGAATGTACGCCGCCACACCCGGGGACAGGAACGGCCCCGCGCAGTGAAACGCCAGCATCCGCCGCAGCTGGGTGGAGGAAATATCGACGACGTCGTTTTCCACCAGCCGGATTTTTGCCCCACGCCGTTCCAGCTTCGCCTGATTCTCGGCGACGGCGGCCTTTTCCCCCTTGCTGCCCCGGTAGAAAACGCCCAGCTCTGCATTCTTCAGAATGTCGTCGGGCTGCTTCCACTGATCGAAGCACAGGAACATATCGCTGCCCATCAGCAGAATCCGCTCCGCGTCAGGATAGTGCTTTTTCAGCTCCAATACGGTCTGGAAGGTGTAGCTGACGCCGCCCCGGTTCAGCTCGATGTCCGAAACCTCAGCCTTCGGGCAGTCCGCCGCGGCAATGCGCAGCATTTCGAGGCGCTGCCTTGGGCTGGGTGAATCCTCTGGAATCGCCTTGTGGGGCGCAATACTCGTGGGAATGATCACCAGAGCGTCGAGGTTCAGCGCCGTGACCGCCTGCTTCGCCGCCTGGATATGGCCGATGTGGGGGGGATTGAAGGTTCCGCCGTAAATGCCGATTCGTTCCATTTGCACCGCTCCTGTACCTGTTTATCCCGCAAAACGCGAAAGAAAAATACCGTGTTTGCTTTTTATGGCACCGTCTGGGTCACTTCTGCTTTCTCTGCTGCCGCTCCCGGCTCTGCTCAATGGACTTCTCGATTGCCTGTTCCCGGAAATACTGGTTGCGCTGCTCCCGCGCCTGACGGGCGGCCTGACGACGGGCGCGGACGCCCTTGCCTACCGGGTCGGCCTTGGACTTGGGGGTCTCCTTGTGCTTGGCGCGGCCGGTCTGGTTGCGCTCGGCCTGGCATTTTTCGCTGAACCGCCAGATGACGAATTTGGAACCGACGCAGGAAATGCCGTCGGCGCCGGTGGCCTCGCAGATGGCGTCGGACACCTCTCTCGCGCCCATCAGGGCGGTTTCCAGCACCTTGCCCTTCACCAGCTCCCGGGCGGTGAGGAGCTTGTCCGCTTCCGCGACCACCGCCTCCGTCACGCCGTCCTTGCCCACCATCAGGGTGGTTTCCAAGCTGTTCGCCTGCGCCCGGAACTCGGCGCGCTGTTTACTTGTCAGCATAGCCTTCCTCCTTGAGTTTGTCGTAAAATGCCCGCAGCGCCACCGCCCGGTGGGACACCTGATTCTTTTCCTCAGGCGTCACCTCCGCCAGGGTCTTGCCGAAGGGCGGATAGTAGAAAATGGGGTCATAGCCGAAGCCGCCCGTCCCGGCGGGGGCGCGCAGCAACTCGCCGTGCACCTCACCCCGAGCCTGAATCACCTTGCCTTCAGGCGTGACCATGGTGATGACGCAGACGAACTGCGCCTGACGCTGGCCGTCCGGAACATTTTCCGTGTTTTTCAGCAGCAGCTGCAATCTGCCCCAGTCGTCCAGCGTATCGTCGAAGCCGTACCGGGCAGAGTAGATGCCGGGTTCCCCGTTCAGGGCGTCCACGGCAATGCCGGAATCGTCCGCCAGCGCCGGAAGCCCGGTTGCCTGCATCACAGCGTTGGCTTTCAGAAAGGAATTTTCCTCAAAGGTAGTTCCCGTTTCCTCCACGTCAATGTCCACGCCCAGGTCGGACTCCATCACCAGTTCCATGTCAAATTTCTCGGTGATTTTCCGGATTTCTTCCCATTTATGTCTGTTTTTGCTTGCCAAAACTACTTTCATGATACTTCCTCAGATCAATGCTTCCACGAATTCCTTCGCGCTGAAGGGCATCAGGTCGTCCGCCTGCTCGCCCACGCCCACAAACTTCACGGGGATTTGCAGGGCGTCCGCCACGGCGATGACGATGCCGCCCTTGGCGGTGCCGTCCAGCTTGGTCAGGGCAATGGCCGTGACCCCCGCGATTTCCTTGAACTGCTTCGCCTGAATCAGTCCGTTCTGGCCGGTGGTGCCGTCCAGAACCAGCAGGACTTCCTTGGCAGCGTCGGGCAGCTCCCGCGCCACAATGCGGCTGATCTTGTTCAGCTCGTTCATCAGGTTCGTCTTGTTGTGCAGTCGTCCGGCGGTGTCGATGAGAATCACGTCCACGTCCTTGGCCTTGGCGGACTGAATGCCGTCAAACACCACGGAGGCCGGGTCTGCTCCCTCGTGCTGGCGGACGATGGACGCGCCGCTCCTGCCCGCCCAAATTTCCAGCTGGTCTGCGGCAGCCGCCCGGAAGGTATCTCCCGCCACCAGCATGACCTTCTTTCCCTGAGCGGTCAGCTGCTTTGCGATCTTGCCGATGGTGGTGGTCTTGCCCACGCCGTTGACGCCGATGACCAGAATCACGCTGGGGTGGGTGGACAGCTTCAGCTCCGTGTCTCCCACGGAAAGCATGTCCACCAGAATTTCCTTCAGCGCTTCCCGCGCTTCCTCCGTGGTTTTCAGGTGCTGCTCCCGGACGGCTCTGCGCAGCCGCTCCACGGCCTTGACGGAGGTGTCCACGCCCAGGTCCGCCAGGATCAGACTTTCCTCCAGTTCGTCGTAAAAATCGTCGTCAATTTCGGAAAAGCCGGAAAACACGCTGCCCAGGGTGCCGCTGAGCGCTTCCCGGGTCTTGGTCAGTCCGGCCTTGATTTTGTCAAAAAAGCCCATAAATATCTCCTTTACTCTACGATTCCCAAATATTCTTCCATCTGGTTCAAATCCAGCCGCAGCAGCTTGCTCACGCCCTGCTCCTGCATGGTCACGCCGTAAAGCACGTCGGAGGCTTCCATGGTGCCCCGGCGGTGGGTGATGACGATGAACTGGGTCTTCTTCGCCAGATTGTGAAGATAGCTTGCAAACCGCTCCACGTTCCGGTCGTCCAGCGCCGCGTCGATCTCGTCCAGCAGGCAGAAGGGCGTGGGGCGCACCTTCAAAATGGCAAAGTACAGCGCCGTCGCCACGAAGGCCTTCTCGCCGCCGGAGAGCAGCGTGATGGTCTTGACCTGCTTTCCGGGGGGCTGGACGCGAATCTCAATGCCGCAGGTCAGGGGATTTTCCGGGTCTTCCAGAATCAGCTGTCCCTTGCCGCCGCCGAACATTTCTTCAAAAGTCTGCCCAAAATAGTGGTCGATTTTCCCAAATTCCGAAACAAATATGGTGGTCATCTCTTTGGTAATGTCCCGGATGACGCTTTCCAGCTCCCGCTTGGAGGTCAGCACGTCGTCCCGCTGTCCGGCGAGGTAGGTGTAGCGCTCGTTGACCCGGGCGTATTCCTCGATGGCGCCCAGGTTGGGCGTGCCCAGAGCGGCAATTTTCCGTTTCAGCTCCGCCCCGCGGCGGTTTCCGGCGGTGACGTTTTCGATCTGGCCCCGATGTTCCGGGGCGGTGCCGGGGGTCAGGCCGTAGGAATCCCACAGCTTGTCCACGATCTGCTTTTCCTCCATGGAGGAGGTGACCTTTTTCTGCTCCAGCAGTGCGCAGGCGCGCTCCATGTTGAGAATGTCCTTGTTCTTTTCCTGTGCGTCCCGCTCTGCCCGGGTCTTGGAGGCTTCCGCTTCCGCCCGGTCTTCCTGGGTCTTTCGGAGCAGCGCGTTCATCCGGTCGGACTCCGCGTCGTTTTCCTCCTGCTTGACTTTCAGCTGAGCAATTTCCCCTTCCAGGCGGAGGATGTCCTCCCGGATGGCATCTGCCAGGGCTTCCTTCTTCTCCCGGTCGCCCTCCATGGCCGCCCGGAGATTCTGCAAATCCGCAATGTGGGTCAGCGCCGTGTCCCGCTCGGCTTCCAGCGCCGCTTCCGCGGTTTTCAGCTCCGTCATCTGCCCGGTGATGGCGGCGTTCGCCTCCGCCGCTTCCGTCTGGCTGCCTTCCAGCTGTGCCAGCGTCTGCCGAGTCTCGGCAAGCTGCTGGGTGTAAACCTGAATCTTTGCCTGCTGGGCGGCATAGCGCTCCCGGTCGCAGGTTGCCCGCGCGTTCAGAGAATCCCGCTCCCGCTGGGCAGAGGTCTCCGCCTCCACGATGGCGTTCAGCAGAATTTCAAACTGCTTCTCCTGTCCCTGCAGGCGCAGTACCTGATCCTCCGCGCCGCGAAGCTGATCCTGCGCCGCCTTCATCTGGAATTCCACCTGGTCGCACTGCCGCTGGACTTCCTGCAAGTCCGCCTGGGCGATCAGCAGCTCCTGTTCCAGCTTCTTTTCCTGCGCCGTCAGCTTTTCCAGCTCGTTGGCGCGGGACAGAATGCCAGCTTCCTTATTCACGGAGCCGCCGGTCATGGAGCCGCCGGGGTTCATGACCTGACCGTCCAGGGTGACGATCTTGAAGCGTCCCCGGTACTTCTGGGACATGGCGATAGCCGCGTCCATATCGGACACAATGACCGTCCTGCCCAGCAGATTTTCCACAATGCCCCGGTACTTTTCGTCGCTCGCAGTCAATTCAGACGCAATGCCCACGAACCCCCGGCAATTTTCCAGCCCGGTTTCCTGTAGACTCCTGCCCTGGATGTTGGACATGGGCAGGAAGGTCGCCCGGCCGCCGCCGGTGCGTTTTAAGTAGCCGATGGCCGCCTTGCCGTCCTGCTCCGTGCCAACCACGATCTGCTGCATGGCCGCGCCCAGGGCGATCTCAATGGCCACCGTGTAGCTGTCCTCGGTGCGGATCAGCCGGGACACGGGGCCGTGAATATTCCGCAGCGCCCCTCGCTGGGCCTCCTGCATCACCATGCGGACGGCCTTGTTATAGCTTTCAAAATCCCGCTCCATTGCCCGGAACACTCTGGCCTTGGCCGTCACGGAATCCTGCCGGGAGGTCATGTCCCGGATTTTTTCCTGCAATTCGTCCCGGCGCTTGACCCGGGTATTTTGCCTAAGGGTGTAGCCCGCGATGGTGTTGTTGGCGGTGGTCACTTCCTCCTGGGCTTTTTTCAGCTCCTTGCGGCAATTATCCAGATTGGTCTGGGCTTCCTGCTGTCTCGCCGCCCCGGCGGACAGGTCGGCATTCAGCTGCTCCAACCGCTCCTTGGTCTGCGCCATGCTCTCTTCCAGACCCCGCACGTCGGCCTGACGCCCCGCGACGTCCGCCGCCAGAGAGGATTCCTTTCCCCGCAGCTCCAGAAACTGCTTGGTCAGTCCCTGGGCATTGGCCGTCATGGCGGTGAGCTTGTGCTGCAATTCGTCCAGCTCCCGGCGCTTTTCTGTGAGTGCCGCTTCGATTTCCCCAATTCTGGCCTTCGTCTGGTCGATCTGGGACACGATGCCGCCAGAGCGATCCTCCTGCCCTTTCAGTTCTTCCTCAATTCGGGAAATGTTGGCGTTGTTGTTCTCCACATTGCCCCGAAGCACGGCCATCTGCCCATCCAGCTGCTGGTGTGTTGCGGAGAGCATATTCACTTTCAATCGGACGGTTTCCAGTTCGCCGTCCCGGGCGCGCAGAGCTTCCCCCAGCTGGTCCGCCTGACGGTACAGGGCGTCCAGATCGTCGTGGGCCTGCTGCAAAACGAAGGACGCGGACGCATAGTCCTCCTCCGCCTTCTTGGCAGCGGCGGAAAGCCTGTCCAGCGTGTCCAGCCACACGGCCACCTCCACGCCTTTCAGCTCGTCCTTCAGTTCCAGATATTTTTTTGCCTTTTCCGACTGCTGCTTCAGCGGTTCCAGCTGCAATTCCAGCTCGGAGACCTTGTCGCCGATGCGCAGCAGATTGTCCTCGGTGGCGGCCAGCTTCCGCTCCGTCTCCTCCTTGCGGTGGCGATATTTGGAGATGCCTGCGGCTTCCTCAAAAATCTCCCGGCGGTCGCCGCTTTTCAAAGACAAAATTTCGTCGATTCTGCCCTGGCCGATATTGCTGTAGCCCTCCCGTCCCAGGCCGGTGTCCATGAACATCTCGTTGATGTCCCGCAGACGGGCGGACTGCTTGTTGATATAGTATTCGCTGTCCCCGGAGCGGTAGTAGCGCCGGGTGACCATCACCTCGTCGGCGTCGTAGGCCAGCGCCCGGTCGGAATTGTCCAGCGTCAGGGTCGCCTCGGCAAAACCTACGGCGGTACGCTTCTGGGTGCCGCCGAAGATCACGTCCTCCATTTTGGCGCCCCGGAGGGTTTTGGAGCTTTGTTCTCCCATGACCCACAGAATGGCGTCGGAAATATTCGATTTCCCGGAGCCGTTGGGGCCGACGATGGCGGTAATGTCATCGCCGAACCGGATCAGCGTCTTGTCCGGAAAGGACTTAAAGCCTTGCAGTTCCAATGATTTCAGATACACAGCATAACCTCATGTAAAAGAGAATGAAAGATAGCAATTCCGTTCGCAATTTGTTTACTCATGCAATTGTCGTGACCGAAATTTCATGCAGTCCCGGTGGGTTTCGGAAATTTTCACCTGAACCTCCGGGAACGCGGCGGCGATTTTTTCCGCCAGCACGGCCACGACGGGGTTCTCCGTGGCAAAATGTCCCGCGTCGATCAGATTCATCCCCAGCGCCTGGGCGTCCCAGAAGTCATTGTACTTGATGTCCGCAGTGACGAAGGTGTCGCACCCGGCCTCGAAGGCGCTCATCAGCTCGTCGGAACAGCTTCCGCCGCCCACCGCCACCAGGCGAACCGGCTTGCCGCCGTCCACATAGCGCAGTCCCTCGGCGTTCAGGCTGCTCCTGACGGTTTCCAGCAATTGGGAAAGAGACTGCTCCTCTACCCTGCCCCGGCGCAGAAGTCCCCACTGCCGCCCCTGGTCATCCCGGAAGAAGGGCGGGATGGTCTCCACGTCCTTCAGTCCCAGGGTGTCCGCCAGCACGTCGTTGACGCCCCCCGGGGCGCAGTCCAGATTGGTGTGGGCATTGACGGCGCTGATGCCGTGACGGCAAAGGATCATGATGCTCCGGCCGACGGTCGTTTCCTCCGTCACGGATTTGAGCGGGTCAAAAATAATTGGATGGTGGGTGACGATCAGCTCCGCGCCCCACTCTGCGGCTTCCTGACACACCCCCTCGAAGGGGTCGAGCGCCACGAGAACCTTGGTTACGGGAGTCTCCCGGCTGCCGCAGAGCAGCCCCACATTGTCCCAGTCCATTTTCATGTAGGTTGGGGCAAGGGTCTCTATGTACTTGAGAATGTCAGCTACGGTCGTCATCGGTCAGTTCCTCCAAAATTGCTTTGTAGTGCCTGTATTTTTCCCCGTCCCCGCCGGACAGCCCCGCCACGGTCTTGCGAAGGCCGGAAAGGACGCTCTCCCGGAAGGCCGGGAGCAGCTCGCTGCCGCTGCGGCGCAGTGCCGGGGTGATGTAATATTCGCCCTCGGTCAGCGTCTCCCCGGGGGCATAGACCACCTCCATGACGGGATAGATGAATTTTCCGTCCTTCGCCAGCGTCTCCCGGCGGATGGCGTAGCCCTGACGGTACAGATACCGGCGCAGCTCCGGCCGCTTGCTCTGGCATTGGAGAATCAGGCGGTAGCGTTCGCTTTTCAGCCAGGGCGCGGCGTCCAGAATGGACATCATGGTGTCCGCACCCATCCCCGCGCAGACCATGCAGTCAAATTCCCGGGGGACATCGCGGATGCCGTCGGACAGGTAAAAGGCCATGCGCTCCTTCACGCCGAATTTTTCCGCGTTGCGGATGGCGCTTTGCAGGGGCATTTCCCGGACGTCGGAGGCAATGACCGCGCCGGCGATGCCGTTTTTCAGAAGGTAAATGCCGAGATATCCGTGGTCACAGCCCACGTCCGCCACCCGGTCGCCGGGCTTGACATAGCCGCAGCAGGCCAGCAGGCGGTTGGAAAGGGGAATTTTCACGGGCGTCCCTCCTTCTATACGAAAAAAGCCATCCCGGCATTTGTCCGGGATGGCGCTGCCGGTATTTTATCCGTTCTGCTTCGCGGCTTCGTTGGCCTCGTAGGCTTCCAGGAAATTGTTCAGCTGGGCGAGGAACGGCTCGCAGTCCACACCGTGAACCATGCAGGCTTCCTCAACGGTCTCGCCCCGGGAAGAGGGGCAGCCCAGGCAGTGCATACCGATGGCGAAGAACAGGGGCGCGGACTGGGGCGCGATGTCCAGAACGTCCCCGATGATGGTATCCTTTTCAATTTTTACAGCCATGAAAGTGACCTCCTTGTTTTTATCTTGAATTATTATAACCGCACACGCCGAAAAAAACAAGAGGAAAGTCGCAAAAGATACGTAGCCGCCCCGCAGATTTTTTGTGGCGGGGTGGTCGATGATCAGAACATCCGCAGATCGTCCGACCAGACAGATTCCATGAAATCAACTTCTTTTTCCTTAGTATTGGCAGGAAAGAGGAAGTTATTTCAAAATAGTTTGCCCTCCTACCCATAAATCACAGGCAGGAGGGCAAACATTGGATTCTGGAATCGCCGGCTTAGCTGGCAACTTGATTAAGCCCTAGGAAGGCTTTCAGCCTGTCAATTTTATCTGAACTATCCAGTTTAGCCAAACATGTTCGTAGTGCATTCTTTCCGGCCTTCGTTGACATAAAATGTACCTCCTCAAGTTCCTGTTTTCATTGAACATCCGGGGTGTAAATGTAGCCATAGGTGTACGTTGTCAAATAAAGTCTGTTGTCCGTATTCTCGTTCGCGTTTGAGCGTTCTTCAATCAGATTTCCTCCGTCATCATAGGAATAATGCTCTGTGATTTCCTGATTGCTTTGTGGGTAACGTGTTGTTTTTGATATAATTTTACCGTTCGAATCATACACAAAGCTCACTTCAGAATTTTTCCGCATGTAAGAGGAACCTCTTGCAAGAGTATATACCTCTGTGCGAGTTTTGTTAGCGTTTGTGATGGACAAAATAGCCGAGTCGTTAAGACTACTGAATTGAATATCTGATAGAAATCCGCCATACTCCGTAAAGTCAACAGCCTGTGTTATTACCTGTGTTTCTCCATAATCCTGAAAAGAATAGAATAATTCAGTGATCAAACCATCATCAGAAAATGTATACGTAAAATTCCATGTTTTATGCACATCCGGCTCATCATCTTTCGTATAAATGGCTGCCTCGGGCCACCCCCTCTCGTTGTAGTAAACAGTTTCATTTGTAACTACGCCCGACTGCGTATATGTTACAGCTCCGCTTTTACTTTTCAATATTCCATTCGGATAATAAGTATATGTTTTCGCCGACCAGTCACCTTTCGATTGACCTTCCCAAACTACATGCCCATTTTCATATTCATAAAGATGACTAGAGGAACCATAATCCTTTTCAACCAAATTACCGCTTGAGTCATATTCGTACCGGGTATTATCGGATGCAATACACACATATGTAAAATGTGTCAAAAGATTTTTTGCGTCCTGATAATCGCCCAATTCCATCAAAAGATAATAGGCTTCATTTTCATTTTCTGATTTCCCTGATTCCAGCAGTTGAATAGCACGATCATACTCAGTGGCACGCTCCATGTCCGCAATCGAATTTTTAGCAGACTGAATTTGCTCTGCACTGTCCTTATAGCCATCCAATGCGGAAAACGCCTGAATTGCTTCTTCATACTTTCCTTGCTCCATAAGCAGAGCCGCTTCATTATAAGCGTTGTTTTTCTTGATTGCGTCATTCACAAAACTAGCCACAATAAAAAAAACAGCAGCAACTACAAGGACAGTAGCCAGTACCTTTATATTCTTCTGCGTAGCTGCCGCTTTTTTTGCTGCCTGTTCCCGTTCTCTAGCAACCCGCTGCTCCTTGCTCTCTTTCAAAGCCTCCAAGTCAATGTTTCTCAAGTCGTAAATAGGCTTCCGGCAAGAATGGCATATTGTTTCCTCTCTGCGGTTTACAGCCCCGCAGACACAATACCACAAATCTTTCTGCTCCAGGAAAAAGTTCTTTGCCCCACTTCCGTATTCTATCCGGAACTGCTTGACCATTTCACCGTCCAGCCGGGAGGTCAAAGCTTCCGGGCTTTTCAGTGTTTCCCATGCTGCGTCGTTGGCATTCCAGACAGAATTGTCTGTGAATATAACTTCCGCCACAGCAACACTAAAAGAGCGGGTTGAAGCATCTGGAAGTGGAATGGCTGATTTGCTGCCAAAGTCCGTATCTCTGGTGCTGCTCAAATCCAGATACTCGTAACGGACAGATTCTTCCAAAGGATTCCCCGCCGTGTTCATAAGTGATAGGGAAACCGTAGCGGCCTTAATGGCTTTAGAGCTTATGTTGCGCAATTTCAGCTGAGCAATGACCCGCCCGGTCTGGTTGTCCTTCAGCAAAGCCCCCGCAGCAATTATCACCGGCGAACCTTCCGCATAGAGGTTTTCAGGCAGGGAAAAGAGCTTGCTATATCGTTCACTCATGATTAGCCCCCCTTAAAGGTCAGGAAGTTCGTCGGGGATTTCCGCTTTTTTGCTCGTGTTATCCTTGAGATTTTGCAGCAAATCAATCACTTCACCCAAAGCGAAAATGAAGAAATTGACAACCAGGACAGTCGCAAGAATAATCGATACCGCCACAGCACCCAAATCCAATTCCTCGTTAAGCAGCAAAGTAAGGACAAATCCCGCCGCAGCATTCAAATAAGCGTATACCTGTAAGACTTTTGCAACAATGTTATTTGACTTGAACGGATTCATGCGTTTTACCCCTTTCTTTATGTAGAAAATAAAAAAGTGCGCCAACCGAAGTCAGCGCACTGAAAAACGCAGACTCCAATTGTCGCCAAACAAGTTGAAATAGAGCGAGAGTAAACCCCCACGTACCCACTTCACGGAATTTGCGTTTTTACCAAATTCAAAAAATGGGTGTGAAAAGGGCATAGTACCCCCATGTGGAGAACTACTCTAAACTCTAAATGAATATTCAACTTGTTTGGCAAGATTATAGTACCATATCTGCGCATAAGATTCAAGGCGTTTTGTAAAATATTATCCTTTCCATAGGAATAAAGAAGCACATCCAGCCCGATTTCTCGGGCTGGATGTGCTTCTTTGCTTGTTATTCAGGAAAGAAAAGCGTTCCCTTATTTCGTCTCGTCGGTGCCGTAGTAGGCGTTGAGGTACATCTGCTTGATCTCGCTCATGAGGGGATACCGGGGGTTCGCGCCGGTGCACTGGTCGTCGAAGGCCTGCTCCACCATGCTGTCCAGACGGCTCAGGAAGTCGGTTTCGTCAATGCCGTAGTCCCGGATGGTCTTTTTGATGCCGATTTTGGCCTTCAGCTCGTCGATGGCCGCGATCAGTTTTTCCAGCTTCTCCTCGTCCGTGGTGCCGCCCAGCTTCAGGTAGTCGGCAACCTCGGCATACCGCGCCAGGGTGTGGGGATGGTCGTACTGGGAGAAGGTACCCATCTTCGCGGGAACCTCGGCGGCGTTGAACCGCAGAACCTCGTCGATCATCAGGGCGTTGGCAACGCCGTGGGGCAGATGGTGGAACGCGCCCAGCTTGTGCGCCATGGAGTGGCACACGCCCAGGAAGGCGTTGGCAAAGGCCATGCCGGCCATGCAGGCGGCGTTTGCCATATTCTCACGAGCCTTGGGATCCTTCGCGCCGTTTTCGTAGGCGGAGGGCAGGTTCTCGAAAATCAGCTTCAGGCTCCGCAGCGCCAGACCGTCGGTGTAGTCCGTGGCCATCATGGAGGCGTAAGCTTCCAGGGCGTGGGTCACGGCGTCGATGCCGGAGGCGGCGGTCAGGCCCTTGGGGGCGTTCATCATCATGTCAGCGTCCACGATGGCCATTTTCGGCAGCAGCTCATAGTCCGCCAGCGGGTACTTGACGCCGGTGGTTTCATCGGTGATGACGGCGAAGGGGGTCCCCTCGGAGCCGGTACCGGCGGTGGTGGGGATGGCGACGAAATACGCCTTTTCGCCCATCTTGGGGAAGGTGTAGACACGCTTGCGGATATCCACAAAGCGCATGGCCATGTCCTGGAAATCCGCCTCGGGATGCTCATACAGCACCCACATGATCTTGCCCGCGTCCATGGCGGAGCCGCCGCCGATGGCAAGGATCAGATCGGGCTTGAAGGCCGCCATCTGCGCCGCGCCCTCTCTGGCACAGGCGAGGGTGGGATCGGGAGCCACGTTGTAGAAGGTGGTGTGGGTGATTCCCATGGCGTCCAGCTTCTCTTCCACGGGCTTTGTGTAGCCGTTCTGGTACAGGAAGGCGTCGGTGACGATGAAAGCCTTCTTGTAATTTTTCAGCTCGGACAGAGCCACGGGCAGGCAGCCCTTCTTGAAATAAACCTTTTCAGGCGCACGGAACCAGAGCATGTTCTCCCTCCTAATTGCCACAGTCTTGATGTTCAGCAGGTGCTTGATGCCCACGTTCTCGGAAACGGAGTTGCCGCCCCAGGAGCCGCAGCCCAGCGTCAGGGAGGGAGCCAGCTTGAAGTTGTACAGGTCGCCGATACCGCCGTGGGAGGACGGCGTGTTCACCAGAATGCGGCAGGCCTTCATTTTTTCCGCAAAGGCGTCCAGCTTTTCCCTCCCGGCCACCGTATCCAGATAGACGGAAGCGGTGTGGCCGTAGCCGCCGTCCTTGACCAGGGTGTCCGCCTTGTTCATGGCGTCGGCAAAGTCCGCCGCCCGGTACATGGCAAGCACGGGGGACAGCTTCTCATGGGCAAAGGCTTCGGAGAGATCGGTGGAGGTCACTTCGCCGATGAGGATTTTGGTGCTTTCGGGGACGTCAACGCCCGCCAGCGCCGCGATGGTGTGGGCGGACTGACCCACGATCTTGGCGTTCAATGCGCCGTTAATCAGGATGGTTGCGCGAACCTTGTCGATTTCTTCCGCGTTCAGGACGTAGCAGCCGCGCTTGACGAATTCCGCCTTGACCCGGTCGTAGATGCTGTCCAGCACCACCACGCTCTGCTCGGAGGCGCAGATCATGCCGTTGTCAAAGGTCTTGGAGTGGATGACGGAGGAAACCGCCAGCAGAATATCGGCGCTGTCGTCGATCACGGCGGGGGGATTGCCGGGG
>ULXW01021523.1_pt1 | contig 16688 bp, 7 predicted proteins | sample 1961661 | NCBI WGS metagenome assembly ULXW01 (sample SAMEA4835849, study PRJEB28245) | human gut metagenome | biome: gut microbiome; material: fecal sample | place: Denmark | collected 2008 | reverse complement strand
ATTAACGGCATATCAACAAATGTTGACCTTAACTACATATATGACCTTAACATTTTAAATTGATAACAACTTTTTGAGAAGGTGAAATAATTGTCGTTTGGAAAGCAGTTGCTTATTGCTCGAAAAAACAAGCATATGACACAGAAAAAAGTGGCAGAAGCCGTGCATATAGAACGGTCAGCCTATACCAAATGGGAAAACGATAATTATGAACCGACTTTTGCATATATCAGAGAATTAGCGAAAACATTGGAAGTTGATTACAACTTTCTGTTTTATGATGACAGCAAGACTTTTTAAGTTTTCATTGTTATTCTTCTTTGCATCGGGCATTAATTTGTCTGATGCACTCCTACAATTCCCACTAATGTGGTTAATAATATAAATTTTCGGAGGTAAATATGATTCGTGCATCACCCAAAAGAATACAGTAGTTTTTCTTTTTCAATATTTAAATATTTAGATGAAAGGAGAGAAAAATTTGAATGAAGTTAATTAAAAAAATGCTGTCGGTGTTCTTATGTTTGACTGTAATTATCGGCTCATTGTCTGTCGGTTTGTTTTCCGTAAGTGCTGCCACGGTTACCAAAGGTACTCGTGGTGCAGACGGCAAAGGTTTTATATACAAAAAAACAGCTGAATATACTTATACAGACGCAAACGGGAAAAAGCATAGTCAGCATTATGAAGGTTGGGAAAATTTTAAGGTTCACTTTTTTGCTCCATCCGGAAAAACCTTGAATTTTTTAGACTACACACAAAGAGCGTACTGTATTGAACCGGATAAAGCATCTGAAGTAACAAGTTCTGCTACTGTAAAAAGTACATCTCAATCAGCAGCTTGGAAACAGCTAACTACTGCACAGCAAAATGCAGTTAATCTGATACTTGCTTGGGGCTTTGGCGGATTTGAAGCTGCAAAGAAAGAGAAGGTTCATTACTACTATGCAACGCAGCTCTTGATTTTTGAGATTGTTGCAGGCAAGCGTAACGCATCAACTTTTGAAGCGGTTACCGGTAAGCCGTTACTTACTCCTGCCCATACTATGACTGAGACAAGCTCAGCTGAAACTACGCTTGCGAATGTCACAACGGCATACAACAATATGGTTTCTTGGTGCAAAAAATCCGTGAGAAATCCGTCATATACTGCATCATCGCTCAGTTCTGCGAAGTCGTATCAAATGTCATATAATCAATCAAACGGACAGTATTCAATCACTTTGACTGATAAGAACGGTACCGCTTCAGTAACTAAAGCATCCGATGTAATCGTCAGCAATTCAAATGTTAAGGTCAGCGTAAGCGGAAATAAGATTACATTCACTTGTTCCAAAAATCTTGGTACGACAGTTAATGTGACAATGAAAAACTCTTTTTTGAAGGAATATGGAATCAAGAACAAAAACAGTTTGTATTTAATTACAAGTAATACCTATGCATCATATCAGACTTTTGCTCGAGGTTCTAATTATGCAGTTAAAGACGGATATGTTAAGTTGACATTTCCGGATGTTGTCAAGCTGCAACTTCACAAATCATCATCAAACAAAGAGCTTACAGCCGGCAACGGTTGTTACAGCTTGTCGGGAGCTGAGTATGGCATATACACAGACAAAGCTTGTACCAAAAAAATCGGCAGTATTACAACAAATGCAAGCGGTTACGGCAGTTACAGTAAATATGTTGACGCATCAGCTTCTTACTATGCAAAAGAAACAAAAGCACCAAAAGGCTATGAGCTTGACGAAACTGTTTATACATTTGTGAATTCAGGCAAAAAAGCCGCAGACGGTACAAAAATTTATAGCTTTAGCTGTACTGATAAGCCTGTAAATGATCCTATCGGTATTGTGTTACAAAAAAAGAATGCAATCACCGGTGAAACGACAGGACAAGGACTTGCTGGTGCGGTTTTCAGTATTGAATACTACGCACAAGAGATTGACAAAGATTACAATGTCAAACCCGGTGATACAGCTCCTGCTCTTAACAGCAAAAACCTTAAAAGGACTTGGTATATTGAAACACAGGAAACCGGTAGAGCTATGCTCACTGAAAAATTTCTTTCAAAAGATTATATTTCAAGTGATCTATACTACAGCAATTCAATTGTAACGATTCCCGTTGGAACAATTGTAGTCCGAGAGGTTAAAGCTCCTGACGGATACTCTCTAAGTGATGTTGCATTTTACAGGACTATAACAGTTGAAGGAGCAAAATTTGCTCAAGACACCAATACTCCCATAAATGTGCCGATTGACGAAATGCCGGCAAAGGCATACATCGGCATACACAAACTTAATCGGTCAGGTATAGGTGTCGGCGGTGCAGTATATGGCTTGTACTCTGATTCAGCTTGTGCAAGCTTGTATGACAAGCTCACAACAAGTGCTGACGGCAAGGGGACTTTTGCAAAATCGGTAGATGTCGGCAAAACATATTACATCAAAGAAATAACCGCACCGACAGGCTATGAGCTTGACGATACTGTTTATCCTGTCATTGCAAATGAGGAAAACTCAACCGTTGAAACAGCCGTTATTCAGACGATTTATGAAGATGCCATAAAAGCTGACCTCAAAATCAAGAAGTCATCAACAGACGGTATAGTTTCAAATCTTTGGTTTGCAATATCAGATAGCCTCGGCAACGAGTACAACGCAGTTTCAACCGATAAAAACGGCGAAGCGACTGTTAAAGGTTTGAGGGTATATGACGATAAAGGCAACAAGATAACCTATACAGTCAAGGAGCTTGGTTTTAAGACTACTTTAGGATCTCACAGCTATGGCGGTTACACTTGGACGATAAAGAAAGAAAATGCAATCAATTATAAAGGTTCATATTTTGAAGGTGTTTCAAATGCTGTATTCAGCAATTGTGAGAATGCTTATTCAAGATACTACTATGGCAAATCATCAGAAGCAAAATCCAACGCTAACGGTAAGTCATTAACGCTTGACGAGAGCAAAACGGTTACATTTAATTTTCAGAATACAGTTTCTGAAACAGATTTAACTGTTAAAAAGACCTCATACAACGGTAAAGTGTCTGGAGTTTGGTTTGAGGTACAGGACGAAAACGGTAAATACTACGGGTCTATAGTCACAGATTCAAGCGGAACAGCTAATTATTACAGCAGGTACGGCGAAAAACTCAAAAGCTGTCTGACCGTTCCGAACTCAGCAATTTGTATCCCTATAAAATATAAGGTTGTTGAAAAAGGTTTTCTCGGCGGAAGCAGTTACTACTTCCCCGAAAATTACCTTGAAAAGGCTGAATCAGAGTGTAAGACTGCCAACAAATACGGAACAACATCTACTCTTAATTATTCCGTGTACAACGCTCCTGCAACAGGAAGTATTAACATCAATAAGACTTCCGAGGACGGAGTTATCGAGGGTTTGAGTTTTAAGCTTGAGTCTTTTGACGATGAACGAGAATTCGGTGATGACCTTATCCCTACCCCGATGGCTTATGATGCAGCCGGCAACGAGATTACAAGTATCGTTTTGACTACCGACAAAAACGGTAAAGCAAGTACAGACAATGAGCAGTTCTATGATGTCAACGGTAATACAATTGACGGAATTCTGCCATATGTATTCAATCAAAACGGTTTTCAAATTACCTACAGACTGACCGAAATCGGCATTAAACAGTCAGACGGAACATACAAGTTTCCGAGCCGTTATGAACTGAAAGATGCAGTTGAATTTACAATCTATGATACCGATGAATATACCTATACATATGATTGTGTGAACACCGTAAAAACAGGTTCTTTGCAGGTAGAAAAAACATCTGAAGATGATGTTGTTGACGGTTTGTATTTTGAGATAAGCTGTGCTGAAACAGGGTTTAACGAAAAAGTAAGCACCGACCTTGAAGGTTTAAGTCCTGAAATCTCAGACTTGCCGATTTATAACAGCAATGACGAATTGCTTAAATATAAAGTAACCGAACTCGGTGAGCTTAACGAGGATGGTACTTATTCTTTACCGTATAAGTACAACAAGCCAAAAAGCGTAACAGTTACGCTTAATTCAGATACCGTAGTTTTTGCAAATATCAAAAACACGCTGAAAACAGGCTCTGTTAAGCTGACAAAAACAGACGGCACAAAGGCTCTTACCGGATCAGGTTGGCAACTCTATAAGTCAGACGACACTCCCATCAGCTGTTATCAGACAGGCTCAGAAACTTATATGTATAATTCAGTTGCAAAAACTGCAACCGATTATATGGCTACGAATGGTAGTTTGTCAATCAGTAATCTGCCGGTAGGTGATTACTATTTTATTGAATCTGTAACTCCGTCAGGCTATATGCCATACGGTAAAAAGGTTGAATTTACAATTTCAGCCGACAATGAAAACACACTTAACATGTCTTTAACCGTTGCCGACAATAAATCCGTATTATCTCAAACAGGTGGCGGTGGTATTGCTCCGTTTTATTTTGCTTCTGTAGCACTCGGAGCATTGGCTATATTTTTCATCTATGACTACCGTAAACACGGTAGCAAGAAATATAAAAAATCACGAAAGGACAATCAAAAATGAAAAAGAAAATCACACGAATTATGACAGCTATGGTGCTTGCAGTAATGATGGTATTAACTGCAATCCCATTTGCAAGTGCTGCAACCAACGCAAATGCTCTTGATGAAACAAAGAAGGTTTCATTCACGCTCAATTGTTCAAAGCCGGGTTACACCTTTACGGTGTACAAGGTTGCAGAACTCAAAACAACCGAAAATCCATACAAGACAGGCTATGATTCACTTATTCCTTCAATCTCTGACGAGATTTTAAGCGGTAAGACATCGAATGTTCTCTCAGCTCTTGATGGTCTTTCTTCGATTCCGTCAACAGCTTCAACCGTTGGCACATTTACTACATCGGCAACATCGGTAAAAAAGACTTTTTCAAGCCTTGCTCAGGGTTTGTACTACATAAAAGCGACTAACTTTCCTGCCGGTGTTAAAAGCGTTACAAACTCTGTTGTATCACTTCCATATTACAATAACGGTTGGGTTTACAGCATTAATGCTATCGACCTTGCTACAAAGGTAAATGACGGTGATGTTGTAACAGGCAAGACTATCACAAACAGCACAAAGGATAATGTTAATTTTACCGATGTAAGCCTTGGTGACACAGTGAATTTTGAAATCAAGTCATCGACTGCCGGTTCAAGCGAAATGAAACTTAAATCATATACCGTATATGATGAAATGTCAGCCGGTCTTACTCTTGATAAAGACAGCGTAAAGGTTGCACTTCTCAACGCACAGGGCGGTAAGGTTGCTGACCTTGCTTCAACTGATTATGCTCTCAATGTAACATCAGAAGTTGATGGTAAAGCTACAACATTTAATGTAGCTCTCACAAACGCTTATCTTCAGAAAAATGACTTTTATGCAGAGAGTGTTACTTATACATCTGTAACTTATTCAGCAAAGCTCAATAAGTACGCAATAACAGGAAAGACAGGCAACCCTAACACAGAAACAAAGCTCGTTTATTCTAACAAGAACGGTGTTGAATCAGAAGTAAACGGTAATACAGTTTATGTTTACACCTTTGCTGTAACAACAAACAAGACAGATACAGACGGAAAGGCTCTCGAAGGTGCAGAATTCAGCCTTTTCAAGACAGAAGAGGACGCAACTGCTCTTACAAATGCCCTTGCAAGCGGTGTATCCGACAAGACCGGCAAGGTTACTTACTACAACACAAGTAAAGAAGAAATCAAACTTGCAAGCGGTAAATATTATATTGTCGAAACAAAAGCCCCAACGGGATACAACATCTACGGTAAGGTTATTCCTGTGACAATTGATGTTACATACGGTGCAACATTTGTTGACGGTTCGTACATCACAAACTGCCCTACAGACGGCACAGCAAGCGTTGATGTTAAGGATACAAAGGTTGTTGTTCCGCAGACAGGCGGTGTCGGAACAGTAATGTTCTACATTCTCGGCACAGCATTTGCACTCGGCGGTATTGCAACATTGTTCATTCGCAGAAGAGTAAAAGCTACAAACAAGTAATTTCACATTAAACAGAAAGGAGTACAGCACATTGAAAAAATGCAGAAGCAAATGCACCTTGATAATAGGAATAATTTTTATGACTGCATCACTCTGCTTTGTGCTGTACCCTTCTGTATCAAATGCTGTCAATAGTTTTTTCGCAGCATCCACAATTAACAATTATGCCGCAAATTTTGACAGCATTTCAGCAGCCGACAGGTCACAGTACTTGTCGGCTGCTGCTGAATATAACAACAATTTATCAGAACTTATCAATGGATTTTCTTACGATACAGACAGCGTGATTGACGGATATGACGATATTCTCAATTTTGGTGACGGTCTTATAGGCTACATTGATATTTCAAAAATCAATGTAAAACTGCCTATTTACCACGGGGATACGGATAAAGTGCTTGAAAAAGGTGTTGCTCATCTGCCAAATACAGCGTTTCCGATTGGTGGTATAGGAAATCATTCTGTCTTGTCTGCACATACGGGTTATCCAACGCAAGTGTTTTTTGACAATCTCAACGAGCTTGAAATCGGTGATGAAATCAAGGTATCCGTACTCGATGAAACGCTTACCTATGCTGTAACAGCAAAAAACATTGTTAAGCCCGACAACATATCGTTACTGTCAGTTGACGAAGAAAAAGACCTATTAAGTCTTATAACTTGTTATCCATACGGTGTAAACAGTCACAGACTTATTGTGACTGCTGAAAGAGTAAAGGATACAGCTGCATCTGATACGGCAACAAAAACCGAAAACAACAATAACGGAAGTTTTGATTTTATTATTGCAGTAATTGTTATAACCGCAATTTTGGCAATTTTAGTAATTGCTGTTTCCATAAAAAATAAACGAAGGAGGAAGTAAAATGCCTGATATTACAAATGATTTTGATAATAATCCAAATACCGATAAAAGAAAACAGCGAGATGAAGAAGTCAATAATGACAATCTCCAACCCGAACAGACAAAATCCGAACCCGAATTGCTTGAACAAACGAAAAGCAAAGAATTTTCAATACCGATTTTTGCAAAGCTGTATGACAGGTGCAATCTTAAGATTGATGAGCTTAATCTAAAAAACGATAAACTCAATGCAAAAATCGAAAAACTCAACATAAAAAAGGTTCGCAGTGCTGAATTTGTTTCAACGGTTGAATCAATGAGAAATGTTGTACCAATGCCTGTGTATAAAGCATTGTCTGTTCTATCGGCTGAAAGGCGACAGAAAATAGTAAATATCAATGAGAAAATCCATTCTCATAAGCTGAACATCAAATCGAATGAGCAGAAGATTTTGAAGCAACAAAGCCGTGCTGAGAACTGCAAAAAAATCAATAAATTTCTTGACAATATGAAATCCCCTGACGGCAGGAAAGAAAACTTTGTCAAAGGTATGCAGGAATACGGGACAATGGCAATGAGGACAACCTCTGAAAAGTTTGATACTACTCAGAGCAAACTCGATGCTGCAATAAAAGCATACGGTCAAACTCATTATATGTCCGAAAAACTCAAACTGCGAAAACAAATCGACAAGCTCACCAACAAAAAAGAAAAGCTGATAAACAAGCTCAAGGCTCTTAATGAGTGGTCAGATAAGTTTGAATCGGTTAAAACTATGCCCGATAAGGAAGCTGACAATATTATCAGCAAGAGCTGTCAGAACATTGTTGATGAGTTTACAACCAACCCACAGGCTTTAAAAAAGCAGGCTGATGTAATCGTTTCATCTGCCGCAAAAGCTGTATTCGAAGAAAACTACCTAAAAAATGCCGAAATGTCGATTGAGGACGATTATGACAGCATTGACGGTATTATCAACAACGGCAATAAGCAGCAGGAATACGAAAAACTCAAAGAGCCTGAAAAGAAATCCGAACGCAGAACAGCACCTTTATCGAGAAATCAGATTAAGCAAAATGCAAACACTATTGCTCATAATGAGCAACAAACGAATGATAAAACCAAAACTCAGGGACAAGAATTATAAAGCTATTTTAGACCTGTGCCATTCAGGCACAGGTCTTTTTTAAGAGGTGAATGAAATGATTGAATTATACGGAAACAAAATATGGAACAGCAACACTCCGAACAAATACAAAAAAGTAATCATTGCGAATGAGGATAGTTTTGATAATATATGTCAGGAACTTGAAAATTCAGGTCTTAATTATTGTGCTTATATTTTTAATGGTGAAGCACATATTGCCATAGGCAGAGCTACCGCAACTAATATTGATAAGTTGGATATTGATTATCAGACTGTTATAGAATGTAATTTAAAAGTCTATAAAACCAACAACATCATAGGAACTACAACCTACGATTCTATTGAGGATAAATTATACCGTAAGTACAATACCGATTTTGCCTATAAAATCGGTCAAAGGCTTACTGAGCAAGGCATCCTTTTTTCAGGCAGAATTTACGGAAAAACAACAACTATTACTGTTGACGAGCAATATGCTGATACCTTGAATAAAATATCTGCTGAACTTAAAGAACAGCGAGCATCATTTATGTCAAAATCTGAAATTGTTCAAAATGAATCACCGGAAGAATCAAAATCAGTTAATGAAAAAATATCTGAATTACATTTTAATGAATCACAACTTTCGGCACTTGCACCGTCTGTAAAATTTATCCAAACGAGAAACGATGATAATTTGACTGATAACTTTGTTTCATTGTTTTCTGACTGCACTGATTTTTATGAATCACAACTTTCTGCTCTTGCCGAAATTTATGTTGACACATATCGAAGTTTTTCGGATAAATCTTTGATGTTTGCAGATACATCAAGGTTTAATGATTTAAAACAGCGTTTTGTTAATGATAACATTACTGAAAAATTAACTGAAAATCGTGGTTACTCAACTACTCAGTTTGAAATTATCAGAGAAATGGTAACTTACGGTATGAGCGAATCAGTAATCAACTTGCTTGATTACACTTTTTCGATTGATGAAATGCAAAACTTCTTTACAGCATACAAGAACGGCTCGTATGAAGATTTAATCAATCTCATTGCAGATATTAAAGGTACTACACGCACGGATATTGAAGGGCAAATTGAGGGCGGTACATACACTCCTGCTTTACCCGACTTTAACACTCTTGAGAAAACCCTTTATTTTCAAGAGTCCGAAGTCGAAAGTATTACATATATGTACTATAATCCTGACGCATACTCCGGCGGTCAGTTTGTAATTACCGAGGTATCTTACAAACAGATAGCGGAAGCTAACAAAGAATACGGAGATGATTTTTCAGGATTCTTTGATTTTCTTGATACAACAGGCGAACAAAGGTTAATTGATATCGGTAGCGAAAGTTTCAGAACCGCTGTTAAAAAGTTTTACAGCGGTACGGAGTTTGCCGAAGGTCTTAATGCAGATATTCAGCACAAGCTCGTTGAGCTTGCAGTAGTTCCCGAAATCAAATTACCTGAAGTACGGAAAATAGAACTTATAAAGGTCGGTGATTTTTATGAAGTCAGAGGTGAGAACGCAAAAACCGTTGCAGATATTCTCGACCTTGTTTCTACAACAAGAAACATTAACGGTTCTTCAGTTGATACAGTCGGATTCCCTGATTTTAAACTGAATGATAATACTGAACTTCTTAAAACACAAGGATTTACTGTGAATATCAAATATGAGGAGCTTGCACCGTTTTATGAGGAACACGACGAGCTTGACGACATAGATCCCGCAGTTATTCGTCAGCAGCTTGAGGACGCAGGGATAGTCAACGGTGAGCTTGTCGATGAAGATAAGCTGAACAGTGATCCATTTATTCAACAGGTTATGGCTGTCGCAGAATCCGATGCCGGTGCTCTGAATGTCAGCTCAGAAGAAATCGTTAATCAATTTAATTCAGAAAATGAAATCGTCCCGATAAATGAGCCTGAACGAACTGAGTCTGTACAGGAAATAATTCGTCCGACAATTACTTGTGATTGGAGTGAAAGTCCGGTATTTGAGAATGGCAAAACATACTCTGTTTCTGAATTTGACACACTTATGAAAAATGCCGATGACGAATGGGTTGAGCAAAGACAGCTTGAAATTGAAGAATACGGCAGTGAAAATGCGGTAGCCGAAGCTTACCGTAACGGTGAACTTGACAATATTCATCTTGGTTATGAAAAGACAAAATTTATTGTTAATATGCCAAACGGAACAACTCATACATTCAGGCAGGATATTGGCGATGGTGACGGTGGAGTTATTGATTTCTTAAAGCAGTATCCGCAGTATTCAGGTGTTGTAAAAATACTCGAAGCCGATATAAAGCTTGATAAAGGTGAAAATGAGAAAGCCGCAGATTTACCGATAACGGAAAGCAAAGAAAGAGAAGTCAGGAGCGATGAAAAATTACAGAGCGTTGACGAGCTTGCCGTGGAGGTTGAAAATGCCGCACCGTCAAGAGCAGAAAAAGCTGAAGTTACCGTAGTTAATAAAGCTGAACCGCCTACATTGTTTGATATGGTCGAAAGCTCAGAGCAGACCGAAACAAGCGTAAATGATGAAAAAGCCAAAAACTATGTAATTGAGGACAGAGAAGCTGTCACGGGAGCAAAAACAAAGTTTCAAAATAACATTGCTGCCATTAAGATTTTAAAGCAAACGGAAGCAGAAAACAGAGCGGCTACACCTGAAGAACAAGGTCAGTTGTTCCTTTACAGCGGTTGGGGCGGTCTTGCCAATGCTTTTGAGTCTGATAATGATAAATGGAAAAATGAGTATTCTGAACTCAAGGGTTTGCTTACGGATGAAGAATATACCGCAGCACGGTCAACTGTGCTTGATTCATTCTACACAGATACAGCAATCGTTGACAGTATATATGAGGTCATTCGTAACGCAGGATTTGAGGACGGCAACATACTTGAGCCTGCAATGGGCGTAGGAAACTTTTTCGGCAGACTTCCCGAAGAACTTCGTGATAAGGTGAATTTGTACGGTGTCGAAAAAGACAGCTTATCGGGCAGAATAGCTCAAAAGCTGTATCCGCAAGCTGACATTACGATTGACGGCTTTGAGAATACTCGTTTCAATGACAACAGCTTCGATGTTGCAATCGGAAACATTCCTTTCGGCGATTTCAGTGTTAATGATTCTAAATACAACTCAAAACATCTGAAAATTCACGATTATTTCTTTTTGAAATCACTTGATAAAGTGCGTGACGGCGGCATTGTGGCTTTTGTAACTTCCAAAGGTACGCTTGACAAAAAGGACAGCTCTTTCCGCAAGACCTTGGCCGAAAGAGCGGATTTGGTAGGTGCTGTGAGATTGCCGAATAACGCCTTTAAATCGGCAGGAACGGAGGTTACAGCTGACATTATATTCCTCCAAAAAAGAGAAAAAAAGTCAGAAATTGAACCGTCTTGGGTACATACAGGACAGCTTGAAAACGGATTAACCGTCAACAATTATTTTGTTGAGCATCCCGAAATGATACTCGGCGAAGTTGTTGAAGGCAATAAAATGTTCGGCAGAACAGACGATACGATGTGCGTGCCGTTTAATGACGGCAGAACATTGTCGGAGCTTCTTTCCTCGGCGGTAAAGAATATCAATTTTGAATATTCCGCTTCTGCAGAAAAGCTGATTCCGGTTTCCGAACATTTAACAGCCGAACCTTTAAAACTGCGTTTACAAAGCTTTTATCGCCGAAACGGCGAAATATATTTTTACGGCTCTGATAAGAGCGGTAAAATAGTTAATGTTTCCGCAGACAAAGCACTTGGGAAAAAATTAAATCACGAACGCATCAATTCCTTTATTGATATTCGTGACACTTTGCGTGAATTGCTTGATGTTCAGCAGTACGATAACAAGGATTCAGAGATAGCTCAATTGCAGGAAAAGCTCAACAACTGTTATGACAGCTTCTACAGTAAGTACGGCTTGCTTCACAGCAGTTACAATCACAGCTTGTTAAACTCTGACGGAGCATATCCGCTTGTTGCTTCTCTCGAAGCCGATTTTGCCAAAGATAATAATTTACTTGTTAAGAAGTCCGATATATTTACAGAGCGTGTAAATAAGCCGACAGCAACAATAAATCATGTTGATACGGCTGAAGAAGCTCTTGCTGTCTGCGTTGCAGAAAAAGGTGTTATCGACTTCGAGTATATGAGCCAAATTACGGATGTGCCGCCCGAGGATTTGAAAATCGGGCTGAGAGAAAAAGGTGAAATATTTGCCGTACCGTCATATACAGGCGATGAGGACTACGAATATCAAACTGCTTCCGAATATTTGTCGGGAGATATATATGCAAAGCTTGACATGGCAAAAGCATACGCTTCGGTCAACGGCATATATGAATCAAATGTTGTCGCCTTAAAGGAAGTATTGCCTACTCCTCTGAAAGCCGGCGATATTGATATTAACCTCGGAGCTACTTGGATTGATAAAAAATACTATGAGCAATTTATGTATGAGATTTTTGAAACACCGCAAAGCCTTAAATCGGATTATGTGTCAAGATTTTTTAAATCCGACAGAATAGAGCTTGACTATTCAGAGTATTCCGGCAGATGGAATATCACGAATAAGAGAGCGGATTTGTCGGTAACTACTGTAAAGACCTACGGTGCAAGCGGATTATCTGCATATCAGATATTTGAATCCGTTCTCAATTTATCCGAACCGAAAGTGTATAAAGACAAGGTTGACGAATACGGTGTTGTTGAGCGTGATAAAAACAATAAGCCTGTAAGAGTGCTTGATGTAGAAGCGACTCAGGTTGTACAGCAAAAAGCCAATGCCATTCGCCGTGAATTTAAGAATTGGATTTTTAAAGATGCTAACCGCCGCAGAGATATTGTTGACACATACAATCGCACATTCAATTGCGTCCACGCACGAGAGTATGACGGTTCACACCTTAATTTTCCGGGAATGAATTCAAACATTCAGCTTCACGAACATCAAAAGAATGCCATTGCTCACGCTATTTACGGAGGCAACACACTGTTTGCTCATTCGGTAGGTGCAGGAAAAACCTTTGAAATGATAGCTACTGCTATGGAATGTAAACGGCTTGGGTTGTGTCACAAATCCTTGTTTGCTGTACCGAATCATCTGACAGAACAGGTGGGAGCAGACTTTTTGAAGCTCTATCCCAACGCAAACATATTGGTTGCAACAAAGGATGATTTTAAATCATCAAACCGCAAGATGTTAATGTCAAAAATTGCAACTGGCAATTATGATGCCGTTGTTATCGGACATACGCAATTAAAGATGCTGCCCCTATCTCCTGAAAGGCAGGAAGCCTTTTTACAATCTCAAATTGATGATATTGTTGCCGGTCTTGCTGAGATGAAAGCTCAGGACGGTAATAAATTTACCGTTAAGGAAATGGAGCGTACAAAAAAGAATCTCGAAAATCAGCTTGAGAAGCTTCAATCAAGTAAGAAAGACAATACCGTATATTTCGAGGAGCTTGGAATTGACAAATTGTTTGTTGACGAAGCTCACGAATTTAAGAATCTGTACTGTGCAACAAAGCTGCAAAATGTTTCGGGTATATCTTCAAGAGCTTCTCAGAGGGCAACAGAGCTGTTTGCAAAATGCCGTTATCTTGACGAAAAGACAGGCGGCAAGGGTGTTGTATTTGCCACAGGTACACCGTTGTCAAACAGCGTTACAGAGCTTCACACAATGATGAGATACCTTAATTATGATTTTCTTGCAAGTCACAACAATATGCAGAATTTTGATAATTGGATTTCTGCATTCGGTGTGCAAAAGAAAGAATACGAGTTAGCTCCGGCAGGAAACAAGTTTAAGGAACGCACAAGGATTGCGGAATATTCCAATCTGCCTGAGCTTATGTCTATGTTTAAGATGGTAGCCGATGTAAAGACGGCTGAAACTCTTAAACTTAAAGTGCCTGATTGTGAGCTTCACATTGTTGATGTAGAGCCTACAGAGCTTCAAAAGGAGCTTGTCGATGAATTATCCGACAGAGCAGATGAGGTTAATTCAGGCTCCGTAGATCCGTCACAGGATAATATGCTCAAAATTACCGGTGACGGCAGAAAGCTCGGTCTTGACCCCCGACTTATTAGTCCCGATTTTGAGGATAATCCAAATACAAAGCTGAATGTGTGTGTAAACAATGTATTTGACATTTATACAGACACAGCAAAAGACAAGCTTACTCAAATTGTTTTTTGTGACCTCGGTGTGCCGTCAAAAAACACAGGCAATGACTCCTCAAAAGAGCAAAACGATAACAAGAGTGTTGCGGAACTTGACTCTCTTGAGGAAACAGGCAAGTTTTGCGTGTATGACGACATAAGGGACAAGCTCATTGCAAAGGGCATCCCTGCGACTGAAATAGCATATATACACAATGCAAAAACCGAAGCTCAAAAGTCTGAATTGTTTTCAAAGGTCAGAAGCGGTGAAGTGAGAATTTTACTCGGTTCAACGGGCAAAATGGGAACAGGCACAAATGTGCAGGACAGAATCATTGCTCTGCACGATTTAGATGTTCCGTGGCGACCGGCAGACCTCGAGCAGAGGCGTGGCAGAATGGTCAGGCAGGGCAATATTAACGAAAAAGTGCATTTGTACAGATATGTTACCAAAGGCACTTTTGATGCGTACAGCTATCAGCTCCTCGAAACCAAGCAAAAATTTATAAGTCAGGTTATGACTGACAAAGCTCCTGCACGCAAGTGTGCCGATGTTGACCAAGCGGCTCTTTCATATGGCGAAATTAAGGCTCTCTGTACCGGCGATGACCGTATCCGTGAGAAGCTCACGCTTGATAACAGAGTAAAGGAGCTTAACTCTCTCAAAGCTGATTACAACAATACAAAATATGAGCTTGAAGATGCTGTTGCGGCTTATCCCGAAAAACGCAAGCAACTCCTTTGTACTATCGGCAACATAAAATCCGATATCGATAATGTTAAGTCATTTGTCGATAAGGACGGTAAACTTATTTGCAAATTAACTTTAGGTTCTCAGACTTTTAACCTGAAGAACGATGAGGAACGAAAAAATGCTGCCAAAGCTCTTACAACTGCTGTTGCTCAGGTAAGAATAGCCGATAACAGAAAGAAGCAGGTTAGCGTTGGCAACATTTGCGGATTCGATATAAGCGTTATAAACAACGGAAATGTGTATGATGACATTGTAGTTACAATCAAGGGTAAATATTCATATTCTGCTCAGCTCGGTGTTTCTGCTGTGCATAACCTCAGTAAAATAGAGGGGTTGCTGTACAAAACCGAAAGTGTTCTTGATTACAGTCAGAATTCTCTTAACAAGCTTGACCTTGATTACAAAACAAGTGTTGCCCTGCTTGAAAAGCCTTTTGAATATGAAGCGGAATTGCAGGAAAAGTCAGCACGCCTGTCTGAATTAACAAAGATTTTGAACATTGAGCTTGCTCACCAAAAAACAGAATCAAAGCCCAAAACACATTACTTTGGTAAGGATAAAATCCTCGGCAGGAACAAATCTTCAAAGCAAATTCAGAATAAAACAGTTATGAAATCAGAACCTAAAAGGAGTGAACCTGAATTATGATAGTTTACGCACAAGGCGATATAACAAAATTTGATGTAGATGCTATTGTAAATGCATCCAACGGTTTTGGTTATATGGGAGGTAAAAGATGTGTTAATGAATTACATAGAGGAGTTGCAGAGAGCATTCAATTTGCATCTTGCGGTGCTGTTGAACGGCTTGCAAGAGCAAAATGTAAGGCACACTCCTTTTTTGGTTATTCACCCGGAACTGTTTTTGTGACTGATGCTCCAAATCTTGAGTGTAAAAAAATAATACACGCAGTTACTATGCGTACTCCGGGTAGCAAAGCAAAAATCAAAAAAATTAAAGTTCTGATTCCAAAGATAGTAGCGGTAGCTGAAAACTTAAACATAAATTCAGTAGCCATACCTTTACTTGGGTGTGGAACAGGTGGACTTGACAGAAAAACCGTTCAAAATTTATTAGCTCATAATCTTATAAGTGACAAAGTGACTTTTTATATTGTTACTTCACTTTAAAATCAGAAATTCTTTTCTGAATTTCTTTTTAAAACACTTGTTTTTTCTTAGTTATAACATATAATAGTATTTGAACGATGTTGGTTACTCATCTTAGTGTTGTGCTTCGCTACCGTCTGACCACCATATCAGGAGAATGCGACATTTTTAAGGTTGTGCTTCGCTACCGTCTGACTACCATATCAGGAGAATGCGACAAAAAGTAACGATTTTTGGAGCAACTGCATTATATGCAGTTGCTCCCTTTTATTGAGGAATGAATAGCGTGGATATAGATTTTTATTTTGTTAAATCTGATTATATAGATTTTTAAAAGCAAACAGAAATAAATAATCGTGGTTTTACTTGCGTACCAAACACAGAATAAAACAGTTATGAAATCAGAGCCTAAAAGGAGTGAACAAGAGTTGTGATTATAATAGCTTGAAACGGCTTTAAACAGCTCTTTATTCCGATTTTGCGGTAGATAAATATTTTTTATTTAATTTAAAAAGCAGCCGTTCAGACGGCTCTGAACGGCTCTTTTTTGTTGTCCTTAAAACTTGCAAATTTGCCGATTTTGACATATAATAATA
>ULXW01054283.1_pt1 | contig 17096 bp, 14 predicted proteins | sample 1961661 | NCBI WGS metagenome assembly ULXW01 (sample SAMEA4835849, study PRJEB28245) | human gut metagenome | biome: gut microbiome; material: fecal sample | place: Denmark | collected 2008 | reverse complement strand
GGTACGATGGCGATGGACCTCGCGGACAAATTCATTGCCCTCTTTAATAAGCAGGAGTCGATGGCAATCATCGATGTGCTATATGGCAATAAGGATTCTGATGAGGCCTATTACTGGAATGTGGCCAGCTACTGTGTTGAGGGAAACCTACAGGCCGTTCTTGACGAATATGCCTTTACTTTGGGGGGCGGGAGTGACTTGGAGTTGCTGCGGCAGATGAAGTCAGGCTTTGTTGATACTGCGAGCATCCAGATTGAAACGCGGGAATCCTTCCTTGGCCATCGGGAGAAATCCAGGCTACGCACACACTTTGCAGTGGGCTACTTTAACGCTCAGGTCAATGAGAAGACCATGCAGAGAACTGAGAACATCCGAAGCGCCTTCAACTCCCCCTTCCGTCCATTTGTGCTGGCAACAACATCTATCGGGCAAGAAGGACTGGACTTCCATAACTACTGCAGAAAAATCATGCACTGGAATCTGCCATCAAACCCAATTGATCTGGAGCAACGGGAAGGCCGGATCAACCGTTATCTCTGCCATGCGATCCGTCAGAACCTGGCAGACAGCGAATTCGGAGCTTTCCCATTTGAAAAGAGCGTTTGGAAGGAGACCATGGATCGTGCGACAGTGGCCTTGAAGCAGAACCATTCAGATTTGATCCCCTACTGGTGCTTGCCTGATGATTTTCCCTTTAAATATAAGATAGAGCGCATCGTTCCCATGTACCCATATAGTCAGGATCGTTGCAGATATGACCATCTGATGGATGTGCTCTCAGTTTATCGGCTTACGCTTGGTCAGCCTCGGCAAGAGGAGCTATTTGAAACGATTCACAAGGAGAATTGGAATATGGACGAGTTGAAAAAACTATATATTAACCTTTCTCCGTGGAATCGAGCACATCACAATGGAGGGACGGAACATGAAGATTGAAATGGGCGAATCCCTAATTTACTCCTGGCTAAGACATGAGAAGCTGTGTCAGTTGGTGCAAACTAATTGGAAAGTCTCTCCCTTCTGGGAACTTGAAAATCGTCAAGAAATTGAGGATCTTTTCGTCATATGTAGGAACTATTTCCTCGAAAAACATAGTTTGGATATTTCAAAAGGGTGCAGTCTGGAACAGTTCCTCAAGCAGGCAGAAATTGATGGAATTGGTATTGCGTATTCCACGGAAGCACCGTATATCTACGCGGTTGATGTAGCTTATCATGAGGGCGGCCTGAATTATGGGGGAAAGGATGAGACGATAACAAAGATCGCCCAAAAGTGTATCCGAACAGCGCTCTGCCTGTATGGCTATTTCTGCATGTCTACTGGGGAAGTGCTTTTCGTATCTCCCAAAATAACTCCTGCCATCGAAACGGCTTTAGTTCCTCTCTTTGATGAGATTTCTAAACTACTTCATGACAACGGGCTGAACATAAAGGCAATCCTGCATTGCAATGATAGTTTTAGCTCCGAGGTCATGTATCCAGTGGTAGAAAAGGCATCAGCTGTGGCAGACACTTCAGAATTATTCATGAGGGGACTTCAGCTTTATAATCTGGCCACAAAAGTTGAACCAACGCATAAGGAAGTCTCTGCGGTTACGACCTCACAATGCAAATTGAAGCCTACTTCAATGCCACCAGCAGATAAACAGGAGTGGAAGGCAATTCGTAAGATTCCTGATTGGGCAGCTGCGTCAAATCAGAATAACCATAGAATTATTCGCGCTTTTTTGCAACTGCAGAAGGAACGTGGCTTTGTGTGTAGGCCAGAGTTGGAAGCTCGCTGTCAGGATCCCGAGGGGCACGCAGATGTGTATGTAAGGGACTTTAGAGGGAACTTTACATCGATGAAAACGGATGCAGGCAAGAGCCACGGCAAGGTGTTCAGAGATGACGGATATAACATAACGATTTGCACTGAGGTATTAGCGACGCTTGAGCAGTACAGATCTCTTTTTGAGGCATGATTGTCTAGTCAGACAGAAAGCTTTGATTCTGCATAATGATCATATGACGGAGATACTTTCCATCGGGTTTACGGGAGGATCCTGCAATGGCTCATGATATAAAAAAGCGATCTGCAAGCCATATTTACTTTGGCGCACATAGCAAATCAGGGGAGATCATGCACATTTCCAAAGTTCCGAGTGGCCAGAAGTGCAACTGTGTTTGTGCTGCCTGCGGACAGCCCTTCGAAGCGAGAAAGGGCTCGATTCGGCGACATCACTTTGCGCATGCCTCCAACTATGAGTGCATGTATGCCAGTGAGGTTGCTATCTATAAGGCTTTGGCAGCCGAATTGGAAAAGACGGATTGTTTGACCCTTCCTCCCGTGATGCTGCGCTTCCCTGCATGGTCCAAAGATGAGCTGCTCCAAAACGTCAAAACTGTCCGTGTTGACTCTGTGGAGTTCAAATGCGAGCCGCTTGCCTATCCGCCCCTCCTGACGATCAAAGCACAGGGTAGTTGCTTACGCATCCTCCTTGACTTCAACCATTATTATGACAGTGAGGATCTCGCTTCGTTGGCTACCGAGGCGAAGAATGACGGTTACTCACTGCTCAAGTATGCTATGCCGAAGTTGGACGAGGATCAGGAATTTACACCTGATCGCATTATGACCATTCTGAAGAATTATGAGAAAGCGGAGTGGGTATTCAGTCGTCTTGAACAGCACTGGAAAGAGAAATACTATGCGGTAGCCATTGAGCCTGAAGGACATGGGAGCGGATACCATTGCCCCATCTCCATTGGCCGTTACAAAGGGAAATACTCGGCAAGGTGGGTCGATTGCGCATACTGCAGATTCAATGTGGCTGAGCCTCCAGCCTGCCTCTGTGTCGCCAAGGCCGGCATCCAGAAGAAAGAAGACTTCAAGAGAGATTTGCAAGATCGGCTATCCGACATCGATAAGATCAGGAGAACGAATGAAGAAGAGATCCTGCTGCACGAAGAGCGAGAAAGATATTTCGAACGAAGATCAGTCTATACTCGTCCAACACCGTATGCTGCTAGGCATGTGGTCCCATCCGGTCCTACGCAAGAGGATCTGGATGCGGAATATATCCGGATCTGCCAGAGCTATGACCCGACCTCTGATGAATGGACAGTGGATCGCTACAATCGGCGATGGATCATGTGTACGGTTTGCGGCCGAATTAAGCAGGATGCGCAGATGTCCTATTACGGTGGCAAGGGAGGTGCAAACCGGGGAGTCTGTGCCGATTGTTCACGAAATGGTCGTAGCTAATCCACATAGCTGGCTTGATATTATTCGCATGATGGTGTATTATTAACTTGATACTTGATAGTTTTACAGCTGCGTACTTTGGCAGCCATTTAGAGGTTCTGCCACGACAGGACCTCTTTGTTATGTGTGAGGTGTCGAGATGGATTATATGACCATAAGCGAAGCAGCAACTAAATGGAACCTATCTAACAGGCGTATTCAAACGCTTTGCTCTCAAGGGCGGATACCGGGCGCAGAGCGTGCTGGTTATTGTTGGCTCCTTCCGAAAGACGCAGAAAAGCCAGTGGATGCCAGAATAAAGAGCGGAAAGTATATCGGTTACTCCGAGAAATATAAGAAACCCGGAAAGAAGAACGCCACTGATGGGCTGGAGGGTAAATCATGAACGACCAAGGAAAACTTCTTACTCATTATTTGAAAAACGCGGACAAGCTGATCATTCCTGTCTATCAGCGAAACTATGATTGGCGCGAGGAACACTGCAGGAAACTGTATCAGGATCTTGTTCGTACCATTCGTGATAGAAAACGTTGGCATTTCTTTGGAGGAATTGTCTCTGTTAGCGATCCTATGGGCAGTAGTTCTGACTACCTCGTCATTGATGGTCAGCAACGCATTACGACCGTTTCCCTGCTCCTTTTGGCTATGGCCAACCTGATCAAAGATGGAAAGGTTATTCCTGAGGACGATACTCTTTATGCGCAGATCACCAAGAAATATTTGGTGGATGAGATTAACCCCAAGAACCGAAACCTTGGATGAGGTTGCCGAAATTTGCAGAATCGTAGAATAATTCTTATATGCATCAAGTTCTGATAATCAGCAACTATCGGAAGTTTGGAGGATAATCGCATGGCAGCAGTCTTATCGAAAAGGCAGATGACTGAAGAGGATATCAAGCTTCAGTTTATTACGCCTGCCATAACAAAAAAGTGGGCGCTTAGTCTTATTACAATGGAGACAAGAATTACAGATGGACAAATCAACTTGAGAGGAAATATGGTCTCCCGCAAGGAAGCCAAGAAAGCAGACTATATTCTTTATTTGAACGAAAGCACTCCGATTGCAATCGTTGAGGCGAAAGATAACAAGCATGCTGTCGGAGATGGGCTGCAGCAGGCAATGCAATACGCCATAATGATGGACATTCCATTTGCCTACAGTTCTAATGGTGATGGTTTTATGGAGCATGATTTCCTCACCGGAGAAGAGCGCAGCATTTCTATGGAGGATTTTCCAGCTCCTGATGCTCTCTATGCGAGATTCAAGGCTGGAGCCAACCATGGAGAAGGGCTCACACAGCAAGAGGAATCCGTCATTCGGCAGCCGTTCTATTCAGGGCAGAATACATATCCCCCTCGCTATTATCAGCGTAACGCTGTCAATAGGACTCTTGATGCGATTGCCAGAGGTCAAGATCGCATCTTGCTGGTGATGGCCACAGGTACAGGCAAAACCTATACTGCATTCCAAATTGTATATCGCCTTCTAAAGAGCGGAATGAAGAAAAAAATATTGTATTTGGCTGATCGTAACATCTTGGTCGATCAATCAATCCAACAGGATTTTGCTCCGCTCGAAAAAACGATTCATAAAGTCAATTTTGTGAAGGACGATCCTCTTACGATTACCTCGCACGAGATATTCTTTTCACTCTACCAACAACTTGCGGGAAAAGACGATGACGATACAGAAGATGGGGATGAGACTGTCGAACGTCTTGCTCAGCTATTCAGCAAAGACTTTTTCGATCTCGTAATCGTTGATGAGTGTCATCGCGGCTCAGCCAAGAAGGAAAGCAATTGGCGGAAGATCTTGGAGTATTTCTCCTCGGCAACCCAGATTGGCATGACCGCAACCCCAAAAGAGACTAAGTATGTTTCCAACATAGATTATTTTGGCGAGCCGGTATATGTCTATAGCCTGAAAGATGGCATCGAGGATGGTTTTCTGGCGCCTTTCAAAGTCATCAATATAACGACCGACATTGGCGATGGTTGGCGCCCACGGAAAGGTCAACTTGATATTTACGGGCATGAGATCCCTGACCGAATTTATAATAACAGGGATTATGACTATAACATCATAATTGAAGACCGCATTGTCCAAGTCGCAAAAGAAATTACAGACTACCTCAAAGCGACTGATCGGATGTCCAAAACCATTGTGTTCTGCGCAACAGAAGATGCTGCACTTCGTATGAGAAATGAGCTCGCAAGGCAGAATCCTGATATGATGCAAAAGTATCCCGACTATGTTGTACGCATTACCGGCAACGATACTTTTGGCAAGGATAAACTCGACTACTTCATTTCGGTCGGGTCGAAAACGCCGGTCATTGCAACGACATCTAAGCTGTTGTCAACTGGAGCCGACTGCAAGATGACAAAGCTCATCGTTTTAGACGAGTGGATCAACTCAATGACTGAGTTTAAGCAGATTATCGGAAGAGGCACAAGAATACGCGAAAAAGATGGAAAGACCCATTTTATAGTTATGGACATTCGCGGTGTTACAGCCCTTTTTGCTGATCCTGATTGGGATGGCCCGATTGAAATTGATGAAGATTATGGGAGAGAAAAGCGTGGTCCCTGTCCTCCTGGACCTAAACCAAATCCCGACCCTGACCCAGTTGATCCACCGTATCCACCAGAAGAAAAGCCCATTGTTGATGAAAATGGGTGTCGTGTCCGCATAATCAATAAAACGGTCTCTGTGTATGATACGAATGGGAAACTCCTGCGGCAGGAGAGCATCGTCGATTACACCAAAACGAATATTATTGGTACATACGCTTCCCTCGACAACTTTATTCGGCAGTGGACATCCGAGGAAAAGAAAAAGAAGATTCAAGAATTGTTGGCCAGCAAGGGGATTGACCTTGAAGCACTGAAAGCGGATCAGCATATGAGCGATGTAGATGACTTCGATTTCATCTGCCATGTTGCCTTTGACAAAAAGCCACTTACCAGAAAAGAGAGAGCCAACAATGTGAAGAAGCGGGATTTCCTCAGCAAGTATAGCGGGGTGGCAAGAGAAGTCTTGGAAGCGCTTCTGGATCAGTATATGAATGTCGGAATCTACGAGTTAGAGCATGAAGCTATTCTGACAACTCCACAATTCGCAAAATTTGGGAAGATCCAGAGGATATTCAAGTTCTTCGGCGGCGAGGATAAGTATAACGAAGCTGTTCATGAACTTGAGAATGAATTATATGAGGCGGGTTAATCATGAGTAGTTTAACAGGTTTTGTAAAGCGCATTCGGGACATCATGTGGAATGATGCGGGAGTGAATGGTGACGCTCAGCGCATTGAGCAGATGGCCTGGATCCTTTTCTTGAAAGTCTACAATACAAAGGAAGAGGAATGGCGATATACAGATCGGCCCTATACATCAATTATTCCAGAAGAATGCCGCTGGAATAACTGGGCCGCTGATGATAAGTCGGGTAAGGCGATGACGGGCGACACGCTTCTTGATTTTGTGAATAATAAACTCTTCCCAACTCTGAAGGGGCTTAATGTGACTGCAGCAACACCCATCAAAAAAGCTATTGTCAAGACAACCTTTGAGGATGCGAACAATTACATGAAGGACGGCGTTTTGCTGCGCCAAGTGATCAATATCATCGATGACCTGGATTTGGATGATTACGAGGAGAGCCATGCGTTTGGGGAAATATATGAGTCCATTTTACGGGAACTCCAGAGCGCCGGATCCTCTGGTGAATTCTATACGCCTCGTGCTGTGACTGATTTTATGGCGAAGACAATTAAACCGAAGCTCGGCGAAAAGGTCGCAGACTTTGCGTGCGGCACAGGGGGCTTTCTGACTAGTTGGTTGAATGAACTGAGTAAGCAGGTCGTAACGGCAGAAGACCAGCAGGAGTATGCAACCTCTATTTATGGGATTGAGAAGAAGCCTTTCCCGTATACTCTGTGCATCACGAACATGCTGCTGCACGGCATTGATGTTCCGATGGTGTATCATGACAACTCACTTCTGCGGGATGTGCTTGATTATACCGAGGAAGATCAGTTCGATGTAGTTCTTATGAATCCCCCTTACGGCGGACATGAAAAAACAGAGGTCAAGAATCACTTTCCTGCAGATCTTGCAAGTAGTGAAACTGCCGACCTCTTCATGTCCGTGATTATGTATCGGCTCAAACAGAATGGCCGTGCCGCTGTCATTCTCCCCGATGGTTTCCTGTTCGGCACTGATAATGCAAAGATTGCAATTAAGGAAAAACTGCTATCTGAATTTAACCTTCACACTATTATACGCATGCCGCATAGCGTTTTTGCACCGTACACCTCTATCACGACAAATATTCTGTTCTTCGATCGGACGCATCCCACGACGGAAACTTGGTTCTACCGCTTGGATATGCCGGAAGGATATAAGAACTTCTCCAAGACGAAGCCCATGAAGCTGGAGCATTTTGCTCCGGCCGTTGAGTGGTGGGACAATCGTGAGGAGATCACTATTGGCGGCTTTGACAAGGCGAAGAAATATTCTGTTGAAGAGCTGAAGGCGCGGAATTACAATATTGATCTCTGCGGCTATCCTCATGAAGAGGAGGAGATCCTTCCGCCGAAGGAACTGATTCTGCAGTATCAGGAAAAACGGGCCAGCCTGAATGCTGACATTGACCGCATCCTTGCCCAGATCACCGATATCCTTGGCATTGACATTACGGAGGAGGCCGCCGAATGACTGCGCAGCAACTGAAAAACTCCTTTCTCCTGATGGCTGTTCAGGGCAAGCTTGTGCCGCAGGACCCAAATGACGAACCCGCTAGCATTTTGCTGGAACGCATCCATGCAGAGAAAGAGCGGCTCATCAAAGAGAAGAAAATCAAGCGCGAAAAGAACCCCTCCGTCATCTTCAAAGGTGCCGATAATACTCCTTATGAGAAAATCGGCGATGAAGTGCGGTCGCTGGCGGATGAGGTACCGTTCGACATCCCCGATTCGTGGGAGTGGGTGCGGCTCATTGATGTCTGTGAGTACATCCAGCGTGGAAAGTCACCGAAGTATTCTCCAATCAAAAAGTACCCCGTTGTCGCCCAAAAGTGCAATCAATGGAGCGGTTTTTCGATTGAAAAGGCACAGTTTATTGAGCCGAATTCTCTGTCCTCCTATGGGCCTGAGCGTCTTTTGCAGGACAACGACCTAATGTGGAACTCTACTGGCCTTGGCACACTTGGACGAATGGCTATTTACAAAACCGCAGCTAATCCGTATGAGCTGGCTGTTGCTGATAGCCATGTCACCGTTATACGCCCTCTGAAACAGTTTGTTCTCCCGGAATACTTGTACTACTACTTTGCCAATCCAAGCGTACAAAGCGTTATAGAAGATCAGGCAGACGGTACTACGAAGCAGAAGGAACTTGCCACAGCGACCATCAAAGCGTATCTAACACCAATTCCTCCCCTTGATGAGCAACGCCGTATTTTGGCGAAACTGTCGGAAGTCCTACCAGTAGTGAAGAACTATGGCGTAGTATACGATGAAACCACAGCAATGCAGGAAGCCTTCCCTGAGTCCCTCAAGAAGTCGATTTTACAAGAGGCAGTCCAGGGCAAGCTGGTACTGCAAGACCCATCTGACGAGCCTGCAGAGGCTCTGCTGGAGCGTATCCGGGTGGAGAAGCAGCGGCTCATCAAGGAAGGCAAAATCAAAAAGAACAAGCACGAATCTGTCATTTTCAGACGGGATAATTCTCATTATGAAAAGCGTGGCTCAGAAGAGGTTTGCATCGACGAGGAGATTCCGTTTGAAATCCCCGAAAACTGGACTTGGGCACGACTTTCGTCATTTGGCGTTTTCAGTAGCGGTAAGACGCCATCAATGTCAAACCCGCAGTTTTGGAATGGTAACATACCGTGGGTGACTTCAAAGGATATGAAGCGCCCAGTGATTACAGACTCTGAGATGCATATCTCGGAGTTGGCGGCGTCAAGTATGCAATTGTACCCGGCTGGAACGCTCCTTCTTGTTGCACGGAGCGGCATTCTGAAAAGATTGCTCCCCCTGTGCAAGCTGGGCATCGACAGCACCATAAACCAAGATATAAAAGCCTTCTCGCTTTATGATATTGAACTGTCCGAGTGGCTGTTCTATGGGATTAAAGCCTTTGAGCCGTACATCCTTAAAGAGCTGGTGAAATCAGTCACAACGGTAGAGAGCCTCAAATTTGATGAGTTTTCAGCCATGCTCATTCCTGTACCTCCACTATCCGAACAAAAGCGAATCATAGCCGCAATTAAAGCAGCGATGAACTTATTGACACCATTGTCCAGCAACCCGTTATTCTCATTATGAGAAGTTGGACGGTGTGGAGCGCTGTATCGACGATGAACTGCCGTTTGAAATACCGGAATCGTGGGAGTGGGTGCGTCTCGGGTCTGTTTTGGAAATAGCACGAGGAGGTTCGCCTCGGCCTATTCAGCAATATCTTACAACCGAACCAGACGGAATAAACTGGATCAAAATCGGCGATACGGATAAAGGCGGAAAGTACATTTACAAAACGAAGGAAAAAATCCGCCCGGAAGGGGTTACAAAAAGTCGCATGGTCCATAGTGGCGATTTTTTACTCACAAATTCAATGAGCTTCGGACGCCCCTATATTCTCAAGACTGATGGCTGTATCCACGACGGGTGGCTCGTATTGTCGAATAGATTTGATTGTTACTCTGTGGATTTCCTTTACTACATTCTTTCATCGCCGTTTGCATACTACCAGTTCTGCGAGAGCGTTAGTGGTGCTGTGGTAAAAAACTTGAACAGCGATAAAGTGTCAAATGCGCTCTTTCCACTTCCTCCGCTCAACGAACAGCGCCGCATTGTCCAGCGTATTGAAGAGTTGTTCCCGTTGGTCAAGGGACTGTAAAAAGAATACGGTATAATCATAGTGAAAGGAGGTCTTTCACTATGATAGAAGAATTCGAAAGACACTTGAGAGGCACAAACCTCTCGGAAAACACGATATCCTCGTACCTTTTTGCCATTCGGCAATATAACTCGCAGTACGACGGTATCACGAAAAAGAACCTGCGGGCGTATAAGGTGTGGTTGATAGAGAACTACAAACCAAAGACTGTCAATCTGCGTCTGAGGGCAATCAACTGCTACTTGGAGAGCATCGGCAAAGAAAGCTGGAAAATGCCGTTTGTGCGAGTGCAGCAGAAAGCCTTTCTGGAAAATGTTATCAGCGAGGCCGACTATGAATATTTTAAAACCTGCCTCAAACGAGATGATGAGCTGTTCTGGTATTTTGTAATACGCTTTCTGGCCGCAACTGGCGCACGGGTCAGTGAGCTCATACAGATCAAGGTGGAACACATCAAGCTGGGGCATTTGGATTTATGCTCGAAGGGTGGTAAGCTCCGACGAATATACATACCAAAAGTTCTGCAAAATGAAGCCCTTTCTTGGCTGAACGATAAGCACCAAGAAAGCGGCTTCATTTTTTTAAATAAATACGGGGACAGAATCACCACCAGAGGTATTTCCGGGCAGTTAAAAAAGATGGCTGTCCGGTATGGCATCGACCCAGTGGTCATTTACCCACATTCCTTCCGCCATCGCTTTGCAAAGAGCTTCTTGGAGCGCTGCAATGACATCGCATTCCTCGCCGACCTTATGGGGCATGAGAGTATTGAAACCACCCGCATATACCTCCGCAAAACCTCGACTGAACAACGGGCTATCGTTGATGAGGTCATAGACTGGTAAAATAAGAACCCAGGCATACGCTTTGCTTTGGCGTATGCCTGGGTTTTTCTGGTTTTTTAGAGTTTATCTATGCGTATTTGTAGGCGTTCAGTCTGATCGACTATTCGCTGCTGTTCCATAAGCGGCGGTAGTGGAATCAAATACTCGTTTGCCTTTACAATGGTGATTGTACCCACTGTAGTACCCGCAGAGTTCTGCTTGATTTGTTCCTCCATATATGGCGAGTACATCAAGAGTTTCAGATATGCGGGGTTAATTTTACCGAAATTCTCAAAGCAAATAACGCTGGCGTCCTTATAATAAAAACGGTCGCCGTCCTTGACAATGTAAGTTTTTCCGAGTGTACCAACGGCCGTGACCATCAGATCCCCAGGATGCGGTACACCACTGGAAGAGAATTCGGTATACTGCGCTTCTGTGATAAACAGTTCGTTATCCACAGAGCCCGTATCTGACAATTTCCCAATCTCCCTGGCTCTGTAAAACGGGACTCCTTCGCTACGCCAATCGGACTGGTGAACACGCCGAGCTGAAACAACATTGACGATTGATTTTAAGCGGCACCAGCACCAGTTCTCTGGTATCTCAAAGGGCAGTTCATCGTCGATACAACACGCCACACCATCCAACTTCTCATAATGAGAATTATCCCTTCTAAAAATGATGGATTCGTGCTTGTCCTTTTTGATTTTTCCTTCCTTGATGAGCCGCTGTTTCTCTGCTCGGATACGCTCCAGCAGAGCCTCTGCAGACTCGTCAGTCGGGTCTTGCGGTACCAGCTTGCCCTGGACTGCTTCTTGCAGTATCGACTTTTTGAGGGCTTCTGGGAAGGTTGAATTTAAGGCTTCGGTTTTTTGGTACGCCACATCATATGCAGAAACAGCAGAAGCAACCTCATCAATCTTCTCAACGATACGCAGCTGTTCCTCCAGCGGAGGTATCGGAACTAATAGAGAGGTCATTGTTTCCGTGCCGACTCTGGGCATCTTCACGCCGTAGGTGATGCTGTTAATGAGATTATCGACATAAGGGGATTTCAGATAATTGACGATGTAGTTCGGATTGATTCCGCCGTATACACGGAATGGTACGATTTCTGGCGTGCAAATGCCGTCATCAGGGGCGACAAGAATCTTCAATAGATATGGGCGTAGCTTGCTGTAGAGAATGTCACCCTTTACAAATACGGTCTTATCACCAACAGCTTTGCGTTCACCGACTGTTTTATGTTCTAAAAGCCTTCCGCCTTTCTCGATGTCCTCCAAATCCAGTCCCCAAATCGAAGGATCGGCACTTGTTGCATTTACTTTTTGCTTTGTTTCTGCATAGGACGAAATGTTACCCAATCGCACCCACTCCCACGAATCGGGGATGTCGAACGGCACCTCATCCGCCAGCGACCGTACTTCATCGCCGATTTTCTCATAAGGAGTATTATAAGAAACTGGGCATAGCTTGAAGAAAAGCACATTATTTGATATTATAAAGAAAATAGGGGTCTTGTAATAGAAAGGAGCACAGCATGGCAAAGCAGGAACTCTCTCTGAAACAACAATACCAGCGGCTCACGCAGGCCAAGGCGCAGGCAACCCGGAATGGACAGCCTACCCCTAAACTCGATAAGAAGATTGAAAAGATGAAGGCAATGATGGGCAGCACCGTACAGAAAGTGCCGGCTGCAAAACCATCTGCCAGCAAGTTCGTGGACTACAAGGGTGTCAACAAGCTGCCCATGCAGGGTGGTGCCTGCACTCCGAAATAAGATTTGCCCTAAATTGTTCATCGCACGGGAAGAACAGGATTATAGAATCAACTATGTTTAGTGATGGGCAGATCCATATTGCAAAATGGGTGCGGAATGCATTGGATCTTAACGACGGAGATGAGCTGCTTTTCGAAGTCGTTGATAACAAAATAATCTTTACAAAAGCCGGGGGCTAGTGGGAAGCTCCTCGTTGCCCCGCTGACCCAAAATGTATGAAGCGAAAATGACACGCCCCAAAAGTGAACGCCGATGTTTTGGTGCACTCTTGGGGTGTGTTTTTCATGTTCAGTTCACTCTGTCAAAAGGTATGCCTTTTGACATTACTTTTTCTGGCGTTTAAGCTGCTCTTTGAAAAGATTCTTCATCACTTCTTTGCCTTTATCCGTACCGATTAGAGGAATAAAACATATTTCATTCAAGGAAACGAGGATTGTCTAGTTGATCGGACGGTCTTGCTGGATACATGCCTTCTTCGTTAGATAATCTCTGAATAGGAAATGGAGTACTCAAATAGCCGCATCTGATCGTCAGCCTTGACTTTTTCAATGAGATCTTTTGTCGGATCATTCAAACATATTATGCCAAATACACGCTGTCCTTTGACTGCAACATCTTCCTCAATCCAATCGATATACTCTCGCGTTTGTGCATAAGCGTCATCATAGCCAGAGTCCTTTTTCAACTCGATAACATACAGGTCTCCAGCGGTATCAATCCCAAGGATATCAAGCCTGCCATTCCTCAAAACAAATTGCCTGCCATAGACACCTCGCTTCTGATATATACGGAGCGGCATCCCAAATACAGGAATGCCAATTTCCATCCGCTGCACCAGTTCATCTTCGAGAAGCTTTTCGCTGGAGAATTGCTGTTTTTTTACGCCGATGTCTACGATCGTTTCCGCCTCAACATCAGTAACGGCAGGCTCTGGGACAGCGATTTTTACTTTGCCAACTGGCTTTTCAGCCCTCTTCTTCAAATCCTTTGAGACAAAACGCTCATGCTCTTGGATGACTCTCTGAGCCTCTCCATTCTTGCCTTGGGCGAGAAGGGTTCGCACGAGATTATTTGCGGCATAGCGCACATCTCGATTCTGCCGCAGGCAGTCTTCAAATACGCTTTGGGCTTCTTTGAATTTCCTCTGTTTATACAGCGAGTACCCTAGATTATTTAGGGTATTTTCGCCGACAGGAAGAGCCTCAAGTGACTTCCGATAGTATTCTTCTTCCTTGAGACAGTCCTTTTTCTTTCCGTAGCACCATGCCATCCAGAAGTAGACGGTGCCCTCAAGGAAAATGCGAGATGTGGGTTTTCCATCTTCAAATTGCTCAAAATATGAGAGTGCATTTCCCAACATCTGCATATTGTAGTAGGTATATCCGAGGAGTTCTTTTGCTAACAGGATCTTCGGATTACACTGTAAGACCTGGGTAAGTGACTCGATGATGCTCTCATTCTTAGAGTCATAATACAGGTGATCCAGAGCAGCACACATTTCAGGGATTCCTGCTTCAACATCGTCTCTATCCAGCATTCTTCCTATGGCGCTCCACATACCGGGAAAGCCCTCTTTCAGTGGAACCACCAGAATGTATGTGAAATCCTCAGCTGTGAATATCCCAGACTCTGTTTTGAGGCTTTTGATTTTTTCATCTAGGTAAGCCGACAAGTACTGAAGAACATTCTCTTTCTTTCCGGATACCAAATCAATAATGGCGTAGTACAGCAAATTGTATGGATCCGATCTATCGAGTCCATATACCATTTTCTTGAATTTTGTATATAGTGGGTCATCGACCAACTGCTTGGTGTCCATCTCGGAATACCTGTAGTAACCCGAAATAAGTGCGTCCAAAAGTAGATCACAGTAAAGGGACTCCAACCCACCTTTGTGTTCAGAGGGAGCTGCGTTCAATATTTGGTCGCAAGAAGAAAAATCTGTTGAATTATCAAGTAGAGTCTTGTCGAATTGCGCGAGAAGATTATCGGCTATTTTTTGAAGGGTGCTATCCGTTGCCATTGCAATACCTCCATGGTGATGATTCTGTGCTCATATTGTACCGTTAATGGCCGGAATTGGCAAGTCAATGCATTTTGACTAATACGTTGTTCCTGTGTATGCACAAATACCTCCTATTTTCGGAAGTACGCCGCCTGCCCCCAGGGGATCCTAACACGGTTATTGGTGAGCAGCCAGAGCACAGGTATGCCGGATGAGGCCTCATATTCCGGGAAATCGCTTTTCCCATCTGTCATGATGACGATTTCTGAAGGAACATTGTCAGACATATGTTCCCGAACATAATCAAAAATGCACTGGAAACTTGTCCCGCCTCCGCTATATGGCTTCAGTTGCAGCAGGTTTTCCGCACTGGTAATGGGAACTACCCGTCGGACTTCCGAATCAAAGAAACCGATGGAGCCGCTAAGCATCCCGCCGAATTGCTCAATAGCTGCGCAGATCTCGGCGGCGGCCATGGCCACTTCCTGATCTTTCAAAGAGGCAGAGATATCAACCATGAACAAAACATTGAGCCTGGGCGTTTCAGACTCGTTGTAATCCGGCAGAAAGAAGTCCAGGTCCTGCAGCCTGCGATCGGGAGGGGTAAAGCTGTAGTCCCTTGTTTCGTCCATGATAAAGTGGTTCAAGAGAGATTGCCAATCGTGAGTCGTGATTTTCGATCGGTGAAGGACGCGCTCACAAAGGGTGCTACTGTCATAGTTTTCTGCATCGCGGTCCTTTGAACCCCGGATTTCCCGAATTGCCTCTTTGAGATTCGCACTCGGGCGTGTTGTATACTCGAAGATGAGATCGTCCAGTTCGTCATCATCATCTGCTTCCGGGCGATATACTTCAGGCATCTCCTGCTTGCGGAACCCTTTGCACACTCGCTCGATGATTCCTCGAATGCGCTCAGATGGAATTAGGTCATCGGGATCAGGGTCATCCGGGCTGAGAATCAGGACCCCATCCTCGGTGCGGGCGTTCGGCCTATCCCACCACTCATCTGAATCCAGCAGGAGATTGCGGCGCTGCGCATCACTCAACGTGGAAGGATCCAAAGGTGTCATCTGAAATGCCTCGTAAGGCGTCAACTCGCAGCCTTCAACTTTGGGATAAAAAGTCTCATGGTGGATCTCGCCGATTCCAGGGAGCTTGTCATCCGTGAAGTCATACCGGATAAGCGAGGAGTTGACAACGATATTGCAGGCAAAGTGAAAACGGTCACCTTTATAAAACTGCGGGCGTGAGAGATGCCCTAACCGGATATGCATGAGCTGGTGGCAGAGCGCAAAATCCAAGCTGTTGTCGTCGAGCTTTTCCAACCAGCTCGCGTCAAAGTAGATGCAACTCCCGTTTGTTGACATCCGGCGCACATCCACATTGGTGACAAACAACATCTCTACCAGCGGCGCCGCCAACTCCGGCTCCCGTGTCAGAAGCCGATACCGGGCCTCCTGGAGTTTTCTTTTGAGCTTATTGATTCGCTTATCAGTCATTTCATGCCTGCCTTAACCGCATCCAGGTATATTGCGTTTTCTGCAAGAATGGGGCGGAGCTTAGGGATGAGCTGATAATCATGGAGGAGGTTGGTGCGGAAAGTCCAAGGAAGATCACAAGCGAATACTATAGAGTTGTTGATGAGCTCCTTTCCCGGATGCTGACGCGCATAGGCGACCATCTCAGCCCTAAGGGCCTCCTGCATTTCCGGAGACTTCTCAACAGCAGTCTTTTTCCCGGCGAAGATGTCTTCGATTGAAGGCAGGTTTGAAAACAGAGTGCACCATTTCGCAAAATTGTAAGTTACGCTTGCCCCGATACAGCCGGATATCAAAGGCTGAATTGCGTCCATGTTTTCTGAGATATTGGTAAGGATGTTGCTGACCATCTCCCAGGAACGAGGTGTTGGAAAAGCCAAGGTGGATTCAGGGCTATCGGAGCGCATGAGAGCGGTTGGGTTATACTTCAGAAAACTGGTGACAAAGCGGTGAATGCCTGATTTGACAGCCCAGTCGTGCCAGGAGTCAGGATCGCCCTTCACAGTAATGTGCAAGAGACGGTTGGCTAATGCGCGTGGCATATTATAGGCAACGGATTTATCGGTAACGCGGTTGCCAGCGGCAATGACGATACAGTTCTCCGGCAGCTTATGCTCACCAATAACGCGATCCAGCGTGATCTGATAGGCAGCGGCCTGCACCGACTGCGGTGCGGCGGTGATCTCGTCTAGGAAGAGGATGTTGATCACATCTTCACTTTCATCCATCTGGAAAATCTGAGGCTTCAGCCACACCGATAGGGTTTTATCCGCGTTGGTCGTCGGGATGCCTCTG
>ULXW01012911.1_pt1 | contig 17313 bp, 10 predicted proteins | sample 1961661 | NCBI WGS metagenome assembly ULXW01 (sample SAMEA4835849, study PRJEB28245) | human gut metagenome | biome: gut microbiome; material: fecal sample | place: Denmark | collected 2008 | reverse complement strand
ATTGGCTGCCTGTCCTCGTGCGTGCTGTTTCTCTTCGCGCAGCCGATTTCGATGCTGCTCTATGGCGAACCGGCGCTGACGGGTGTGCTGATGGCGCTCTCCCCGCTGTCGATGCTGTTTGCTATCCAGCAGGTGCAGTTCGGACTGGTGACGGGCTTGGGCGTTCAGCGGCGCGCGATGTCGGGTACCATTGTTTCCTCCGTGCTGACGCTGGTGGTCATGAGCGCCCTCTGTCCGATGCCGAGCGTGCGGATTTTCGGCGCGGTGCTGGCGATGCTGGCAGGCAGCCTTGTGCGCGTGATTTGGAACGCCGCCGTGCTGCAATCAGCGAAGCGGGCGGCGTAATCCCTTGGGATAGTGGTTCTTCATCTGCCCGTCGGAGATTTTGCCCCAGCCGAGCGGAATGCCGTCGCAGCACGCAAGTGCCCAGCCCTTGCCATCCGCCGGGAGCGTCTCACCCGCCTGATAGCGGCGCGCATCCTCCCGCGTGAGTTCCACACGCGGCACATCCGGCGGAAAGATACTCATTGCCCACGCGTGGTCGGGCACAAACAGCTTCTTCTGCACCGTCCCCAATTGCAAGCCGCAGCGGACGACCTGAATGCCGTCGCAGACCGGACGGTCGGGCAAGCAGCTCAGCGTCACTGATTCGTCGCGGCTGCGTCCGGACTTGCCGCTGCCGGTGCGCATCACATTCGCGTTTGCCGTCGGGCAGAAGGCGCGCAAGGCTTGCAATGCGTCCTTGCTCGGCGCATCCTTCTCTGGCGCTTTCTGCCAATTACAGGGTGCGTCGCCGTGCTTGCGCAGGAGGGCGACGAAATGCCCCTCGCCTTTCATGCGGTGCGGATAGCACGTCAGCATCCCGTCCGGCGCATCTGCTCCGGGCAAGGAGAAGGCTTCCAGCGAGAAATCTGCGTGGCGCGACAGGAACGCATCCACCGTATCCTCGTTTTCCGTGCGGTTCATTGTGCAGGTGGAATAGACCATGCGCCCGCCGGGACGAAGCATTTCCGCCGCGCGGTCGAGGATTTCCGCCTGCCGCTTAGCGCATCCGGCGGGGCTTTCGGGCGACCATTCCGCGCGTGTTTCCGGATGACGGCGGAACATGCCTTCGCCAGAACAGGGGGCATCCACCTGAATCGCGTCGAATGCCTCCGGCCAGCGCTGCACCAATTGGTCGGGATAGGCGCTGACGACGAGGGCGTTCGGGATGCCCATGCGCTCGATATTCTGCGAGAGGATTTTCGCGCGCTCCCAGACGGGCTCATTGCACACCAGCACGCCCTGTCCGCCCATACGCAAGCCGCTCTGCGTTGATTTTCCACCCGGCGCGGCGCACAAGTCCAGTACATGCTCCCCCGGCTGCGCGTTCAGCACGGCGGCGGGCAGCATTGCGCTCGGCTCCTGCAAGTACCACGCGCCCGCTTCATGCAGCACGTCCGCGCCGGCGGTCGAGGTCAGTGCAAGGTAATGCCCGTTTTCCTCCCACGGGACTCCTTCGCCGCAGTCATCCGGCAGCCGCGTCGGGCGCTTCCACGGATTCACGCGCAGACCGCGCTGATACGGCTCGTCATATGTACGCAAAAAGGCGGCCATTTCGCCTTTCAGCTGTGCCGCCATTTGGGATAAAAACGCCTGTGGAAGCTCGGTCATGCCTGTCCCCCCGGTATATTGTCATGATATTGATTTTTGTCCTGCGCAATTGTCAGCGGCGGCGGGGTCAGCTCCGTCTGCGTTGTGCCGAAATGTGCGCGCCGGGCAGGAATCACCCGCTTGCGGCGCGTCGCCGCGTGGCTTTCCCGCTTGGGCGCGGGCTTCGGCTTGTGCTGCACCACCTGCTCCTCTTCGATCATTGTGCCGTCAGCATAAATCAGGTGGCGGCCCGTCGGCGTACGGCGCGCGCGCTTAGGCAGAAAGCGTGTCCAGAAGTTTCCCCAGACACGGTACGGCTGCCAGCGGATCAGGTAGACCAGAAAGTCCATCACGACGCCGAAAATGCACAGGAGGATGACCAGCGGCAGCCAGTTGCGCATCGCCCAGCCAAGCAGGCCGCCGCGGCTGTCGCTCGTCACCATGTTCCAGAGCCACTGCGCTGTCCCGCGAATCCACCCCAGCAGGAAATTGAACAGCGCGTTGATGAAACTGCCCACAATGGTCATCCTCCTCCACTATTTTCTGCATTCGCCTGCGCATCTTAGCGCATTCTCATTTGGAAATAGTGTTACTCTACGGTTATCGTAACGCTCACATTTCCCGGCACGACCTCGACCGAGATTTCCTCGTCCTCATCCGCATCAATGCGGCAGAGCACGGGCAGACTGTACGTCCCCGGCGCAAGCCCGGACGCATCACATACCAGCCGAATATCGCGGCTTTGCAGCGCGTTCAGCCAGTTTTGCGGCGCGGTAATCATCACCGAGGCATTCACGCGGCTCATGGAGGCGTTGTAGCCCGCTTCCAAGCCTTCAATCTGAATCGGCAGGTTCGTGAAACTCTTCGACTTCAGCACCGGCCCGATTTCAATCGTCACGTTGACGTAGGTGGCGCTGACGTATTTCAGTTCTGGCACGCTGCTCAGTCGGACGCGCTGCTTGACCGAATCGGACAAGCCGGACACGTCGATGGTTGCATCCGTAAACAGCGCGTCGATTTCCGTCATCTCGCTTGACCAGCCCGCCACCGTGATGTTCTCCGGCGTCATGCTGATTTTCTTGATTTCGTAGCCTTCCTTCGGTGTGCCTTGAATCAGCCCGGTCTGGGAAAGTTCGAGCGTTTTCATGGCGTACATGGTCTGCTCCACAATCACGCTGTCCAGCAGCACCGACTCGCTCGTCACTTCGAGCAGGTCACTTTCAATCGCGTTGTTGTTCTCGTCCAGCAGCGTATACGCCAGCGCCTTGCGAATCGTGCCCTCGCGCTGGGGCAGGTTGTTCAGCTCCAGCACGACTTCTGCGCGGACAATTTTGTCCACCATCGACTTCGGGCCGCTGATCGTCACCGTCGGCGGGTCGAGCGTCGCCGCACCCGCGTAGTAGCCCTCCGGCGCGCTCCCGACCGTCTGCACGGACACGGGGATGCGGAAGCGGGTGATGTACTCTTCCACGTCAATCGTCACGGTAGACGGCTGAATCGAAGAAACCGTGCCGTAAGTGCTGGAATTGGTGGACAGAATGCGGATTTCCTGCTTCCCTGCCGCCGAAATGCGGGAGAGGTCAATGCGGACGTTGTAGTTCGTCGCCTTAGCGTTGGCGTACTGCATCTGCGGCACGTCGGCGGTAAGGGAGACGTCGCCAAGGAGACTGGTCAAATCGCTGGTGACAATGAAGCCGTTGCGCTTGACGGATTCTTCGCCCGAAACAGACACGCTGACACTGGAGAAGTGCTTTTCGCGCGTGAGCGTCGGGTCTTGGGTAATCAGCCCGCCCCAGAGAATGATGGCCAGCAGGAGCGCGAGAAGCTTTGTCGGCCAATTGTGGATGAAAATCCGCTTGAGACCGTCCAGCAGCATCGTCAGGCGTGGGTCACGCTTCTTCTGCGGCTTTGCGGAAGGGGTTTGCGTCATTTGGCACCCTCCTTTCCCTTGCGGCGCACGAGCATGGACAGCAGGCGCTGATGCGGCTTGCGGACATAGATGCCCTCCAGAATCGTCCGCAGCGACTTCGCGTCAAGGTGGCGGGTGAGCTTGCCGCCCTTCGCCATCGAAATGATGCCTGTTTCCTCGGAGACAATCAGCACAATCGCATCCGTCGTTTCGGACACGCCGATAGCGGCGCGGTGGCGCGTGCCGAGGTCATGGCTGATGCCGCTGGCTTCCGTCAGCGTGAGGATGCTCGCCGCGCTCATCACACGCTCGCCGCGGATGACGACGGCGCCGTCATGCAGGGGCGTGTTCGGCTCGAAGATGTTTTCCAGCAGGCCGGAGGTGATCCGCGCGTCGATGCCGATGCCGTTCTCGATGATGTCCTGCAGGCCTGTTTTCTGCTCAAAGACAATCAGCGCCCCCACATGGCGGCGGCTCAAATCCTGCAGGCAGCGGATGATTTCGTCGATAATGCGCGTCGCTTCATCTTTATCGGTGTCGCGCCGCTTCGTCTCAATGCGCGCGCCGCGACCAATCTGCTCCAATGCCTTGCGCAGTTCCGGCTGAAAGAGGATGACCAGCACAAGCGCGCCGTTGTTCACCACGCTCATCAGCAGCCAGTTCAGTGCCGTCAGCCCGAAGAGGTTGCTGATGCCGACGATGAGCAGCAGCATGGCAAGCCCCTTCAAAACAGCGCTGCCTCGCGTGTCGCGGGTGAGCATCAGCAGTTCATAGATAATAATGGCAACGATGAGAATATCCGCAATATCGGAAAGACCGGGGCGGTTCAGCACGTTCCAGAAAAAGGTCTCCAGCGTCTGCAAGAACGTTGTCACGCCAGCTCCGCCTCCTTTAGCATCTTGAATGATTTCATGCGTTCTGCTTCTCCATTATACAACAAATTGCCGCGAATATGAATGCCTTTTCACAAATTTTCCGTGAAGCATCCGTGAACATTCAGAACACCCCACAGTGCAGATAACGAATGAAGCAGCCACTTTCTTCCCGATGGGCGGAAAAAACATGAAAAAAGGGAAACGCAGCCGCTTTGACGGCATACTTTCCCCTTTCCCCAAATTACCGTGCCCTCTTCAAGGCGAAAATGATTACAGATTGCCGCCGTTCCAGCCCCAGAAGCCGATTTCTTCATACGTCACATAGATGCGGTCGCTGTCAATGTCCAGTTCTTCGCGCAGGATGTCCGTCAACGCCTCGGTCAGCGCAGCATAATCCTCCTCCGTCGCAGATCCGCCGAAGAGCTTCACTTGGCAGATGGCGCAGGGGGCGTCCGTGCCCTTGAAGTACATTGCGGCATTGTCGCGGAAAGACAGCATCAGCCAACTTTCCGTCTTGCCGGGGATTTTCTCAATGGCATCGCCCATGCGATCCTTGATGACCTGCTCTTTTCGTCCGGGGATGGACACGTTGGAGGTCGTTTCTATGTAAGGCATAACAGTTCCTTTCATTCATATCGGCGTTATCGCCGTTTCCGCCCTGCAAGCAGAGCTTCGGATGAAATATTCGATGTTCAGACGCTCAATTCCTGCTTTTCGCCCAGCAAATCTGCATTTTCCGCCAGCAGCGGGCGAATGACGTCGTGCAGGTACTCTTCCACCTGCTCGCAGCTTCGGCCCGTAAACTGCTCCGGACGCAGAATCGCTTCCACTTCCTCGCGGGTAATCATGAACGCCGGGTCAGCGCAGATACGATCGATGAGGTCGTTCTTGCCGCCCTCTTCCTTCACCACGCGCGCCGCCGCCTGCGAATGCACGCGCAGCTTCTCATGCAACTCCTGACGATTGCCGCCCTTCTTCACCGCGTCCATCATGATGTTTTCCGTCGCCATGAACGGCAGCTCGTTCATCACGCGCGCGCGCACCACCTTGTCGTACACCACCAGCCCGTCACAGACGTTCATCATGATGTTCAGAATCGCATCCACACCGAGGAACGCCTCCGCGACGGCAATGCGCTTGTTCGCGGAGTCATCCAGCGTGCGCTCGAAGAATTGCAGGGAGGACGTCATTGCCGTGTTCAGCGTATCGACGCAGACGTAGCGCGCCAAGGCGTTGATGCGCTCACAGCGCATGGGGTTGCGCTTGTAGGGCATGGCGGACGAACCGATCTGGCTCTTCTCGAACGGCTCCTCCATCTCCTTGAAATTTGCCAGCAGGCGCAGGTCATAGGCGAACTTGCTCGCGGACTGCGCAATGCCGCTCAGCACGGAAACCACCTGATAGTCCATCTTGCGGGAGTACGTCTGCCCGGACACCGGCACCACCTTGTCAAAACCCATCGCCGCGGCAATATCCTGCTCGACCGCCTTGATTTTCGCGCTGTCGCCGCCAAACAGCTCCATGAAGGACGCCTGTGTGCCCGTCGTGCCCTTGCTGCCCAGCAGCGCCAGGGAGGACAGGCGGTGTTCCAGCTCGCAATAGTCCATGTACAATTCATTCAGCCACAGCGTCGCGCGCTTGCCGACCGTCGTCAATTGGGCAGGCTGCAGATGCGTATACGCCAGCGCGGGCATTGCCTTGTACTTATCCGCGAAATTCGCCAGCAGGTTCATCACGTTGAGCAGCTTGCGCCGCACGACCTGCAGGCCCTCGCGCATGATAATCACGTCGGTGTTGTCGCCCACATAGCAGGACGTCGCGCCCAGATGGATGATGCCCGCTGCCTTCGGGCACTGCAGACCGTAAGCGTAAACGTGGCTCATCACGTCGTGGCGGCACTCCTTCTCGCGGCGCTGCGCATCGTCGTAGTTGATGTCGTCCGCATGGGCTTCCAGCTCGGCAATCTGCTCGTCAGTGATGTCCAGTCCCTGCTTCTTTTCCGCCTTCGCCAGCGCAATCCACAGCTTCCGCCAAGTGCGGAACTTGTTGTCCTCGGAGAAGATGAACTGCATCTCCTTGCTGGCATAGCGGGTCGAAAAGGGGCTGATATAGCTGTCATGAGGCATAATGCTTTCCTCCGATTTCATTTCAAAGGGTGATTTTCCGCGCCAATTCCAGCGCCAGATACGCCGCACGGTCTTTTTCATCCAGCTTGGCATGGGTGGACAGGCTGCGCGGATCCCACTGCTCGCGGTCAAGGTTATCGCCCGCGTAGAAAAACTCGAACACGTCGATTCCACGGAACTGTGCCAGCGCCATCAGCGCCGAGCACTCCATATCCACGCAGACGCACCCCTGTGCCTTGCGCAGTGCCACCTTCCCGCGGGTTTCGCGGTAGAAGGCATCCGTTGTCCATACTTTGCCTTCGGTGAAGTCCACGCCCGTTTCGCGCAGAATCGCCTCGAACGCCCCGCGGTATTTCGGATTCGCCGGAATTTCGTCCGACGGCGGCGCGTAGTGGAAGCTCGTGCCTTCGTCGCGCATGGCGGCGGTCGGGATGATGATGCCGCAGTCGCGAATCTGCTGATTCAGCACGCCGCAGTTGCCGAATACGACGAACCGCTTCGCACCCAGCGCGTGCAGCTCTTCCAGCATCGCCACGCAGGACGGCGCGCCGACCATCGCCAGCGCAAACGTCAGCGGTGTCCCCTGCCACACGCCGCGGTAGACGGGATACTTCGCGTTCGCGTCGCCGAGTTCGGCAAGCACGCGCACATCCGCCGCCATATCCAGCATCCGCTCGAACGTGACGTGCGAAAAGCAGCTGACGACCGTCTCCGGCAAATCCGGCACAGGCGAAAAGAGCATATCGGGGTTGATGACTGCTTGGCGCGACGCATCAAAATCCGTCAAAAGCATGGTGATTCCCTCCTGCCGCCGTTTGCCCTCTATCATAGCAGATTTTGCGGCAAAAGGCAACAGGAGGGCTGCATATCACAAGCGGAAGTAGTCCACGCCGCCCTCAAACAGCGGCTGATACTTGTCGCCGGGTACATTCTTGTAGAGATTTTCGCCGCTGCGCTCGGTGTGACCCATCTTGCCCAGCACGCGGCCGTCCGGGCTGGTGATGCCCTCGATGGCGAAATAGCTGGCGTTGGGGTTGAAACGCATATCCATCGACGGCGCGCCGGACAAATCCACATACTGCGTGGCAATCTGCCCGTTCGCCGCAAGCTGACGAATCAGCGCTTCCGGGCCGACAAACCGGCCTTCGCCGTGGCTGATGGCGACCGTGTGAATGTCATCCACCTTGCAGCGGGACAGCCACGGGGATTTATTCGACGCAATGCGCGTGCGAACGAGCATCGACTGGTGACGGCCGATTTCGTTGAACGTCAGCGTCGGACACTGATCAGACGTGTCGATGATTTCGCCATACGGCACAAGCCCCAGCTTAATCAGCGCCTGGAAGCCGTTGCAAATGCCCAGCATCAGGCCGTCGCGGCGCTGGAGCAAATCATGCACCGCGTCCTTCATGGCAGGATTGCGGAAGAACGCCGTGATGAATTTCGCCGAGCCGTCGGGTTCGTCGCCGCCGGAGAAGCCGCCGGGCAGGACGATCATCTGGCTGCGTGCAATCATGCGGCTGGCCTCGGCAATCGACTGCGTAATTGCTTCAGGCGTCAGGTTGTTGATGACGAGGATTTCCGCCGCGCCGCCTGCGCGCTCGACCGCCCGCGCGGTGTCGTACTCGCAGTTCGTGCCGGGGAAAACCGGGATGAACGCCAGCGGCTTGACCGTCTTGACGGCGGGCACGGGGTAGGTTTCCGCCGCATAGGAGAACTTCTCCGTTGTTTCGCCGGTGTGACCGCGGTAGGAGAACACCTTGTCCAGCTTGCCCTCGTAGATTTCCTGCATGGCGGTCAAATCAATGCGCTCGCCCTCGTACTCCAGCACCCACTCCGGCACGGTGTCGCCCACCTTCACGCCGAGGTCGATATCTTCGGTGCATTCCAGCAGCATCGCGCCGATCTGCTGCGCGAAGAGATTGCCGTCGTAATCATCGTCGATACGCGTGCCAATCTGATTGCCAATTCCCATCTTGAACAGGCCTTCCGCCACACCGCCCAGACCCAGCGCCCACGCGGAAACCACCTTGCCCGCGCGAATGGCGGACAGAACGGCATCATAATTCGTGGTCAGTGCAGCGGTGTCGTGCGGGTCGCAGGAGACAAGGCGGATGGCGTGCCCCGCTTCCTTGAATTCGGGCGAAATGACCTCGCTCGCCTTGCCGGGGGCAATCGCGAAGGAGCAGAGCGTCGGCGGAACGTCCATCTTCTCGAACGTGCCGGACATGGAGTCCTTGCCGCCAATCGCCGCGATGTTCAAATCCAGCTGCGCATCCAGCGCGCCCAGCAGCGCCGCGAACGGCTTGCCCCAGCGCGTCGGATCCGTGCCCATGCGCTCAAAATATTCCTGGAAGGTCAAATACGCCTGCTTGTAGTCAAAGCCCGCGCAGACCAGCTTCGTCACGCTTTCGATGACCGCCAGATAGCTGCCCTCATACGGCGACTGCGACAGGATTTCCGGGTGCATCCCGTACGCCATGCCGGACACGGTATCCGTCACACCATGACGAACCGGCAGCTTTGCAACCATCGTCTGGTTCGGGGTCAGCTGATATTTGCCGCCGAAAGGCATCAAGACCGTCGCCGCGCCGATGGTAGAATCGAACCGCTCGCTCAAGCCCTGCTTGGAGCAGATATTGAGGTTGCCAAGCATGTCCGCCAGCTTCTCCGTCACCGTATCGCCCGCAAACTCGTAGGGCTTGACATCATCATCCGGGACAGACGCAGTCGTGTGCTTCTCCGCGCCGTTGGAATTGAGGAACTCGCGGGACAAATCGACAATCGTCACGCCCTTCCACGTCATGCGCAGACGGGGTTCGGCGGTCACTTCCGCCACGACGGTCGCTTCAAGGTTCTCACGGTTTGCCGCCGCAAGGAACGCATCCACATCCTCCGGCGCAAGCACAACCGCCATCCGCTCCTGCGATTCGGAAATCGCCAGCTCCGTGCCGTCCAGACCGTCGTACTTCTTCGGCACTTTGTCCAAGTCAATCATCAGGCCGTCCGCCAGTTCGCCAATCGCCACGGACACGCCGCCCGCGCCGAAGTCGTTGCAGCGCTTGATGAGCCGGGTGACTTTGCCGTCGCGGAAGAGGCGCTGGAGCTTGCGTTCGGTCGGGGCATTGCCCTTCTGCACCTCCGCGCCGCACGTTTCGATGGATTCCAGCTTATGGGACTTGGACGAACCCGTTGCGCCGCCGCAGCCGTCGCGCCCGGTGCGCCCGCCAAGGAGGACAATCTTGTCGCCGGGGGCAGGCACTTCGCGGCGGACGTTCTTCTCCGGCGCAGCGCCGACCACCGCACCGATTTCCAGACGCTTGGCGGCATAGCCCGGATGGTACATTTCATCCACCAGCCCCGTCGCCAGCCCAATCTGGTTGCCATAGGAGGAATAGCCCGCCGCCGCCGTGGTGACGAGCTTGCGCTGGGGCAATTTTCCCGGCATGGTCTGGCTGACCGGAACGAGCGGGTCAGCCGCGCCAGTCACGCGCATCGCCTGATAGACATAGGTGCGCCCGGACAGCGGGTCGCGAATCGCGCCGCCGATGCAGGTCGCCGCGCCGCCGAAGGGCTCAATCTCCGTGGGGTGGTTGTGCGTCTCATTCTTGAACATGAGCAGCCACGGCTCTTTCACGCCGTCCACATCCACATCAATTTTGATGGAGCAGGCATTGATTTCCTCGCTCACGTCAATGTTGGGGGTCTGCCCGATTTTCTTCAGGTACTTGCCGCCGATGGTCGCGATGTCCATCAGGTTCATGGGGCGCTCGCGGTCGCCGTAGACGGTCTTGCGCGCCGCCAAATATCGCTGGAACGCCTTTTCGACCGCCGCTTTGCGCACATCCACCGCATCAAGGGTCGTCAGGAACGTCGTGTGACGGCAGTGATCCGACCAGTAGGTGTCAATCATGCGGATTTCGGTCAGCGTCGGGTCACGGTGCTCGGACGCGAAATAATCCCGGCAGAACGCAAGGTCGTCGTCATCCATCGCCAAGCCATATTTCTTGACGAACGCATTCACCTCATCGGCATTCATCGCCGTGAAGCCGTTCAGCGTCTCCACATGGTCGGGCGTGTCGTACTGCTGCTGGAGCGTCGTCTTTTCGCCCAAGTCGGCTTCGCGCGCCTCCACAGGGTTGATGACGTGCTTCTTCACGCGCCCCAGCTCATCCGCCGTGAAATCGCCGTCCAGCAGATACACGCGTGCACTGCGAACCGTCGGGCGGGCGCACTGCCCCACCAGCTGGATGCACTCCTCGCAGGACGCCGCGCGCTGGTCATACTGACCCGGCAGGTACTCCACCGCGAAAACCGCCTTTGCGCCATGCGGAAGTTCCGTGTACGTCACATCCACCTGCGGCTCGGAGAACACGACCGGCAGGCACTTCTGGTACAGCGCGTCGTCGACACCCTCGACATCATAGCGGTTCAGCAGGCGCAAACCCGTGACCGTCTTGATTTGCAGGATATGGCGAATTTCCCACAGGAGCTGCTTCGCCTCCACCGCGTAGGGGGCTTTCTTTTCCACATAAATGCGTTTGACGCTCATGAATGGCTCTCCTTTCGTGATGCCAAGGCGCGCTGACCAATATCGCGGCGCATGTGCATGTCGGTGAAGGTGATTTTGTCCGCCGCCTGATACGCTTTGTCAATCGCAGCTTCGAGCGTATCCGCCGTCGCGGTGACGCCCAGAACGCGTCCGCCCGCGGTGACAATCTGCCCGTCGACCAGCTTCGTACCCGCGTGGAAGATGGTCGCGGTTTCGCCCGCTTCATCCAAGCCGGAAATCGGGTAGCCGCTCTTGTAGCTGACCGGGTAGCCGCCGGATGCCAGTACGACGCAGCACGCCGCGCCAGACGCGAATTCCACGGGTGTATCCGCCAGCGTGCCGTCCACCGTCGCGCGCATGATGGTCAGCAGGTCGCTTTTCAGCAGCGGCAGCACCACCTGCGTCTCCGGATCGCCGAAACGGCAGTTGTATTCGATAACCTTCGGGCCTTTGGGCGTCATCATCAGACCGAAATACAGGCAGCCCGTGAAAGTGCGCCCCTCGGCGTTCATGGCGGCAATCGTCGGCAGGAAGATTTCGTCCATGCAGCGCTGCGCCAATTCGGGCGTGTAGCAGGGGTTGGGGGCAATGGTGCCCATGCCGCCGGTGTTGAGGCCCTCATCGTGGTCAAGCGCGCGCTTGTGATCCATGCTGGACACCATCGGCTTGACCGTTTTGCCGTCCGTGAACGCCAGCACGCTGACTTCCGGGCCGGTCAGGAACTCCTCGATGACGACCCGCGCGCCGGACGCGCCGAACTTCGCTTCCTTCATCATGGACGCGACAGCTTCCACGGCGCTTTCGCGGTCGGGGCAGATGAGCACGCCCTTGCCGAGCGCCAGACCATCCGCCTTGACGACGATGGGCATATCCACCGTCTGCAAATACTTGACCGCCGCGTCGTAATCATCAAACGTCTCATACGCCGCCGTCGGAATGCCGTACTTCTTCATCAGGTTCTTCGAGAACACTTTGCTGCCCTCGATAATCGCGGCATTCTTGCGCGGGCCGAACGCGGGAATCCCCTGCTCCGCCAGCGCATCCACCATGCCGAGGCACAGCGGGTCGTCCGGCGCGACGATGACGAAATCCACCTTGTTCTCCGCCGCCCAGCGGACGATACCATCCACGTCCGTCGCCTTGAAGGGCAGGCAGGTCGCAATCTGCGCAATGCCGCCGTTGCCGGGCGCGGCGTACAGCGCCGTCACTTCCGGGTTTTCCTTGATTTTCAGCGCGATGGCGTGTTCGCGTCCGCCGCCGCCGACGATGAGTACCTTCATCTTGCTTCCCTGACCTTTCTGAATGCAATCAATGGTGGAACAGGCGCATATGCGTGAAGCACATGACCATATTGTACAGGTTGCAAGCGTCAATCACGTTATCATCGCGAATCGAACCGCCGGGCTGGGCGACGTAGGTCACGCCGGAGCGGTGCGCGCGCTCGATGTTGTCGCCAAACGGGAAGAACGCGTCGCTGCCCAGCGCAACGCCCGTCTGCTGATTCAGCCACGCGCGCTTTTCTTCCTTTGTCAGCGGTTCGGGGCGCTCGGTGAAGAAGCGCTGCCAGCGGCCATCCGCCAGCACCTCGTCCGGCTCGTCGGAGATGAACACGTCAATCGTGTTGTCGCGGTCGGCACGGGCGATTTTCTCCACGAACGGCAATGCCAGCACACGCGGATGCTGCCGCAGCAGCCAGTTATCCGCCTTCTGCCCTGCCAGACGCGTGCAGTGAATGCGGCTCTGCTGACCCGCGCCGATGCCAATTGCCTGACCGTCCTTGGCGTAGCAGACGGAGTTGGACTGCGTGTACTTGAGCACAATCAGCGCCACAATCAGGTCGCGCTTGGCGTCCGCCGGCAGATCGTGATTCGTGGTCACGATGTCGTTCAGCAGATTTTCATCAATCACAAATTCATTGCGCCCCTGCTCGAACGTGATGCCGAACACCTGCTTGTGCTCAATGGGCGCGGGGCGGTAGGAAGGGTCAATCTGAACAATATTGTAATTGCCCTTCTTCTTCATTTTCAGCAGCGCCAGCGCCTCGTCGGTGTAGCCGGGGGCGATGATGCCGTCGGACACTTCGGGCTTAATCAGCCGCGCGGTGCTTTCGTCGCACACGTCGCTCAGGGCAATCCAGTCGCCGAAGGAGGACATGCGGTCTGCGCCGCGCGCACGGGCATAGGCGCACGCCAAGGGCGACAGTTCCTGTTCACCCACGAAATAAATCTTGCGCAGGGTATCATTCAGCGGCAGACCCACCGCCGCGCCCGCCGGGCTGACATGCTTGAACGACGTCGCCGCGGGCAGACCCGTCGCGCGCTTGAGTTCGCTGACCAACTGCCAGCCGTTGAGCGCATCGAGAAAGTTGATGTAGCCGGGTTTGCCGTTCAGCACGGTCAGGGGCAGTTCGCCCTGCTCCATATAAATCCGCGACGGCTTCTGATTCGGGTTGCAGCCGTACTTCAATTCCAGCTCTTTCATGCTTCTTCCTCCTGATCATGCTTGTTGATGATGATGGTATCGCTGCTGCCGTCCGCCAAGCTGATATAGGAAACGTACAGCGACACCTTGTTGTCCTCATTCAGATTCATCCATGTATCCAGCGCCAGCTGCTCAATGTCGCCGTGCAGCGCCACCTTCTCCGGTTCGCCCGCGAAGGACGGAATCGGATTGCCGTCGCACTGGTAGGTGTGGATGAAATGTCCCTCGCCCGCCTTGGGCTGCGCGTACTCATAGAAATAGCGCAGGACGCTGTTCTCGTCGCCGTCGTCGGACTTGATGATGGACAGCTTGTAGGATGCTTTGCCGTCCGCGACGCGCACCAAGCCGCTGATGCGGGGCGTCCAGTTCGGGCGGTCGTCCTCAAACGTGCGGGTACGCAGCGCGTCCTCGAACGTCTGTCCATTCTGCATGAAGTCATAGACCGTGTCGGTCTGGTCGCCATTGGTGACGATGGTGTATTCGCCGCCCGGCAGCGCACGGACAGGCGCGTAGATAATCAGGTGCGGGTCGGTCATCAGGCTTTCGTCGTGCGCCTTGGTGATGATGCCGTCGTCCGTCTCCTCAAAAATGCGGTTGCGGCTGTTGACGCTGCGCCCCATGATAAAGTAGACAATCACGGCATATTCGCCGCTTTCGTCCACGCCGAGACAGATGCCGCGCCCCGGATAGGTGTTATTGCTCAGCACGTCGTTCAATTCCTGCTTTTTCATTGCTTTTCCTCCCGCTTTTTTGCGATTTCGCCTGCCACCTGCTCCAGCGCCTGCGGCAGCAGAATCCACTCCGCCTGTTCCATCACGCGCCGCTGCAAAGTTTCCGGCGTGTCGCCCGGCAGCACTTCAACGGCTTTCTGCGCGATAATATCGCCGCCGTCGGTAATTTCGTTGACAAAATGCACCGTCGCGCCCGTGACCTTCACGCCGCGCTGGAGCGCCGCTTCATGCACATGGAGTCCATAGAAGCCGTCGCCGCAGAAGGACGGAATCAGGCTCGGATGGATGTTCAAAATCCGGTGGTCATACGCATGGATGACGTTCTCCGGCAGAATCGTCAGGAAGCCCGCCAGCACAACGACATCAATCGCGTTTTCACGCAGCAGTGTCAGCAGACGCTCGCCGTAATTCTCCGGCGCTTCGCCCTTCTCCTTGCGCAGGACGGCATGGGCGATTCCGGCGGTTTCCGCGCGGGTGAGCGCATAGGCGGATGCGTTCGACGCCACGACGAGTGCCAGTTCCGCGGACGGGATTTTGCCCGCCCGTTTCGCGTCGATGATGGCTTGCAGGTTCGTGCCGCCGCCGGAAACGAGGACAGCTGCTCTTACCACAGTTCCACGCCCTTTTCCCCCGCCACGATTTCGCCCAGCACATATGCACCGGGTTCGCCGTTCTGGTGCAGGATAGCAAGCGCCTTGTCGGCATCTTCGCGGGCGACGGTAATCGTCATGCCCACGCCCATATTGAAGGTGTTGAACATGTCGCGCTCCGGGACGCTGCCTTCGCGGGCAATGAGGTCAAAAATCGGCAGCACGCGCACGTCGCTCTTCTTGATTTTCGCGCAGCAGCCTTCGGGCAGGGAGCGCGGGATGTTCTCATAGAAGCCGCCGCCGGTGATGTGGCTGATCGCCTTGGGCTGCAATTCCTTCAGCAGCGCCAGCACGGGCTTGACGTAGATCTTCGTGGGGGTGAGCAGCGTTTCCCAGAGGGACTTATCCAGCTCCGGATAATTGCGGTTTTCGCCGCCGTTGCCAATAGCGAACACCTTGCGCACGAGCGAGAAGCCGTTGGAATGCACACCCGTGGAGGGCAGCGCCAGCATCACGTCGCCCGGACGAACCGTTTCGCGGTTGATGATGCGCTTCTTGTCCACAATGCCGACGGAGAAGCCCGCGAGGTCGTAATCATCCTCCGGCATCATGCCGGGATGCTCCGCCGTTTCGCCGCCGATGAGCGCTGATTCCGCCTGCACGCAGCCTTCCGCCACGCCCGCGACGATGGACGCGATTTTCTCCGGCACATTCTTGCCGCAGGCGATATAATCAAGGAAGAACAACGGCTTCGCGCCGCAGCAAATGACGTCGTTGACGCACATCGCCACGCAGTCAATGCCGATGGTATCATGCTTGTCCAGCAGCATGGCGATTTTCAGCTTTGTGCCGACGCCATCCGTGCCGGAAACGAGCACCGGCTCTTCCATGCCCGCCGCGTCCAGCGCAAACAGACCGCCGAAGCCGCCGATGCCCTCGACGCAGCCCGCCGTCATCGTCCGCGCGACATGCTTCTTCATCAGTTCCACCGACGCGTAACCGGCGGTAATGTCAACACCTGCTGCCTTGTAGCTTTCGCTCTCGCTCTTCATCATGGTTGTCTGCTCCTTTGTCGCATTCGTCGCGTTAGTCGTCGTCCTGCACCTTGCCGCCGTGAATGGGCTGGTCGAATTTGTTCTTCTCCGTCACCAGCGGCGGATCAACCGGATATTTGCCGCAGAAGCAGCCCTTGCAGAATCCGCAGTGGCTGTCCGCCGCCAGCTTGTCGCACGCCTCCAAGGACAAAAAGCCGATGGAGTCCGCACCGATGATTTTGCCGATTTCTTCCACCGAATGGTGTGCGGCAATCAGGTTCTCCTTGCTGTCCACGTCCGTGCCGAAGAAGCAGGGGTCGGTGAACGGCGGGGCGGACAGGCGTACATGCACTTCCGTCGCGCCCGCTTCGCGCAGAAGGCGGACGATGCGCGCGCAGGTTGTGCCGCGAACGATGGAATCATCCACCATGACGACGCGCTTGCCCTTGACGGTGGCGGAAATGGCGTTCAGCTTGATGCGCACGGCATCCTGCCGCTGCTTCTGTCCCGGCTGGATGAATGTGCGCCCGATGTACTTGTTCTTGATGAAGCCGATGCCGTAGGGAATCCCGCTGGTGCGGCTGTACCCAATGGCGGCATCCAGCCCGGAATCCGGCACGCCGATGACCACATCTGCCTGAACCGGATGGTCAAGCGCGAGGAAGCTGCCCGCCCGGATGCGCGCCTCGTGGACGCTGCTGCCGTCAATGACGGAATCGGGCCGCGCGAAATAAATGAACTCGAAGATGCACATGCCGTCGTGGCACGCGCCGGGCATCTTATAGGAATGAATCCCCTCTTCGTTGACGACGACGACTTCACCCGCCTCAATATCGCGCACGAATGTCGCGCCGATGGCATCCAGCGCGCAGCTTTCCGACGCAAACAGCACGTCGTCGCCGATTCTGCCCATGCACAGCGGGCGGAAGCCATGCGGGTCGCGGCAGGCAATCAGCTTCGTCGGACTCATGACGACGAGCGAATACGCGCCCTTGATGACCTGCATCGCATTCAAAACTGCCTGTTCAATCGAACCGCACTTCAGGCGCTCCTGCGTGATAATGTAGGCAATCACCTCGGTATCCGACGTGCAGTGGAAAATCGCGCCATTCTTCTCCAGCTGTTCGCGAAGCTCTGCCGCGTTGGTCAAATTTCCGTTGTGCGCCAGCGCCATCGCGCCTTTTTGATGGTTAATCAGCAGCGGCTGGGCATTGGAACGGCTGTGCATCCCCGTTGTACCGTAGCGGCAGTGACCGACCGCCATCGTGCCCTCGTGGATTTTGCTCAGCGCGTCGCGCGTGAACACCTCCGTCACCAGTCCGTTGTCCTTGTGCGCCTTCATCACGCCATCATCGTTGACGACAATGCCGCAGCTCTCCTGAC
>ULXW01050662.1_pt1 | contig 17374 bp, 30 predicted proteins | sample 1961661 | NCBI WGS metagenome assembly ULXW01 (sample SAMEA4835849, study PRJEB28245) | human gut metagenome | biome: gut microbiome; material: fecal sample | place: Denmark | collected 2008 | reverse complement strand
TTATGAATATCAAAGAAGAAGTTGCAGAACAAAAGCTTCCTTGTCACTCTTATGATAACCTTGTTGACGGTGGCAATCATCTTGGCGCTATTTTAGGCGGATACGGGGAAGAGGGGGATGACCTTGCTTTAGGTGTTAGCCTTTTTATGTCTTCAGAAGGGGAAGAGATTAAAGGGAATATCTCAAGGGAATCACGTCTGTATAAAAGTTTCCTTGAACTTGGGTATTACAATAATCGTGATTACAAACTTCGTCGCATATTTAAGGATGAGGATGAGGATGGGAATGAGAAAATCATCTCCAATGTCCGGATTCTGTTGTTTGATGCCGTAGATTCTGGCATGAGTGTTGATGCGGTCATAGAGGTGAAAGCATTGTTTGATACTATGCTGCAAGATGCCAAAAAGATGGGCATCGAACTGTATCTGATCATTTCTGCAAACGAATATGAGCTTGCAAGAGGTTCACAATGTTTTGATGTCAATACTGGCAAGTATTTAACGTTTGCGGACTATGAAGAATACAGAGATTTTATTATCAAAAGCCGGATGAAAAAAGAAGTTCGTAATAAGAAAGCTGCAGAACGTAACGAAAAACGTAGACAAAAAGAGATTGCTGCATTACAGAAACAATATGAAAAGAAGCTGGCAAAATATCAGAGCTTATTGAAAAAAGAGGCTGCTGGAGAAAAACTGCCTTATTACGAAAAATACGACGCCGAAAGAGATGTAAAAAGTATTATCCGTGACCTTAAAGATTATGGCGTCGAAATGCCGGAATTCAAAGTCGAGGAGGGAAAGTTATGAAAATAATTATGGTGGTAGCACTAATTGTGTTTTTAGTTTTCGTTCTTGTATTTCTTTTTGCTGCTGTAAAAATTAACGGAAACGGAACAAATAAATTCGAAGAAGATATCGAACAGAAAAAGTATATCGATGATATGCAAAGTAAAAAGTAGGTACATTTTGCATCCGGAATATCTGACTGCTGCAAGAGTATATAATATGGTTGCAAAGTCAGCAGTCAAACAAACGGATGCGAAATAGGTTTCTTAGAGCAGTTGGAAACAGTTATTTGTATGCATAGTGTTTTGTACCAAAATAGAGTATAATTAACAGCATACAGACGAGGTTTCCGAAATGTGAACCTTATGAAATATAGAAGAATACAAAAAGAGGGGACACTAGTATGGATAACGCACGAGATGAAGTAAAAAGATTAATGCGTAAAATTGAAGTAAAAGATGCGAATGAAATGGATAATTCTGAGGAATGGAACAAAGTGTTTCAGATCATGTCAGAACATGGAGCAAGTCGAGAAGATGTGGATGCATACAGAGAACATTACAAACAGACAGCATTGTCCTTATTGAAAGAGCCATTGTCTGATATTCCAAGAGGTCGAATGATTCAGTTTTTAAACATATTTGAAAATGAACTTAACAAATACAAAGAATCTTTCCGACTATTCAGGAATCAAAAAGTAGATATTTCTGCACTTATGGAACAATATGATAAATTCAGTTCTGTGTTATCATACTTTTCGGATTTCTTAGTCGAAAACGGAGATCATGAGACTGACTACATTCCTGGATTAGATGAGACAGACGCTTACAAAAATAATAAGCCGATAGACATCGGTGAATCAGAATTAAGCGAACATTATGAAGCAGTAGAACATGCTTTTGCCTGTTATGAATGTTTAGCTGAATACGCTCGGAATGCTATTGAAAATACAGATTCAGCTTTGATGAACGCAGTGTCTTTCAATATGGACGTTTTAGATTTGTATATTAATGGAATTATGGAGTTTATTGAAAATGAAAATGCATCAGATATTTAAAATACCCGATGCATTTACGTGTTATAATGCCTTTAACAACTGAACTAGTTCTTCCGTTGTGATTGGAGCTTTCCCCAAGTTACGTTTTTCCATAAACTTGGTAAAACGAGAAGAACAAATACATTGAACTCCGTTATGTTCTGATAACTCTTTACGTGCTGTCTTTTTCAGCAGTCCAAATGTGTTTGTGTTGTGTCTCTTGCATTCGTTAATGTAGATCATTTGTTTCCTCCTTTCATATATCTAATCATTGTCTACATTTTTAAATATGTGCTGAATATGACAGTGCCTTCCAAACTTGTTATCATTGACTTTTCGGTTCCATATTTAGGTTAACAAATAATTTATACAAACAAGGAGGATTCGATATGAGAAATCATGAATATTGGGTAAAGAAAGACCAGAAGAAGGTAATAGCACGTCAGCACACGGATGAAATGGCCACGAACTATGCAGCCGAAATTACTGATTGCATCAACAGAACGAAGCTGTATGATTTTACAAATGTGGCTGCAACAAAAGGTGGACGAATACCAGTATGCGAAGTATTAGGACTTGATTCTGTCTCAGGCATTTTTGCAGCAAAAACAGGACAACTGTTAATGAGGCATATAGCAGAACAAAACATCACAAAATGCTGCGTATTAAATTTCGCAAGTTATAAGAATCCAGGTGGTATGTTCATCGAAGGATCAACAGCACAGGAAGAAAGTCTTTGTCATGAGAGCTACTTGTACAATGTACTTTCCAGTGATCGGTTGAAACCTGGATACGAATATAACAAGACGAGACTTAATCATGCTCTGTACGAAAATCATGCATTCTATACACCGGATGTTCGATTCTTTCATAATGGAGAAACAACCAGATGTGACGTTATAACATGTGCCGCACCAAATTATTCTGCAGCGCATCGATATCAGCACGTCACTCCGGAACAAAACAGTCGTGTCTTAAAAGACCGCATCAAGTTTGTTCTCGATGTTATGGCTTCAGAAAGTGTTGACTGTGCAATTCTCGGTGCCTATGGATGTGGCGTCTTTGGGCAGGATCCGACAGAAGTAGCTCAAATTTTCAGAAAGGAACTGACAAGTGGTGCTTACCTGTTTGAACACGCAGTTTTCGCAATCATTCCTAGTGATGTAAAAACATTGGATGCATTTAAACGCGTTTTCGAACAGCTGTAAAAACAAATAAGAGGAGCATTTGTTACATTACAAGTGCTCCGTTCTTATTTAAGAAGTAACGATCTCAAATAATATTCTTAATCTCAAAAATAAACTCAAATTATGTTCTTGAAATTTAAGTTTCTTTTATTTTCACAACCACAATTTTAAAACAAAGTCAAATTGGCTGGTCTCTTTTCATTTCCGGTATTTTGTGTGCAGCCGTTTATTCCATATTTATAGTAACAAAATGAATGCACACGAAAAAAGGAGGAAACTAAGATGGTTAAAAGAATTGTGATTTATGAATGTTCAAAATGTGGAAAACGCTCTCAGAACAAAGAGGAAATCATGAGATGTGATGCGGCACATATGGGACTTACTGTCGATGAGAAGATGGAATACGAAAAATTAAGACAAGCTTGTGTAGATGCAGGTAGTTTGAATTCCAGGAGATCTAACGAAGAGACAAACAAAATATGGGATGATGCAATTTATGCATGTTTGGCATTCGAGCATGATCATCATATTGGTCAATTCCAATCTAAGTCCATTGAAAACAAATCTGATGATTGATCTATGAAACAAATATACCTGGTTCCAAGTTTGTACGAAAAAGAAAAAATGTCTACATGTATTGTAACTATGCTCGTATGAATCCACACGAAGAAAGATGTCTTGTTTGAAAAAAAGGAATGTAAACACAAAGAAAACATACCGTTTTGAAACGAGATTGAAAGAAAACAAATTAGAGACTGACAAATTGGTTGGTCTCTTTTTCGTTTCCTGTGTTTTTGTGTGCAGGTATCGAATCCCATATTTAAGGTAACAAAACAAATGCACACATTTAAGGAGGAAACGAAATGAAAGCAATAAATCACAAGAAACATAACCAGAAAGTATTATGTATGGTATCCGTATTATTTATTCTGATTTTTACGTTATCAGGATGTGCGAAATGTATCAGTACGGAAACAACCACGGTACAGGTAAAGATAACAGATGAATACCACAGATCAATGTATGTAATACCGGTTTACAACGGAAAAACAACAACATTGGTAACACATCCTGCAGAATACAGAATCACTGTTGAATATGATGGTATCGAATATGTTATTTCAGGACGTGACGTATACGATAAATATTCTGACAAAGTTGGAGAGTATACGAATGGAACGCTGGAAACGAAAACGTATGATAACGGAATTATAGATTACGATATCATTGAACTTGAATAAAGAAACAATACAAATAGGAAAAGAGGAGTCACTACGGCTACTCTTTTTTTCTTTGTATTCATTCACATAGAAATAAAGAGTGGAAGCTGCCGCCTATGTGCATGCACTGCAACTATAGGTTGCAGAGGAAACTCCGTTCGTATACGAATTTGTAAAATATTTCTATATTCCTGACGAGTTTCCCAAAAAGTGATCCTTATTAGCATTAAAGAATTTGGAAATAACTCTTTGCGGTTCCAACTGAGACCGTAAAACTGCAGGACGAAAAGTCCTGTGAAACCTACACTGTAGGGATGTCTTGAACGTTTCTGCAACGGAGAGACTACAACAGAAAGCTTTGAATACCATAAAAAAGACACCGGGAAACTTCAATGAAGATCCCGATGTCCCGGTATTTCAAACCTTAAGTGACGTCCTCCTGTACTGAAACCTGCCGTCTACTCAAGATAATTGAACTACTAATGTTCAATTATAGACGTGCAGATCAGTTAGATCTTTGGAAGGAGAACACGCCATATGTTTTCGTTCGTCTTATAAAGCAGCTTAATTGTTCTCTGAATATTATTCGAACTAACAATTGCCGTAAAAGCAATTGCATGCATTGAAGTTGCGATTACCTTACTTGACAAAATCTTAACAGATTCATTTTCGATTCGTACGTATAACGGTTTAACTTGTCCTTCTTTTGAAAAGGATGCAACAACCGGTACCGCTTTTGCTCCATAAAATTCGTATATGATCTGATTTGTATCCATAGTTATTCTCTCTTTCTTGAAATTGAAAATAGAATACCATAAATTGAATACTTTTGAAATAATATTTCTGTCAGTATCCTTATCACATATTTAAGGTAACAAATAATTTCACACATAAAAGGAGGAAACAAATTATGGTAGTAACAAAAATCGACCCAAGAGTTTATACTTATTATTTAAGCGCAGACAAAAATGATCCGGAATATACATCCTGTCTGTGGGCTCAGTTTGTATTTGACTGCAGTACCGGGCTTCTAAATATCAATAGCGATGCAGGAGATTATTCTTATCGTTGGGGATACAATGAACACGAAGATTTCATGCACCTTATGAGCCGGATTCACAAGGATTATCTGTTGAGTAAGATTTCAGATCGAACCGTATTCTGTCTTCAGGAAAGTATCCAGGAAACAGTAAAATCAATCGAATTGGATGGATTTGAATGCTATGGAATCGAATCAGAAGAGGATTGGCAAGGAATCAAACGTGATCTTTTGAACATGGATGTATACTCAGAAGAATCGTATCTCTGTAAAGTTGAGTCAATTGTTCCGGATATCGACTGGGAGAGTATCTATGTGGAAAAAGATTATCCATATGGCGCAAAAGTCGTTTGCGACTTATTTGAAACGTATTTGTTGCCGATGCTCAAAGAAGAATTCGGAGGTTGAATATGAGTACAATGATACGTACAAACATTGGTGCAATTCCACTTGAGGATTATCTTGATATTAAAGCCACTCAATTAGGTTTCGATGACTATGAGGATTTGAAAAGCAATGGATATACCATTGAGTATAACAAAGAGGATTGTTTCGAAAGATAATTGACTTACTGTAACCAAACAAAGAACCCAAAATATCAGAAATGATATGTGGGTTCTTTTTCTTTTGTAATCTCAGTTCATAATTGCAACAATACGTTCGCAACAGCATTCCTTGTTTCCTGCATCAGAAGTTGGACTACAAATTTCAGGAGTTCATCATGATTGTTTTCGCAAGTGCCGTCCATAACAGCTTCCAGACATTTTTGTAAATAATGGGAAAACTTAGGACCAGGTTTAAGTCCAATAGCAATGAGATCATGACCGTTAATGGCAAGATCTTTAATTGCAAAGGCTGATTGCTCTTGTAAGATTTTGTTTAAAACGGCTTCAATTTCTTCTGTTTTCGGATACCACGTTGGATAATTTTCGCCAACCACTCCATATTCGTTAGGGTACACATGGTCATCACGATCTGCTGTTTTCAAAATAAGCCAATCTCTCATGAAATCAACACCAAATTTGTTTAGCCAGCGCTTCACACATGGTTTTGTTGGAATAATCTCTGTGTCATGATAACGAATCAGGTTAACGATTCTGTCGTTTTCTATTGACGTGCATCTAAAATCTCTACTCAATACTTGGATTGATATTTCATAGGACACTTCCGGATGACCATAAAAACTGTAGTGATCCTTTGCATCGTTGAATGCTTTCGTTTTCGGTTTTCCGATATCGTGCAGCAGTGCCGCCATTTTGATTACGAATGAATCGGTCTCGCAAAGATCTGTAACCGCAAGCATATGCTCATATACATCATGCTTATGGTATGGGTTCTCTTGATCGAGACCAATACATGGAGTAATCTCTGGAACGACTTCGGCAATAATAGGAGAGAATTCCATAAAGATCTGAGAAATTGGTTTCCCACAGGTTAGGATCTTGCGAAATTCTTCTGTAATTCGTTCTCTTGAAACAGATTGCAGCATATTTCGGTTCCTGAGTATGGCTTCTTTTGTTTTAGGCTCAATTTGAAGATCATATTTGATTGCAAATCGGAGAGCCCGTAAAATACGAAGCCCATCTTCCTGGAACCGTTCGTCTGGATTTCCAACAGTGCGAAGCAAACCAAGAAGAATGTAAGATTTTCCGTCAAACGGATCAATCAATGTGTTTGTTTTGATATCGAAAGCCATTGCATTCATTGTGAAGTCTCTTCTAGCCAGATCTTCTTCGATATTAGAAACAAAACGAATTGAATCTGGATGTCTACCATCTGAATATTTTGAATCGCCACGAAATGTGGTAATTTCGTATTCTGTTCCATCGATCAAAACAGATATCGTTCCGAATTTAATTCCTTTTGGAAGAACTTGATATTTCGTTCCGAGGATTTCGGATGCAGCCTCTGGTGATAAATCAGAGCAGATATCGTAATCATGAGGCTCTACGCCAAGGATCATATCTCGAACGCATCCGCCAACCAGGTATGCGTGTTCTGTTTTCGTATGCAAAAGATCCAGAATATCGATAACCGGTTGCGGAATGTTAACGTGTTTGATCATTTCGTTCATAAAAAACTCCTTCCTTTGAAAATCAGAATATATGTTGTTTACATTACATATAAGGCTCAAAGAACCGAAAATTCGTCATGGTTTTCAGAGATTTCTTTGACGAGTTTTTCAAATTGTGAGCCTTATTATGAATAACTAAAGGAGGAAACTTTTATATGGAAAAATTGTATGCGTACACAATGGTATCTCGAAATAAAGACAATAAGGGAGTTCTTGGATTCAAACAGCGAACAAAGTCATATCTTTGTTATGAATCTGAGGAATCAAAAATGATTGAAAAGTTTGATCGTTTTGTTTCAGATGGCGTCCATGGCGAGAAATCAAGATTATACAAATCAGTGAACGCCAGAAACGAAGAGAAAACGAAAAATGCTTTCTTCGCGAGAGTTATGATTGAAAATATCTCAGTCGTAAAATATCATCGTGCTCTTGTAGGAACAGCAATGCTTATGGAAAACAGAGCAGAGAGCAAATGGTTGTTTGATTTCGATAGTACCGATGAAAAAAGGTTATCGAAATTTGTTGACCGGATAGCTTATTATGGGAATCTTAACAAATGTGATATCTTCGTGCAGCAAACACCACACGGTTTCGCTGTCGTAGTGCCACATGGTTTCGATACCAGGAAACTGATGGATGAGTTTGCGGATTGCGATATCACATTAAAACGAGACGACTTACTGTTTGTAAAAATGGCAGAAAACGTATAATTATTCAACTAAATGTATAATTATACAAAACGATGAGAGGAAAAGTATCATGATAAGGACGGAATTATGATGAATAAGAAAAATAGTTTGGAATTCTTACAGAAATGTGCGGATAAGATAGTTAATGCATCTGCAAAAGATATTAAAATGTTTCGGATGCATTATGATATGCATTGTGCAAATCCGTTAACATCTTCTGAGTTTGAATTCATTCCACCGACAGAAAAACAAAACGTAGAGACTGACAATTAAGTTGGTCTCTTTTTGTTTCCGTTCTTTTTGTGTGCCATCTTTTAATCCCATATTTAGGATAACAAAAATAAACACACAAAAAGGAGGAAACGAAAAATGAGTAATAATGTAACAAATTACAACCCAGTACATGGATATAAGGTATTCCGATCTAATTGGACCTGCAGTCCAGACGGCAACTCGAAACAATATGCCTGCCCTGGCAAATTCGAAGAAGAAGGTCCACTTTCGTTATGTGAGCATGGTATGCATTTTTGTAAACAATTGATTGATTGCTTTTCTTTTTACGAATTTAAGCAGGAATATCATGTTGCTGAAGTTGTCGCTTATGGCGAGGTTTTGACAGATAGCATAAAATCATGTACCGATAAATTAGAGATCGTACGTGAAGTTCCATGGGAAGAAGTTTTCAATCTTATTAACATTGGCAAAAGGTGTTCTGGTCTTGGTAATACTGGTGATTTCAACTCTGGTAATTGGAACACGGGTAAGTGGAACACCGGAAATTGCAATACTGGAGATTTCAACTCTGGTTGTAAAAACACGGGCAAAGAGAATAAAGGTAGTTATAATACTGGTGATAATAATCTTGGTCGTAATAATGTCGGATCTTCTAATTCCGGGTATGAAAATGTTGGAAACCATAATGAAGGTTGTTGTAATGTTGGAAGTAATAACATTGGATGGTGGAATACTGGAGATAATAATACTGGTGACAAAAATGTTGGTTGCAGTAATGCTGGATCCAAAAATGTTGGTTATTTCAATATTGGAGATCATAACGTTGGAAACGGCAATATTGGTAATTATAATACAGGCTGCTGTAATGTTTCTAACTACAACACAGGATATTTCAACACAGAAGAACCAAAAATTATGCTTTTCAATAAACCAACACACATAACACTTAATCAATTAAAAGCAAGTCCTGTAAATTATTTGATTGAAGAATTATGTCGGATGAAAAGTCAGGTAAGTTTCATTCAGGAAAAGCAGATGACAGATCAAGAGAAAGCCGAACATCGAGATTATGAGGTAACTGGTGGATTTATCAGAGTTGAACCAGACAGGACGCAAGACTGGTGGGATAATTTATCAGAAGAAAATAAAAACCTTATCAAAGAGCTTCCAAACTTTGATCCGGATATTTTCTATAAATGCACCGGCATTAAAGTAGAGTAAACTTACACTAGAGACTGACCGATTGGTTGGTCTCTTTTGTTTCCGAAGTATTTGTGTGCAGTAACTCATTCCATATTTAGGATAACCAATAGATCACACACAAAAGGAGGAAACGAAAATGAAATACGCAAACCAATTAACAGATGATGAATTGAGAGAGCTCTATATATTGTTTACTGGTTCCGATACAAAAATCAACGAGCTTGATATTACAAGAGATGACGATTCAATCTGTCTCGAGGGTTATATTGAAATCCCGGAATGGGAAGAAGACAGACTGAAAGAAGACCCAAATGCGGTTGTAATTCTTGATGATGATTATGAAATTACAGATTATGACGTAATCGTTTATCATCATTCTGGTAGTTGTACTTTGGAATACAGAAAATGGATGTATAAGAAATTCGGAGATGCATATGCCAGAGACTATTTGTTTAACTAAGTATACGTTGGAGACTGACCTGTTGGTTGGTCTCTTTTGTTTCCGAAGTATTTGTGTGCAGCAATTCATTCCATATTTAAGATAACCAATAAATCACACACAAAAAAAGGAGGAAACGAAAAAATGAGTGAATGCAAGTATGTGAAACACGGATGTTCTTACAAAGAAACTGGATGTTCAGATTGCATTGCAAAAGCTGCTTATAACAAAGCAATCGAGGATTTTAAAATGAATAGTGATCAAAATCCAGAAGATTCGAATTTAGAAGATACAACGAAACTTGAAGAGACTGGTGATTATATTACGACAGCATATGGATCTCTTTATTACTTAAAATGTAAAAAATGTGGTCACGATGACATAATAGACACAAACGGTTATAACTTTTGTCCGTATTGTGGCAGAAAAATAACGTATTAATAGCGACATATTAGTAGCGAGTACAAAAACTATATCATTTCCCAATGAGTAAGAAAACAAAAGAGAGACTGACCTGTCGGTTTGTCTCTTTTGTTTCCGGAGTATTTGTGTGCAGCAATTCATTCCATATTTAAGATAACCAATAAATCACACAAAAAAAAAAGGAGGAAACGAATATGCCATGTTTACAACTAACAGTAGACAATGTAACAGCGCATTTCTGGCAGAGTGGACGATACTTTTTTAGACAATACGAGACAGAAACAAAAGCGAAACGTATTTCAGCTCAGGAATATATGTCTGCATACGAGACGTATTATGGAATTTGAGATTTCTGACGAGTTTTCCAAATTGTGAGCCTTATAAAAAGTAATCAAGTATACAAGGAAAGGATTTTTTCTCACTAATACCCACGGGCAAGCCCGTGTGGTTGCAATGGTAATATTGTAACCCTTGGTGAGTAGCCTGAGTGAAGCTAAAAAGTTTCACTACGTTAAGAGAGAATATAGCATAGGTACTTTGGAATGTAGTACCAAGTTCCAAACTCTACGGCCTATGTTTAAACAGTTCTGAGGTGTAGGAACAGTGATGTAGGCTTAAAACCTCTCATTAACATTGGCGATGGTACACGAACCACTCTTCGGAGTGAGTAATTAAACTTTTAAGGTTTTAAGAAGGGAGAAATACGTAATGGTTTATGTATTAAGTCAGAACGGACAGCCTTTAATGCCTACGGTAAACCATGCTAAAGTACGTGTTCTCCTAAATCAAAGAAAAGCAAAAGTAATAAAGAGATGTCCGTTTACCATACAGTTACAGTATGAGAGCACGACTCATACACAGAAAATAAATCTTGGCATTGATGCAGGAAGTAAAACAATCGGTGTTTCTGCAACGACTGAGACGAAAGTGTTATACGAATCAGAAGTTGCTTTAAGAAATGATATCGTGGAACTGATTTCTGGAAGACGAGCCTTAAGAAGCAGTCGCAGGAATCGAAAGACCAGGTATAGAAAACCTCGTTTTGATAACCGAAAAAGACCGGATGGATGGCTTGCTCCAAGTGTCAGACAAAAGATCGAAACTCATATTACAGTCGTGGAAAACGTCATGAAGATTCTTCCGGTGACAAAGATCATAGTCGAAACAGCTAGTTTTGACATTCAGAAGATCAAAAACCCGGAGATCGAAGGCGTGGGATACCAGCACGGAGAACAGCTTGACTTCTGGAATGTGAGGGAATATGTGTTGTTCCGGGATGGACACACCTGTCAGTGCTGCAAAGGGAAATCAAAAGACAATATCCTGAATGTGCATCACATTGAAAGTCGAAAGACAGGAGGAAATGCACCAAACAATCTCATTACATTATGTGAGACTTGTCACAAAGCTTACCACAAAGGCATCATCACACTGCCAAAGGAGATACATCGTGGTGTGAGATTTCGGGATGCTGCTTTTATGGGTATCATGCGCTGGGCGTTCTATGACAGGTTAAAAGAACTGTATACTCCATTCGGCGTCACAGTAGTCAACACCTATGGATATATCACAAAGAATACCCGTATTGAATATGGTCTTCCAAAAGAACATTATGTCGACGCAAGATGTATCAGTGGCAATCCGGCAGCAAAACCTTTAGATCATTATTATTTCCAGAAGAAAGTCCGCTGCCATAACAGACAGATACATAAGAATACCATTCTAAAAGGCGGTTACCGAAAACGAAACCAGGTTGAATATGAAGTAAAAGGTTTTAGACTATACGATCAGGTTCTTTGGAAAGGACAAAAATGTTTCATTTTTGGACGCAGGTCTACAGGACGTATGGATCTAAGACTTTTAGACGGAACACATGTAAATGCATCAGTGGGATACAAAAACTTAAAGTTATTAAGTATGCGTAAAAATTATCTTATAGAACAGAGAAAGGCAGGTTAAAGACGGTTCATCCCACGGGCAAGCCCGTGGGTTTCCCCGCCTAAAAAGTATTATGACGAGAAAAGAAATGACAGAGCAGTTCGATTTATTTGATTCGTTAATCGCCGCTCCAGAAAAATTGTTTACAGATGATATTGAACGAAATGTTTTTAGATTTATTAGTTCCTGCAGAACAGATGATGGAAAGAGTTTAGGAGATAAAGTCATCGAATATTTGGAAACAATACCATGTTTTTCCATGTGTTATTTGTCTTGGAGCAGCATGGGTGGAATTAAAGTTATTTTTCCACCACTCGAATACGGACCATATGAATACAACAACTTCAGTGTCGATTGTTATCCTATTATGTATATTGATCTGTTGTGGAAAACATATACAATTTATGATGACGCTATTGAGTGTTATAAACTTATGTTTAAACATAAACCGAAACTGGAAACGTATACGATTGATTCTTTTTACGAACAGTTTTTGGATACATCATTTCGGGCACGTTTATCGAAGATACGAACCGCGATTCATTCGGATAAGAATCCGATTACAAGACTTCAGGATGTTGTATTCTGGATCAAGTATCCGTATAGTCGTGCCAAAAATACCGTATCCGAAAAGATCGAGAACGAAAAAACTCGTATCGCTACAGCAAATGAGAAAGCAAAACAGCGATATGAAAAAGAAGTGTATAAATATACATTTGTTAGTAAACAAGCTTTAGGATACGTACACTTGATCAACGAGAAACAGGATCAGATTGTCGAATTCTTAAAAAGTATCAATCCGAGGTTTCGAGAGGATTAATCGCTAAAGGATAAGATACAAGCATAGAAACCATATTTATAGTATAACAAATCAATGTTATACAAGGAGTTATAAGGTTTTCTGTGATAAATCTCCGAAAAGAGGTATGGAGAGTCCGAGTAGACGGATAACGAGTTGGTATTGAGGTTCGAGCCCTCTGAAAAATAAGCTTCTACATTGGGAAACCCCAGCTTCGCTGTAAGGTTTGAATCCTTACTCACAGAGAATCAAAAATAAACGAACAAGAGAGACCGGCCTTTGGGTTGGTTTCTTTTGTTTCCGGTGTTTTTGTGTGCATTCGTTAGATTCCATATTTAGGGTAACAATACAACACACACGAAAAGGAGGAAACAAAATGATGTTAGATATGGAACATAAGATTTATTTGTCTCGTGGTAAGCGACTTGATAACAAACAATGGGTATACGGAGCCGTATTATTCCATGATGGTAATGCTGCAACTATATTTAATCAGCATCCAGGAGATGGATCACTACAGGGTTTCGAAGTTGACATTGAAACTGTCTGCAGGTGTACTGGGATTACTGACATGAATAATAATCTGATATGGGAAAATGATATTATCAAAGACAGGGACCGCCGTGGACGCAAGTCACTTCGGTATAAAGTTGTTTGGGATTACGAAGAAGGAATGTGGGCAGCGCAATCTTGTACCAACGCAATGTATGGCATTGGCGACGTAAATTGTAATGACTACGAAAAGATTGGAAACATATTTGACGATCCAGAAAAGCTTGAGGAGTCAAATGAGAAGTAAACGAACTTTAGAGACTGACTGTTATGTTGGTCTCTTTTGTTGTTTCTGTGTAAATTCTGACGAGTTTCCCAGATTGTGAGCCTTATTATGAGTGAATAATGAAGGGAGACTATCATATGAATCTGCATAAATTAGAAGACACTTTTGAAAAACAAGAACGGAAAGAACTTATCTTTGAACTCTGTTATAAGCTTATACCTCTTGTCTTTTTGTTATTTCTTTTTCTTCTTATCTTGATATGTTAAGTTCCATATTTAGAATAACAAATATATTTCACACAGAAAAAGGAGGAAACAAAATGAGTAACAAAGTAAGCATTATCAGAGACGGAAATGAATTCCCTCTCACAAATGAAGAAATCGAAAACGTATATCGATTCCAAGAAAAGCGATACCGATTACAGGATGCAGAAACTCAGGTAAACAGACGGATTTTATCATTTACGGAAAGAAGTGATAATCCAGAAAATCTTGATCGGTCGACAGTAAGTGATTCTGATCTAAGTCCGTATACACCGGAGCGCTATAAGAATCTCTTTCATTCGTTGCTTGTTCTGAACGACGCTGACATCGAACAGATCAGTGACTGTTTTCAGAGTAAATTTGATTGTAATTGCGACGAAAATACACTCTGGGAATTAGTTATTGATAACTATGTGAAGGAAAACATGGCTCGTCTGACAGAGAGGTATAAGGAAGAGAAGACCGAAAACATTTCGGCAGACACAAGTGTTCAGGATAAAGTGGATATACTGATTCAATATATCTTTAACAATATGCATTGGTGTCCATTTAAAGACGACGCAGATATCGATTTTGAGAAAGAATGTGTTGGCTTTAGAGAGCCTGGATGTAAAGAATGCATTTTGAGAAATATTAATCAGTTAAATTAGAATTTAACGGAGGTATCAGATATGAAGTACAGATTAACTACGCAGCATAATAAAAGTGATAGTGAGCAACATGTAACAATTACAGAGTGTAAAGAAGCTGTTAAACAGACATATTTAGATAGTTGCAGAAATGACTATTTTACTTTATTAGAGCGGTGCAGATGCGGAGAATGGGAAAGAATCATGTTTCAGTTCGAGCAAGGAAACGTAGAAAAAGAGCTGGACTATCTTTTAGACAATTAAACTGAGCTTTATACTATCGAACGTTAGTAGTTCAATAGTCGTTTATTATAGAACGTTAGTAGTTCTATAATCTTGGCTTCGTGTGTACTTGATTTCATATGGAAGAAAGGTGAAAAGGTATTATGGAACAGATTCAGGAAAATGAACAGTGGATGTTAAATGGCAACTGTGAAAAATGTAGAAGGAACAATTATTGTTCAAAACCATGTACTCGTCACGATAGACGAATAAGAGCAGAAACAAGAGCAGAACTTAAAGGCCTTGTCGCGGATACAATGGATAAAATGACAGGTGGAATGATGAGCGAAGCTATTTACAAAACGGTAAATGGAATTTGGTAATTTGTAAATCCACGGTAAACTTAGAATTTAGCGGAGGAAGATAAATGAATAAAAGCAATTATGAAAAATATGCTGAAGCAAAACAGCAGGAACTATTGCATAAAGAAAGAAATCTACAGCAGGCAATCAGTTGTCTAAGGGATAGACGGAAATTCGCCTCATTGCAATGCATTGATAGTGCAATAGACTTTGTCGCTGACTTGTACGATTTATCCATTGACGAAGTGAAGCGAGCAATGGATGGAGAAGAATATTGGTGTATATGAAATTCGCATTTACTAGGGGAATGAAGATAAAAATATGACAGAGATGGATGAAGCCAAGAAGCTCGGTTACTTGTATCCGAGTAGTTCACCAGGTAAATTAAAAATGAGAGCACGATATCAAGATTGTGCGGATTGTTTATGTAGAGTTTGCTCAAGGAGCGTTCTTAACGATTCGCACAATTCCACACAAAAGGTAACTGATCTTGGTTGTAATCCCTGTCATCATTGCACTGAAGTAATCGAAACAGATGCAGATTGTGATAGCTATTTACCAGATACAGACGTTTAAAATTTAAGGAAAGCCAAAATGAGTAAAAAGAAATGATGAGTGATCGAGATATAGAGTTAGAAATTGAAGAGATCGCAATGAAGGTTGAAGAGTTATCTGCTAAAGCGGACGGCATGTTATATAACGATATTCTAAAACGAGTAGCAGATTGTTTAGAAGGCACTCTGTAAAATTCATGAGAGAGGTAGAAATTATGATTGGAAATAAATACGAGTTAAAGAGAAACGAAAAAGAACTTCTTGAAATCGAGAAAGATCTCGCAAAATATTTGAGTGTTCCGTTTGTTAAATGTAGTTATGATTGTGTGAATAGTCATAAATACAAAGACAAACAGGAAGTAGACCATAGAAAACAAGAAGCAAAAGAAACCGGTTTCTGGGATATGTGTGACTTCGTAATTAATTACGAAAAATATGAAACAAAAGAAGATTATGAAACAAACGATGGTGGTTATGATGGAGAGGTATACGAACTTCTTTATCTGAAAGGTAATGGTCCTTATATTGTAATTACAGGCTGTTCTGAATAGTAAAATCGTAAACAAATATTAGAGACTGATCAATTTGATTGGTCTCTTTTGTTTCCGGTGTTTTTGTGTGCGTTCCTTAGATTCCATATTTAAGATAACAAAAACATTTACACACAATACAAGGAGGAAACGAAAATGAATAACGAGGTAACAAAAACAGTAAAAGATCTCTTGAAAGAAGGAAAGGCGATCAATCTTATGACACCAGGCGGTTTTGTTTATCTGTCTGCAGATCAGGTTGAAATGATTTCTCGTGGAGATATCACAGAAATTAATTCCAATTCAGGATTCCGCGGGTCTGATATGCCAATGGATATATCCGAACTGTTAGGTTATGAACTTGTTCGCGGTAGCTACAATGAGAAAACAGATGTAAACGAATACTTAGTTGGTTAACGGAGGTATTTATTATGTTTGTAACACCAGGCTTAAACAAAGAAAAAGTTTATACTGCTTTAAGCGGATACGACAAAGAGCGGATCACCATACACAGAGAACGTGTCAAAAGACAGCTTCAGTCGACATCCAATCATTATGCTGAGTTTTATGATATGCTCTGCCAGATTCAAGATGATAGAAGTAAAGTGATCAAAAGCGACAAGCTGGAATCAAATGAGTATATCTTCTATGATGGTTCGGCTTTCCGATATGAAGACGGTGCATTTCTTGGAGTGAGTCCAGAAGATGTTACTCGTTTGTTTAGAGACGAATTAACATGGTCAAAAGATGCAACATTCATAGTTGTATAGAAATAGGAGGTAATTATGGCAAAAGAAAACAAACCTAGATGGAAAGATTTGCCTTTTCATGAACGGTTCGCAAAAGAATTAAAACGTAATGGAGTTTGCGAAGAACTTTGCGAACATGTTAGACAGAGAGGTCTGAAAAGAGAAAATCAGTAAAATAAGAAAAGGGCGTGTGAAAAAACGAGAGTTTTTTCATTCGTCCT
>ULXW01014522.1_pt1 | contig 17500 bp, 10 predicted proteins | sample 1961661 | NCBI WGS metagenome assembly ULXW01 (sample SAMEA4835849, study PRJEB28245) | human gut metagenome | biome: gut microbiome; material: fecal sample | place: Denmark | collected 2008 | reverse complement strand
ACCACCCTCTTCATCATACCAGAAAACACCTGATAAATCGTCTGCTGATGTAATTTCAACCGGATAGATATTTTTCAAAACAAATGTTTTTTCATCTGCCTTTGTAATAATGCAGTTTTCTTCTAATACCACACTGGCACTTTCTCCTGACATTTCTACAGAATAAGTTCCCTCAATTACATCTGCATACCATTGCTCCTTTGATGAATCATATTCTGCATAAAATTTGGTTCGATAATTATTTGGTTCTTTTCCATATAGCATCATAGAACGCGCCTGTTTATATGTCCCTCCTGCGGAATCTAAAACATTACATATAATCCGGAACGTATTTTTCACATGAATCTGCCATTTAACAACAACCGTCTTCGCCGTATCTTTTGTATCCGTCACTTTTACATACACGGTTTTATTCCCTGGCGTACTATTGCGAAATCCAATTCTAGCAGCCTCATCAGTATCATCTGAATAATAATCCTCATCAATGTATGCACCCGGATCCGAGTTATCTGCAATTTCAAATGTATAACTTCCGCTTCCTCCCGCAACTTCAATCGGGTTTGATGCCTGATACACATTTCCTTTTGTATATAAAAGATAAGAATCCCCCATACTTGCCACGAGTGTATTATTGTCTCCGATTATCCATGTTGTTTTATATGTATACTGACATCCCAGTTCATCCTCATAGTGAATCTGATATGGATATATGCCTGCCTTCGTTGGCTGTCCGGAAAAATTAAGACAGTATCCATCGACTTCACTTTTCTCATAATGATAAGTAATACCATCCGGAACCTGAACCGATTTTACATTGATATATCCTGCTGCTTCCGTTTCAAGATAACAATACTCAGACACCTTATCTCCCACTTCATATGTATAGATGTTTTCCGGTATATAACTGCCTGAACTTATCCCCGTATAAACCGCTTCTTTTGACAATTCTCCTGTCATTGTCATAACAGAAATCTTTACGGTAAATCCTTTTCTAATATAATCTTCATTATCAATAGCCAGTGTATACACTTTCTGGTCGGATGTAGAAACCTTAGTAACCGCACATTTATGATTATATTTTCCGGAAGAATATTCTTTCATCATAACTGTAAATGCAGAAACCGGAAGCTGTTGAGCTTCACTTAATACAACTTCTACCATCGTTGAATTCAAAATCCGAAACGATGTAATTGACACGCCTTTCGTTTGATCCTGCGTATTCTTGTTTGGCGTATTGTTTGATGGATTACTCGGTTTCGTATTCTGCGCCGTATTCTTCTTTGACGCCTTTGCCTTAACCGTAACCCTGCATTTCAATTTGGTCTTGGCAACCTTTGCCGTAATAACTGCCGTTCCTTTTTTCTTTGCTTTTACCCTGCCTTTTTTTGAAACGCTTGCAACACTTTTTTTACTGGAAGACCATTTTACTTTTTTCTTCGTGTTCTTCACTTTCAGTGTCTTACTTTCGCCCACGCTCATTGTGAGTTTCTTTTTACTTAGTACCGGCTTTTTAGCTTTGGCAAATCCCTGATTTGGCACAATCAAAGAAATCGCCGCAAGCAGTGCCGCCGATGTGCACAAAATTCTTTTTTTCTGCATACTGCATTCCTCCTATTATTTTTTGCTTGAATTTTCCATACAAGCTTAGAGATTCCGGGAAATTTCAAACTACCTTTTTTTCATTACCTCTTCTTCATTACCCCTCTTGCTCCGCTTTCTTTTCTGCATTCAATACAACGGTGCTGTTTCCATTTACAGTAAAGTTTCCGGATACTTTGTAATCTCCCAAAGAATTCAAAAGACGATACTCTTTAAATGTTCCTTCGGTACTTTCCTCAACTTTTCCATAAGCGGTAATGTCATTATCACTGGAATCATAATCATATGTTACTACTTCATAACTTCCAGCCGGCAGATATACAAACATGGAATGATCTGCATCGTAACTGTCATTATAATCAAAAACGCGGTATTTTACTCCATAGGAACTAATCACATCCAGATGCGATACAGAATATCCGGCTGCTCCGGCAATATTGGTTGCAATATTCACCTTATATACCGGAAGTTTAAAGTTTTTCACTGCATTTGCATAGAACATATTTCCAACCGAATAATCATAGGCATTACCACCGTAATATTTATCTCCGGCATAGGTATAATAGTCACCCGGCAATGTTCTGGCTACATATGTTCCGTCTTTTTCTGTCCTTACATAAAATGAACCATATCTTCCATATTCATCTGTTTTGGTAAAACCGGTCACATAACCGTATTTAACAGGCTGACCTGCCGCATCTACAACCTTACCGGATATGGTAACACCGGCAACAAAATTAAAGGTAACTGCATCATTTACTTTCAAAGATTCATTATTATCATCCGTCACCGTCACATCAAATCTGTAGGTTCCCGGATTAATTGCAACCAGATTGTAGTCTTTGTCATAACGCAGTTCAGACAAGCTTTTTCCGTTATATGTCACGTCATATGAGTAGTCTCCGCTTCCTCCTGCTGCATGTACTTTTTCGCGGATATTCGAAGAATAAATATTAAAACCACTTTCTTCATCTTGCATTGTTTTTGGGTCATTCGGACGATATGCCACTTCCGTTGAAACAGGCTCCGTTACAGTAACAATCTGAGTATCAGAACCTACAACAAAGATAATTTTCTTTGTAAATACGGTTCCCTTTTCATCATATCCACTCAAAACAGCCGTCGTTCCACGCTCGATATTAGCAAATTTACCTCGTACTAAAACCTCTGTCTTATCCTCACTAAAATATGCTTTCAAGCCTGATGGAAGTCCTGTCAGAGAAGTATACGTAATCGCCCCTACTGCATTGGAATTGCCAATTTCAAAATTGTCGCTGTAGCGGTCTTTTCTGTCTTTATTGAATTCGACATAATAAACCTCTGTATTTCCTGCATCTCCATATCCTGAAATATTGTCAATATAGATTTCAACCGATTTATTCGTTGCCAGAGCAGAAATTGTCACTTTCAAATAATCTGTCGCATATACCTGCTCTTTTAACGTAATATCATAAATCTTCTGATCATTTGTTGTCACGCTTTCCACATGCTTGGTTAAATATTTCGTAGACGAAACACCGGAACGGGTCTGAACCTGAAAATTAGCTGCGGATAATGCTTTTTTCCCAGTCAGAATAACACGAATCACATTTTTTCTCACTGCCGAAACACTCGCAATTCCAGCACCGACTTTAACGGTAACACTAGCCTTTTTCTTACTTCCGTCAACTGCCGATGCCGTAATTTTTGCAGAACCTTCCCGAAGTCCTTTAACAACACCTTTTGATGTCACAGTAACCACTTTTTTGTTGGAACTTGTCCAAACAACTTTCTTGTAAACATTTTTCTTAGGTGATACTTTTGCTGTCAATTTTTTTGTTCCGCCCGCCGACAAAACAAAATTCTTGCTGTTAATGCTCACCTTTTTAACAGCCGCTTTTTTTACACAAACTTTTAATACGGTTTTCTTTTTCTTGTTCTTCTTTGATGTAATCGTGATTTTTGTTTTTCCCGCTTTTACACCCTTTACAACACCTTTGGCTGATACCGTAGCAATCTTTTTGTTTGCCGATTTATAAGTCACTTTTTTATTTGCTTTCTTATTCGGTTTTACCTTTACGGTCGTTGTAATTTTAACCTTTTTACCTTTTGCCACATATACATTTTTTCCTGATGGTGCGGATGCTGTCACTTTCTTTACACTGGCTTTTTTCGCCTGAGCATCACTTGCGTTAAATACAACTGCTGTTGAAAGTGCTGCTGCAAAACTTAACGCGCCAATAAATGCTTTTGTTAATCTTCTATTCATTTCATTTCCTCCCTAATAAAATTTCATTTCCCGGAATCTCTAAACTTGTATTTTCCCTTGTTGCCGCTGTCCGTTACTCCTCCCTCCGTGGCATAATTGCAAGATTATGATAATTATAACATCGTTTTGATAGATAGGCAAATGTTTCTCAGCTCCTACCATGGAAGCATTGCCTCCATATAACGGAGGAAACGCTGTAGTAAAAGGTAATTATCGGAATTTTTTGATTCATTGCCTCATTCATCGCATCACCCACTTCTTTTGCGGATGATTGCAGCAAAATTCCATCCACTTGCTGTGCAATCGCAGCTTCCACATAATCTTTCACACTTAAATCTCCGGACAGATAATCGGAAATCCTCTCAACATAAATCCCTTGTTTTTCCCCCTGTGCTTTTGCTGCCTGATAAACATTTCCCCAAAATTCATCTTCCGGGTTTTCCACAATAAACGCATAGTGTTTTTGATATACTTTTTCCTGCGCCTGACCGCTTTTTGTCTCATTCAATTGTTTTCGCATAATCCAAAAGCCGGACACGGTGACAACCAGTGCGATTACCACACAAATAAGCATACCAAGCAAAACAGAATTATGATTTCTTTTTTTCTTCATCATCTAAACACCCTCAAATGAAAAGAAAACAATAAACCACAAACTGTAATTTATTGTTTTCTTTTTTATCAAATGATTTCTCGCCTAAAGATTAGTTTTTCTCAGCCAATTCTGCTTTCAGCATTTCTGTCAACTGAGGAACAATCTTATTCAAATCGCCTACCAGACCATAGTCAGCTACATCAAAGATTGGAGCTGTCTCGTCTTTGTTAATAGCAACAATAATGTCAGATTCTTCCATACCTGCAACGTGCTGAATAGCACCGGAAATACCGATTGCAAAGTATACATTAGGACGAACGGTTTTACCGGTCTGTCCTACCTGACGCTCAACCGGAAGCCAGCCATTCTCAACAACGGCACGGGAACAGCTTACTGTTCCGCCAAGTACATCTGCCAAATCCTGAAGAAGTTTGAAGTTTTCTTCGCTTCCAACACCACGACCGCCGGATACCAAAATCTTAGCATCTGCGATATCTACTGTGTCAGCTACAGACTTCACAACATCAAGAATCTCAACATATTTGTTGTCCGGAGTGAATCCCGGATTGTACTCGATTACTTCAGCTTTTGCACCCTTAATTGGGTCAATCTTCTGCATAACACCGGCACGAACGGTAGCCATCTGTGGACGGTTGTATGGACATGCAATCGTAGCGATTGTATTACCACCAAATGCAGGACGTGTCATAAGAAGCTGATTTGGAATGGTCTCCTTTGTCATGTTATCGGTGAAATCACCAATCTCAAGTACTGTACAGTCAGCAGTCAGACCAGTTGCTACACGTGCGGATACACGAGGACCTAAGTCACGGCCAATTGCAGTTGCACCAACCAGCATAATTTCAGGTTTGTACTCATTGATTACAGAAGCAAGTGCATGAGCATATGGCTCTGTACGATATACTTCAAGTTCTTTGTCATCCACTACGATTACTTTGTCTGCACCATACTCAGCCAAAGAATCCGCAAGGCCCTTAACACCGTAACCAAGCAAAACAGCGGTAACTTCTGCGTTCAAATCTTTTGCCAGATCTTTTGCTTTGCCAAGCAGTTCGTAAGCGATTCCACTTACTTCTCCGTCAACCTGCTGTGCAAAGACATATACACCTTTATATTCTTCTAAACTCATTTTTTTCACCACTTTTCCTTTATAATAATTAGATTACATGTTTCTCTTTAAACTTATCTACAATATACTGAGCAGCTTCTGCCGGGTCAAGGGTAACGACTTCGCCGGCACCCTTACGAACCTTATCGGAAGCTTTTGCAATTTTTGTCGGAGAACCTTTCAGACCGAGGTTAGAATCATCTACATCTTTAAGGTCTGCACGTCCCCAAACGGTAATCTCTTTGTCAAATGCGTCCATGATTCCGCCCGGAGTCATATAACGTGGCTCATTCAACTCAGAAAGAGCAGTGATCAAGCAAGGCATTTTAGCCTTTACTACATGGTAACGGTCCTCATACTGACGCTCAACGATTACGCTGTCACCTTCCACTTTGATATTCTGTGCATAAGAGATAACCGGAATATCCAAGTGCTCGGAAATCTGTGGACCAACCTGTGCAGTATCACCATCGATAGCCTGACGGCCTGTGATAATCAAATCGTAATCAATGTTACGAAGCGCACCGGCAATTGTTGTAGAAGTAGCCCAAGTATCAGCACCACCGAGTACACGGTCTGTTACAAGGATACCATTGTCAGCACCCATTGCCATTGCCTCACGAAGAACTTCTTCTGCTTTTGGAAGTCCCATGGTAAGAACAGTAACTTCTGCACCTGTTTCTTCTTTAATTCTCAGTGCTGCTTCCAAACCGGCTTTATCATCCGGGTTCATGATGGTAAGCATCGCACCTCTATTCAATGTACCGTCCGGGTTAAATACAACGCCGCCCTTAGTATCCGGTACCTGTTTAATACATACTACTATTTTCACGAGAGCACCTCCTATTTCAATAAGCTGCCAGAGATAACCATACGCTGAACTTCTGAAGTTCCTTCGTAGATTTCTGTGATTTTTGCATCACGCATCATACGCTCAACGTCATATTCTCTGATGTAGCCATAACCACCGTGTAACTGAACTGCTTTTGTTGTTACTTCCATAGCAACTTCTGCTGCGTACAATTTTGCCATAGCAGCTTCTACGCTGTAAACTTTCTGCGTAGCTTTTGCCATTGCCGCACGATACACAAGCATCTTAGCAGCTTCCACTTTTGTTGCCATATCAGCAAGCTGGAACTGTGTATTCTGGAACTGTGCAATCGAACGACCGAACTGTTTTCTTTCTTTTACATAATCGATTGTTGCCTGCAAAGCACCTTCTGCCAGACCAAGTGCCTGAGCAGCGATACCAATACGTCCACCATCCAGTGTATGCATGGCAATTCCGAAACCTTTGCCCTGTGCACCAAGAAGATTTTCTTTTGGAATACGGCAGTCCTCGAAGATTAACTCGTATGTGGATGAACCACGGATACCCATCTTCTTCTCCTTTGTACCAAAAGTAAATCCAGGAGTATCTTTCTCAACGATGAAAGCAGAAATTTCTTTTACTTTTCTACCACGTTTTTCGATGATACCGGTTACAGCAATGATAATATAAATATCTGCTTCTTTACCATTTGTGATGAAGCATTTAGAACCATTGAGTACCCATTCGTCACCATCTAAAACAGCCTTTGTCTGCTGTCCCTGTGCATCCGTACCTGCACCCGGCTCAGTCAAACCGAACGCACCTAATTTCTCACCACTTGCAAGTGGTACAAGATATTTCTTTTTCTGCTCTTCTGTACCGTACATCATAATTGGGTCAGCACCAAGAGAAGAATGAGCGGATACAATAACGCTTGTTGTACCACAAACTTTAGCTAACTCCTCAACGCACATTGTGTACATCAATGGGTCACAGCCCTGTCCGCCGTACTCTTTAGGAATCGCAATTCCCATGAAACCAAGTTTCATCATTTTGTCAACAGTCTCACGAGGGAATACTTCTGTTTCATCGGTTTCCTGCGCAAGTGGCTTTACTTCGTTCTCAGCAAAATCTTTGAACAACTGTCTCGCCATTTCATGCTGTTTGTCTAATTTAAAATCCATGATAACATGAACTCCTTTCTATAATATTATTTGGAATAATCAAAGAATCCAACACCAGTTTTACGTCCGAGTTTGCCGGCACGTACCATTTTACGAAGCAATGGATGTGGACGGTATTTCGGGTCACCAGTCTCTGCCTGAAGAACTTCCATAATAGCAAGGCAGATATCAAGACCAATCATATCACCAAGTGCAAGAGGTCCCATTGGGTGGTTTGCACCAAGCTGCATAGCAGCATCGATACCCTCAGCAGAAGCAACACCATCAGCAAGGATGCCAACTGCTTCGTTAATCATAGGAATCAAGATACGATTTACAACAAATCCGGCAGCTTCTTTTACCTCAACCGGTGTTTTACCAATTTCTTTTGCGATAGCAACTACTTTATCGTTTACTTCATCTGTTGTGTTCTCGCCGCGGATAACTTCAACAAGCTTCATAACAGGAGCCGGGTTAAAGAAGTGCATTCCGATAACCGGATGAGAAATGCCTGCACCGATTTCTGTAATGGACAAAGAAGAAGTATTCGTAGCGAAAATACAGTCTTCTTTCTTTACGATATCCTGCAATTCTTTGAATGTCTGTTTTTTAACATCCATAACTTCCAAAGCTGCCTCAACAATCAAATCACAATCAGTACAAATGTCTTTTACGCCAGTTGTAATCTTAGCTAAGATTGCATCAACATCTTCCTGTGTTTTCTTTCCTTTTGTAACCAGTCTCTGAAGACCTTTTGCAATCTTGTTTTTACCGTTTGCAGCAAACTCTTCATTGATGTCACACAAATATACTTCATAACCTTCTGTCTGCGCAAATGCCTGCGCAATTCCGGAACCCATTGTTCCAGCTCCAATAATACCAACTTTCATTGTATTTACCTCCATTGTATTTGATTCAAATCCCAGACGGGATGTCGTCACGAATTAACAGTTTTTGAATGGTACCACTTTTAATTTTTTCTCTTTATCTTTCTCTAAGAAGTTACCCATTCCGGCTTTCTGGTCTTCTGTCTCGAAGCAGTCACCGAACAATTTCTCTTCGATTACAATTGCCTCATCCATATTTACCTGAAGACCTTCGTTAATTGCCTTTTTGCAGTTGCGGACAGCAATCGGTGCATTCTTAGCAATACCGGATGCCATCTTCTTTGCTGCATCCATCAGTTCTTCCTGTGGATATACAGCATTTACAAGACCAATGCGGTAAGCTTCGTCTGCTTTAATATTTCTTGCTGTATAAATCATCTGTTTTGCCATACCAGGGCTTACTAAACGAGCAAGTCTCTGTGTACCGCCAAATCCAGGAGTAATACCAAGACCTGCTTCCGGCTGGCCAAATACGGCATTGTCAGAGCAGATACGGATATCACAGCTCATGGAAATCTCGCATCCACCACCAAGAGCAAATCCGTTTACTGCAGCAATTACAGGAATCGGGAATGTCTCTAACTTACGGAATACATCGTTTCCTTTTTTACCAAAGGCTTCGCCTTCTGCTTTTGTCAATGTGCTCATCTCTCCGATGTCTGCACCTGCAACAAAAGATTTCTCTCCGGCACCTGTCAAAATCAGGCAGCGGATTTCGTTCTGGTCAACTGCATCCAAAGTCTGATTCAGTTCATCCAAAACAGCACTGTTTAACGCATTCAATGCTTTTGGGCGGTTGATGGTAATAATACCAACTGCACCTTCTACTTCATATGTTACAAATTCCATTGAAAGTATCCTCCATTTAAAATTTCTTTTTTACATCACAGGAACGAACCGATATAATACCGGCTCGTCCCAAAAGTAAAATTAGTCTCTCTCAACAATTGTGGAACATCCCATTCCACCACCGATACAAAGTGTTGCAAGACCTTTCTTTGCATCGCGTTTCTGCATCTCATGAAGCAATGTAACAAGGATACGGCATCCACTTGCTCCAACCGGATGTCCAAGTGCAATTGCACCACCGTTTACATTCAATTTGCTAAGGTCAAATCCAAGGTCACGACCTACTGCTACAGACTGTGCTGCAAATGCCTCGTTTGCCTCAATCAAATCAAAGTCATCAATGCTCATGCCTGTTTTAGCAAGAACCTTCTTTGTAGAAGCGACCGGTCCAATACCCATGATTTTTGGATCCACACCGCCAAGAGCACCGGCTACAAATGTTGCCATTGGTGTTACACCAAGCTCTTTTGCTTTTTCTTCGCTCATTACTACAATCGCAGCTGCACCATCATTAATACCGGAAGCGTTACCAGCTGTTACCACACCGCCTTCTTTACCGGAGCAGCATCTAAGACCGCTAAGGCTCTCAGCTGTTGTACCAGGACGTGGTCCCTCATCGGTATCAAATACGATTGTTTTCTTTTTAGATTTGATTTCAACAGGAACAATCTCATCTTTGAATTTACCTGCAGCGATAGCAGCTTCACATTTCTGCTGGCTGTTAGCAGAGAACTCATCCAACTCTTCACGAGTAATTCCGTACTTCTCTGCTACGTTCTCAGCAGTAATCATCATGTGATACTGATTGAAAGCATCCCACAATGCATCGTTTACCATGGTATCCACAAGTTTACCATTGTTCATACGGTAACCAAAACGAGCATTCATAGCTGCGTAAGGAGCCATGGACATGTTCTCCATACCACCGGCAACAACGATATCAGCATCTCCTGTCTGAATCATCTGAGCTGCCATATTTACACAGTTCAAACCGGAACCACAAACAACGTTTACGGTAACTGCTGTTGTCTCGATTGGAAGACCAGCACCGATGGATGCCTGACGAGCTACGTTCTGACCAAGACCTGCCTGGATTACACATCCCATGTAAACATGGTCAACGGCATCCTTTGGCACGCCTGCTCTCTTAAGAGCCTCCTCAATAACGATAGAACCTAATTTTGGTGCTGGAGTTGTGCTTAATGCACCACCCATTTTACCAATTGCCGTACGGCAAGCACCTGCTAATACAACTTTCTTAGACATGAATATATCCTCCTTATAAATTTTTTACTAATACTACTTAATTTATCATCACTGCTTTCGCAGTTTCTGATCATACTTTTCTCTGAATGCCTTCTGAACAACTTCCGGCACCAGTTTCGATACATCCGAGCCATAAAAAGCAACTTCTTTCGCAATGGTGGAACTTAGGAAAGCATACTCAAGACTCGTAGTAAAAAACATCGTATCAATCTCCGGCTCAATGCTGTGATTAGTCTGTGCAATCTGCATCTCGGATTCAAAATCCGTCACGGCACGGAGACCGCGGATAATCAGCTTTGCATCATTTTGTTTGGCAAAATCAATTGTCAATCCGGTAAATGTTAAAACCCTCACATTTGGAAATTCTTTCGTGGTCTGCTTTAACAGTTCTACACGCTCTTCCCTTGTAAATAGAGGCGTTTTTTCCTGATTCACAAGCACTCCGATAATCAATTCATCCACTACTTTGGATGCTCTCTTAATAACATCTAAGTGCCCATATGTAACGGGATCAAAACTACCCGGATATATTGCTTTTATCATATCTTTTTCCTATCTGTAAATCAAACTACAATTTACCACTTTTTATGATTCAATCCTTACTCATAATAACAAACGAAAACGATATTGTCAACAATTTAACAAACTTTTTCCATGAACATTTTGTGAACCGACTGGCTACTTGACCGCACCATGCGATAATGCTAAAATAAACGTATTGCAAATATAGTTACCAGAATGGAGGTTTTACCAGATATGAACGAATTATATAAGAGTAAACTTGTGACTGCCAAAGAGGCAGCCAAAGTGGTAAAGTCAGGAAACTGGGTGGATTACGGCTGGACTGTAACAACACCTGTGGATTTTGACAAAGAACTTGCCAAACGTCTGCCGGAGCTTCACGATGTGAACTTTCGTGGCGGTATCCTGATGTGGGAACCGGAGATTTTCAAAATTGAAGATCCGGCTGCACACATGACATGGAACTCCTGGCACATGAGCGGAATCGAACGAAAAGCTGTTGCGAAAGGATTTTCTTTCTACTCTCCAATCCGCTATTCGGAACTGCCACGTTATTACAGTGATTTGGAAAATCCTGTAGATATTGCTGTTATGCAGGTAGCACCGATGGATGAACACGGATACTTTAACTTTGGACCAAGTGCTTCCCATTTGGGAGCTGCCTGCGAGCGTGCGAAAACCATTATTGTTGAGGTAAATAAAAACATGCCACGCTGTCTTGGCGGATTTGAAAATGGAATTCATATTTCTAAAGTAGATATGATTATTGAAGGCTCAAACTCACCAATCGCAGAAATGGGCGGCGGTGCTGCAGCAACAGAAGTTGACCACGCAGTAGCAAGACAGATCGTTGCTCAGATTCCAGACGGTGCCTGCCTTCAGCTTGGAATCGGCGGTATGCCAAACGCTGTCGGCTCACTGATTGCTGAATCCGATTTAAAAGATCTTGGTGTTCACACCGAAATGTATGTCGATGCTTTTGTTGACATTGCAAAAGCCGGAAAAATCAATGGTTCTAAGAAAAACTTAAACAAAGGCCGTCAGGTATACGCTTTTGCTGCCGGCACAAAGAAATTGTATGACTATTTGGATAACAATCCGGAATGTATGAGTGTTCCTGTCGATTATGCCAATGAAATTGATGTCATTTCCGCACATGATAACTTCATTTCAATTAACAATGCTGTTGACATTGATTTGTTTGGACAGGTTAATGCCGAATCCGCCGGCATAAAAAATATCAGTGGAGCAGGCGGCCAGCTTGATTTCGTATTAGGTGCTTATAAATCAAAAGGCGGAAAGAGCTTTATCTGCCTCTCTTCTACCTTTAAAAATAAGCAGGGCGAAGTACAGTCCCGTATCCGCCCAACTTTAGCAAACGGTTCCATCGTTACCGATACCCGTGCAAACACAATGTATGTCGTAACCGAATACGGTATGGTAAACTTAAAAGGCCTCTCCGGCTGGCAGAGAGCTGAAGCATTAATCGGCATCGCTCATCCGGATTTCCGTGATGAATTGATTAAAGAAGCTGAGAAGATGCATATATGGCGTAGAAGTAATCGATGAGAAATCTTTTTGGGGGCCGGTAATTAAAAAGAAAAGTTTGTGATTCGTGGGCACTCCCGTTAAACAAACGCGTAAGGGTATCGGCGTGCCAAACACGCACGCCTGATACCCACGTGTTTGTACCCACTCATCGCAAATCTTTTCTTTTTTAATTACCGGAAACCAAATAGATTAGCATCGAATACGTTCCTACAAACAGAAGCACTTAGTTACTTCCATCCTTTGAATAATGGCAGGTTTACTCTGTAAACAAACAAAAGTTGTTTCATACGAACTAAGCATAAAACAACGAAAAAGAGGGTTCCTTTGTGAAGACTATAACGCGAAGCGTTATCCCGTCTCTCACAAAGGAATCCTCTTTTTCGTTGTTTTATTTAGTTAATGACTAACCGCTTTTTGTCATTTTACAAAGTAAACTTATCAGCAATCTTCTCAAGCTGCTCTACAGAATCCATGCAGGTATCTACAAGTTCTGCATTCTGTGCTGCCTCAGTTACGACACTTCCGGTCTTTTCTGCAATATCGGTTACACCAACGGTTGCTTCGTCAATCGTTGTGTTAATACCGGTAATTGCGTCAGCAATCACACCAATCGAATCGGTAAGCGAAAGAATGGCATGCTCTACATTTTCCATGCTTGTCTTTACAACATCTGCATCATTGTTATACTGGTCGCTGATAGCTCTGAACTGGTCATAATCTTTTAATACCACTTCGTCTAAGAACTTCGTTGTTCCCTCCATACTGTGAACCATTTCATCCACAGAAGAGTTTACTTCAAGTACAATCTCATTAATACTTGTTACCGAATCCGATGTTTCGTTTGCAAGTTTACTGATTTCCGAAGCAACGACAGCAAATCCTTTTCCTGCCTCACCGGCACGAGCTGCTTCAATTGACGCATTCAATGCCAAAAGGCTTGTCTGAGAAGAAATCTGCATAATGGACTCCGTCATCTCATTAATTTGTTTTACACAATCAGCAGCGCTTACTGCTTTTTCTACCTGTGTCTTAATCGTATCATACATAGAACCGGCGCGATCCATCGCTGAATTTGCGGACTCACCGAGTGCTGTTGCTCTTTCTGAAATCTCATCAGAAAGTCTCACACCATCTTTGGAAAGTTTTGCGATATCGGATGCACCCTGTCTCATGTCTCCGATGTTCTGTGTAATTGTTCCTGTCGTTGCAGAAGTTTCCTGCATGCCGGCTGCTAACTGCTCCGTCGTTGCAGAGTTATCCATACACTGCTCACGAATCTGTTCACTGACATCATTTACTTTACTGACTTCTTCGCAAATCTTCTGACTGGAATCCTTCAAATTCATAATACTCTGACGAAGACTTTCTCTCATACCCGCCACGGATTTACCCATCAAACCAACTTCGTCGCGGCGAAGTGCAATCTTCTTCACTTTATCATCATTTGTGAAATCCAGTCTTGCCGTCTCATCAATAACATCCGTAAGACTTACCAGCGGACGAACAATCAAAACAACTGCTAATAAACCAACTAAAACACTTAAGACAATTCCAATGACAGCAACTGAAATCCCACGTACCCACATGGAATTTGGAACTGACATCACATCACTCTTGTCTGCTGTGATAACTAAAATGCTTTTGTCATTAAGTACATGATATGCAGCATATTTCATTTCGCCCTTGAATTCATACGTTACAAAATCGTTTTTGACATTCTCCCCCTTTTTCATACGGCTTACTACATCTTTCACAACAGCATTTTCTACTGATTTACCAACCTTTGATTCCGTTGGATGAAAACGCATAATACCTTCTTTGTCAAGCAAATACGCATACGAAGTATCTAATCCGGAAATTTTAACATTTCTTAAAATATTAGCATAACCATCATAAGATAAGACACGTTTTTCCATCAACTTATCATTTAAATCTGTTGAATACGCTTGTGCCAAATTTGTCATCTCATTCTTTGTCAAAGTTTCAATCTGTTTGGTACTGCGTGGAACAATCATTAACATTGTAACAGCTGAAATTAATGCTCCTGCCAAAGCAATAATTAGTACCATTTTAAAACCGATTTTGCTAAAGAAACCTACCTTTTTTCTGCTTGCCTTTTCCATGCTCAATTCCTCCATATTATTTCTTAATCTGCTGCTCCATTACGATTTTTGCACACGCGAGCGCTTCCGGAATCTTTTCCGGTAACTTTCCACCAGCCTGCGCCATATTCGGACGGCCACCACCGCCACCGCCTACAATGGATGCAACTTCTTTAATTAAATTGCCGGCATGAGCGCCCTTTTTCATCGCACCATCAGTTGCCATGGCAATTAAATTCACTTTTTCCCCAACCTGGCTTGCAAATACAATAAATGCCTCACCAAGCTTCTGTTTTGCCTCATCGCCCAAATCACGCATGCCGTTCATATCAACATCCGTAAGCTGTTTTGTCAAAATATGGATTCCATCCACTTCTTTGGCCTCGGACAACAAGTCTCCTGCGGCTTCTTTCGCAAGTTTTGCTTTTAGTTTGTCATTTTCTTTCTGAAGTTGTTTTACTTCATCCTGCAATGAAACAACTTTTGCACTCACTTCTAACGGCACTGCTTTCAAAAGTTTTGCTGCCTCTTGCAGTTCACTCTCCATCGTATTGTAATACTCAAAAAGAGCTTTTCCGGTCAGTGCTTCGATTCGACGTACACCTGCTGCAACACCGCTTTCTGAAATAATCTTGAAAGCAGAAATATTTCTGGTGTTACTTACATGAGTACCACCACAAAGTTCAGAACTAAATGTTCCCATCTGAACAACGCGAACAACCTCGCCGTATTTTTCACCAAACAGAGCCATTGCACCGGTTTTCTTCGCATCTTCTATCGACATTTCATTTGTCACAACATCAAGACCTGCCGCAATTTCACGGTTTACAATTTCCTCTACTTTTGCAATTTCTTCTTCTGTCATTGGAGAGAAATGCGTAAAGTCAAAACGAAGTTTATCCTTGTCCACTAACGAACCTTTCTGCTCTACATGACTGCCGAGCACCTCACGCAGTGCCTGCTGCATCAAATGGGTCGCACTGTGGTTATTTGCTGTCAGATTTCTCTGTTCTTCATCCACCGTGAGTTTTACGGTTTCACCTTTTTTGATAACACCCTTTGTCACACGTCCAACATGTCCAATCTTCGTCCCCTGAAGTTTGATGACATCTTCAACAACAAATGTACCATCTGCCCCTTCAATCACACCGGCATCTGCCACCTGGCCACCCATTGTGGCATACATCGGGGTCTCTTCTACAAGAATCGTTCCCTCTTCGCCTTCTTTCAGCTCATCAACAATGGCATCTTTGGTTGTCAAAACTGTAACCTTCGACTCATGTATCAAACGGTCATAGCCGACAAATTTACTTTCGACAGAAGCATCAATGGACTGATAAATCGTAACATCTTTTCCCATGTAATTGGTTGTCTCTCTGGCATCACGTGCCGTCTGACGCTGGTTTTCCATCGCCTCTTTGAAACCATCTTCATCAACAGAAAATCCTTTTTCCTCTAAAATCTCAATCGTCAAATCAATTGGGAAGCCATAGGTATCATACAGCTTAAATGTATTTTCACCGGAAAGAACTTTTTCACCGCTCTTTTGCAAATCTTCCATCATCGTATTCAAAATAGCGAGTCCCTGATCGATGGTCTTATTAAAGTTCTGTTCTTCCACGGTAATTAACTTAATAATATAATCTTTACGGTCTAACAATTCCGGATATCCTGTGTGAGACTCTGCCATCACTGTCTCGCTTAATTTAGCAAGAAACTCGCCCTGAATACCAAGCAGTCTTCCATGACGTGCGGCACGGCGGAGAAGTCTTCGAAGCACATAGCCGCGTCCCTCATTAGATGGCGTAATACCATCGGAAACCATAAAGGTTACAGAACGAATATGGTCGGTAATAACACGAATGGAAACATCTGTCTTGTATTCCTCTCCATAAGATACACCGGCAAACTCACAAATCTTATCACGGATTGCTTTGATGGTATCGACATCAAAAATCGAGTCTACATCCTGCATTACCGTAGCCAGACGCTCTAATCCCATACCGGTATCAATGTTTTTATTTTCCAATTCTGTGTAGTGGCCTTCCCCGTCATTTTCAAACTGGGTAAATACATTATTCCAAATCTCGATATAGCGGTCACACTCACAGCCAACCGTACAACCGGGCTTTCCACAGCCGTATTTTTCTCCACGGTCGTAATAAATCTCAGAACAAGGACCGCAAGGACCGGCACCATGTTCCCAGAAATTATCTTCTTTTCCAAAACGGAAAATGCGGTCTTTTGCCACCCCAATTTCCTTATTCCAGATATCAAATGCTTCATCATCTTCTAAATATACAGACGGATACAGACGGTCTTCCGGGATTTCCAAAACCTTCGTCAAAAATTCCCATGACCAGGCAATCGCCTCATGCTTGAAATAATCACCAAAAGAGAAGTTACCAAGCATTTCAAAAAAAGTACCATGTCTAGCCGTCTTTCCTACATTTTCAATATCTCCGGTACGGATACACTTCTGACAAGTTGTCACACGTGTTCTCGGAGGAATTTCCTGTCCGGTAAAATATGGTTTCAGCGGTGCCATGCCGGCGTTAATTAACAACAAACTTTTGTCATTCTCCGGCACAAGTGAAAAACTTGGCAACGCCAAATGTCCTTTACTTTCAAAGAATTCTAAATATTTTTTTCTTAATTCATTCAATCCATATGGTTTCACGCCACTAGCCTCCTAAATGTATCTTCAATAGCACAATTATAATTTTTTTATGACAAAATGTCAACCTTCTGACATTTGCCTGAGTGCAAGAATTTCAT
>ULXW01059299.1_pt1 | contig 17971 bp, 21 predicted proteins | sample 1961661 | NCBI WGS metagenome assembly ULXW01 (sample SAMEA4835849, study PRJEB28245) | human gut metagenome | biome: gut microbiome; material: fecal sample | place: Denmark | collected 2008 | reverse complement strand
TTTTTCGCCATCTTGACAACCTTATCACCCTTCATCAGCGTGAGCATGCTACGGGTGATAAGGTCAGGTCAGCACAGCGACGATAACGACCTCATAACAAGATCGACATCCTGGTTCTCCAGTTCATGGATGATATGGAGGTATGTTTTCTGCGTAGTCGTCATACTGGCATGGCCAAGCCTCCGGGCCACACTTCCAATTGATACTCCTGCAAAGAGCAGCACCGAAGCATGGGTATGGCGAAGCCCATGAACGGAAATCACAGGGATCTCCAGGGCTCTACAGTGACGTTCCAGTATATCGTTCACGGTTGAGTTATAAACACGCTCCTTTGTCACAAAGATCGGCTTGTCTTCTGGAAGTCCCTTAAGCAGCTCAGAAAACTGAACAACGATCTGCCAATCAATCTGAATCTTCCTCACGGAAGACTTGTTCTTCGTTGGCAGGAATCCGCCCTTGCCCTTGTAGTCCCAAGTCTTAGACACTGAAAGCATCTGGTGTGACAGGTCAAAATCCTTAGGCGTAAGTGCCAAGGCTTCAGAGAAACGCATTCCCGTCTTGGCAACGAGGAGAATAAACCAGTCCCAGCTGATTTCCGTACCAAGATTCAGCCCCTTGAGCAAAGTGTGAAGCTCATACTGGTTCAGATACTTGATCTTTTTCTCCGTAGGTTGTTTCCCCTTGATAATGACTTTCCGTGTGGGATCATGTTCAATCAGGCCTTCATCAACTGCATCAAGGATTGCACCCTTCAGTTGATGGTGAAAATCCATGGTGGTTTGCCGTTCATGGGTCTTTGCATAGTCATTCAGCAGCTGCTGGTAGACGATCCGTGTCATGTCACACAGCCTTACCTCCGGGATCAGCTTCTTGAGCCACTCCTGTGTCATCAGGTATTTATCAAGAGTGACCTTACGGATAGCGCCTTCTTTGTAGACGCTTACCCATTGAGCGTAGTAGTCACAGAACAAATCCGTTCTTGCAAATTGATTCAAAACTCTTTCCTCCCAACGTCTGTATTCTCACGCTCACGCTGATGAAGGGTGATAAGGGTGTCGATATTGATCAAGGCACCTGCAATTTTGCGTTGTTCTGCCACACAAGGAATCTGGATTTCATATTGCAACATCTGATTGAGATTAAGCACTCTGTTACGACCTGCACCGCCTGGTGAGGCGAGCCATAAATGATGCCTAAACCTCTCGTCCAAAATGATGAATTTCAGGAATTGCGGATCTAATTCATCGGATAGTGAAAACTGCGGAAAACGGTGGGAAACCAGCTTTCCAGCGTCATTTTCGTCCGTTACAGCTACAGCATGCTCCCATCCGAAAGTAATGTTTACGATAAACTTGTTTGCAGCCACTCTGTGCATCTGTGCGGTCTGTAATTCGTGACCCGCTGGCACATAACTGTGAAATGTTCCTTTGGCATGGCTGCGAATACCAAGTCGCTCATATCCGTCGTGTGGAATATCAACCGGGTCAGTGTAGCTGGAGAACACTTCGGATAACTTACGCTGTTCCCAAGAATATATGCCTCTTATTGAATATGGTTCAATCCAGCGCCCACTCCGGCCCTTCCACATCATCATCCCAATCCAGTGAATCGTACAGACTGCCGCTGTCCGTAATGAGCATTCCGAAAGCCTCCGATCCATCATACGCTGGCTCCACACAGACGACCTGTGTGGGCCCGTTTCTGCGCCAGTTCAGCTCATCATAGCTGTTGCGTTCCATGGCGATCTGCACGGCTTCCTCTTCGCTCTCGGCTTCGATGGCATCCTCAAAGACCAGATGTCGGCACAAAGTCACGTTCCACATCATATTGTTTCCGCCTTCTTCCTGCCGATGGGAGTGGCACTTCTATTGAGCAGCTTCAGCAAAATATCCTGATGTACGCCTTGCAAAATGAACTTGACAATCAGATTGCTGTCGGTGTTACGGGCAACAAGTACGTGTGTCCGGTATTTGCTCTCAAAATCGGGATCATCGAGTGAGGGCATTTCAACGCAGCCACGGCGGCTTCGCAGATACCTCTTGGCTTTCAGATCAAAGCCTCTCAGATACTGCATGAGCATCCCGGACTTTACCAGGTCATTCAGCTGGTCGGGATGTGCCATGCGCAGGTACAGGTAGTGCATGGTACCGTGTTCACTGACACCTTTCAGCTCAGGCAGTTCAGGACTGCAGGGAATGTAGATATTTCCGCACAGGCGGTAGTTGATGCCATCAATGGTGATGTTCTTCCTCATATTCGTCATGCTTATCTCTCCTTGTGTTTATGGTAATGGAAAAGCCGCCTCCGAAGAAGCGGCTGGATGATAAAGTGGGTGATAAAACTGGGTGACAAATCAGGCGCTGATGAATCCGAGCACCCTGTACAGAAGATCAGCGGCTTTTCCGACGATCCAGCCGGCAAGGTGCGGTGCGGCCAAAATGAACAATCCCAGGCCCAGGCATTGATACGCCATGACCGATGGAGCGCCTGCGATCCATTCGGCGGCGGCTCCAAAAATGAAGAGCCCTGCGACCAGGTTTGTGACAAAAGAGCCGATGCCGATCAGGATGGCGCAGGCCGCATGACACAGGAACAGCGCCAGGGCTGCGGGCATGGCAATCAGCTTCAAGGGCAGTCTGAGTATGCGACTGATCATGGGTGGCACCTCCTGTGTCCGTTTTCTTTGTAAAATATCAGCTTGGGGCCTGTCCGAATCCGGGTCCGGGCGGGCAGCAGTGATCTTGTCCGCCCGGTTCCATTCTTTCAAAAGCTATGATCTGCGGCTTGCTTTTTGCGCTTAGATGAAGATCAGCTCAGCCATGATAACTTCCTCAGCCCGCTGCTGGATGCTGTTCATCATCCTGACCCACAGCAGCTGATCCCTGGCCTTCAGCTTCTCGTCCACGCCCTCTCCGGTCTGCATCTGCCGGATGATCCGTTCCAATCTGGCCTGTGCCTGTTCGTTCAGATCGGCCAGGTGGGTGCTGAGCTTTCCCTGCATCACAAGCTCGTTGTACAGAACGAGCCTGTGTTCCCGCAAGTACTGCTCGTGCATCCGGCCCCACTTTCCGATCGGCCGGGGATCGGGTTTGGGAAAGGTGATGTCCGGGAAGTAGTAATCGCCGTGCAGGGTGTAGTTGAGACCATTCTTGTCATCGTGAATATGCGCAGGAAGGATGGTGGGCTGGTGCTGCTGAGACTGACGGCTGTTCATGATGCTGTTTTCCATGGGTGATGCTCCTTTCTTTTTCCGGTCATACTGTCGGCATCGTTGGTGTCCTGTGTGCTGCGTGGTATTCTCTGCGGTAAGCAAGCTGATGTTCTTGCTTGGCTGCGGCAGCGGGATCGGTAAGGGCTGCTTCTCTGATCCTCTTTCTGCTCCGGGTGACCGCTTCAACCTGTTTGGCCCGCTGAGCGGCAAGCTCTTCTGCGGCAACGGGATCGGTCTCGGCCCTGGCTCGCAGTTCACCCCTCTTCTGCTTTTGCTTCTCGTTATTCCTGCGCTGCTTTTCCTTCTGCTTTGCCTCATACTCTGCGGCAAACTCGGGATCGACGGCGGCTCTCTGCTTCTGGCGTTCTGCGAAAGCCCTGCTGTATCCGCGCCGGCGAGCGATCTTTTCTTTCAGCTCTCTGGCGGCTTCGGGATCGGTCTTGGCGCGTTCTGCCAGATCTTCCATCTTCGCCATAGACCGCTTATGGGCCGTGGCATTCTTGGCCTTGAGCTTCTCAGCAAATTCAGGGTCTGAAGTTGCCTTTTCTCTGGCCTTTTCCCGGTACAGCGCCTGTTTCCTTTTCCCGTATTCCCTGCGCTTTTCCAGTTCCCGGGCTGCTTCCGGATTGCTGTCGGCGATCTGGGCAAGTTCACTCTGCTTCATGGACGCGAAGGGATTCGGCGGGATGTAGGTACCGTTCGCGATGGCCTCCTGCTTCTTCTTTTCCTTCCGTCTCTGCTGATAGACCCGGTTGCGCTCTTTTGTCTTTTCTTTCTCGGCCTGGAGCTGAGCTGCCGCTTCGGGTTCAGTCTTTGCTCTTTCCTTCAGCTCGCGCTTTCTCTCGGCGCGGCGTTCCTTCTCCCGCTGTTTGGCCTGTGCACTCTGTGCTTGCTTCCGTTGGGCTTTCTCGGCTGCTTTTCTCTCTCTGATCTGGGCGATCTCGTAGGCGACCGCTTCAGCCGACGGCCGATAGCTCCCAATAAAGGAAAAGGCGATGTCGATCTGCTGACTACGTTCGCCGGTCTTCTCGTCCGTCTCGGCATGATGGACGTCAATCCGATCGATCAGCTCGAAGACCATGTCCTGGGTCAGCTCGTCAAAGTCACGGTATTTGCGGATGGCCTTCAGGAAACGTTCTGGATCAGATCTGCCGGATTTCTCGTCCTCGATCCTGGCTTCAAGCGATGAAACCTTCGCTTCGAAGTCTTCCTGCTCCTGGTCGTACTGTGCAATCAGCCGGTCAACCTGTCTGGCCGGCATATGGCCAGCCTGTCTGTCCTCGTAGAGTCCCCGAATCAGGCCGTCAAGCTCAGAGATTCGCTTCTTTGCTGCGGCAAGCTCCTTTCTGCTCTCGGCCAGGGCGCTGCTGTGCTGCTCTGCCCACTGCTGTGTGAGCTTAACCTTGAAGGCTTCTTCATCCTCAAGGGCATCGGCAGCAACAACCTTCAGGGCCAGCCGAACAGCTTCTGACAGCGCGGTCGCGGAGATGGAGTGGCTGGAGCATTCGCGGTAAATGCTCCTGTAGTTCCGGCACCGGAACGAGTAGTTGTAGTAACTTCCATTGGTCTTGTTGTGAACCAGTGCCAGCTTTGCGCCGCAGTCAGGACAGAAGGCCAGACCGAACAGCATATGTGTGTGTGTCCCGCTGGGGCTTCGCCGGGTGCAGCGCTTTCTCAGCTTCTGCGCCTGATCCCATATGTCCTGATCGATGATGGCTTCATGCGTGTCCGGAAAGAAGAGTCGCTCTTCCGGTGTCGTCGGCCTGCGCTTCTTGCTGCGGAAGTTGACCCGCACCGACTTGCCCAGGATCGTATGGCCGAGGTACTCCTCCCGGTCAAGGATTGACCGGATGGCATGCGGTGACCACAGGCAGGGGTCTGTGAAGGACTTGCTATGAACCGCTTCAGGGTGGTACTTGGCAGCGTAGGCCGAAGGGATCAGCACTTTCTCCTCCGTCAGCTTTCTGGCAATACTCGGTGCGTTCATGCCCTGAGCCGCCATCTCGAAAATTCTTCTGACGATCGCCGCCGCTTCCGGATCGACCACAAGGGTCTGCTTGTCTCCCGGCAATCTGGTGTATCCGTATGGTACGGAGCCGCTGCAGCGCAGTCCCTCTGCCATACGGGATCTGAAAATTGCGCAGATCTTCCGGCTTGTGTCCTTGGCGTACCACTCGTTGATCACGTTCAGGAACGGGGTAAACTCGTTCTCTGTCGGATTGTCGCTGTCCACGTTGCTGTTGACGGCGATAAAGCGGACACCCTTCTCTGGAAAATGAATCTCCGTATACAGGCCGACTTCCAGATAGTTTCTGCCGAAGCGGCTCATGTCCTTGACGATCACAGTACTGATCAGGCCGGTGTCGATGTCAGACAGCATCTGCTGGAAGCCGGGGCGATTGAAGTTTGTTCCGGTGTAGCCGTCGTCAGAATAGTGCCGGATGTTGGTGAAGCCGTTCTGCCTTGCGAAGTCCTCCAGATATTTCTTCTGATTCTGAATGGAATTGCTCTCGCCGGCTGTCTCGTCATCCCTGGAAAGCCGCTCATACAGCGCTGTGATGCCTGTTTCCCGTTTGGCTTGAATCATGCTTTCACCTCCTTTTTCGATGCCGCCGAATCATGTCACCGCTTTTTGCAAGTACCCGGTACATGAACAGCTTAACAGATTCTGCCCCTTCGGGTCTGTGACCACGTAGGAACTGTGGAGCTGCATGAGCTGCGGCTTCACAAAGAACCGCGTCTTACCGGAACCGGAACCGCCGATGACCAGCACGTTTTTATTACGGGCTGTCTTGGGGTCCTTGGCCCGGCTGTTCATCGTCAGCCGCTCCGTCTGGGTCAGAATGATGTTGTTCCGGAAGTCCGGGTCCATATAGGGCTCGATGTCCTCCGGTGTTCCCCAGCGGGCGGAGCCGTATTCCGTGTTTTTGCGGAACTTCTTGGCATTCTTGCCCCGGACATACACAACCACCCACATGATGACCGCTCCGGCGATGCCGATGAGCAGATCAATCGGGTGGAAGCTGGGCAGCGGTGAAGCAAAGGCGTTGCCGAAGCCGTCTGCCAGATGCAGGAGCTTCTGGCTGGCGTCCGCGCCGGGGGCAAGGCGTATGCCCTGCGCCGCCTTGTCAAACAGGTAAACGAACAGGACATAGGGCGCATTCAGGAGCAGCTTCTTTTTCAGCTTTTTGTCCAGCCTCATAGCTCCAGCCCCTTGTCCTTGTGCCGAACCCTGTCCTTTTTCACTGCCTGCTCCAGCGGATTGATCGCGCGCAGCTTCTGAATGACGGACGGACGTTCCTTCTTTTTCGCAACGACTGCCGAGTATTCCCGGAATGCCGCGTTCAGCGCATCGCCGTCCCGCGCCTTGAAAAAGACCAGATACTTGGGAATCTCCTCGGTGGTATCCTTCTTGACGGCATAGTCGATGCCGTATTTCCGAGCCACGCGGTCGAAGTCCTTGATGTTTTTGTCGCTGATCTCAATGTTCTGAACGCCCTGATTCTGACCGACCAGCTCTGCCACCGACTGTTTGCCGCGTGGCGTAATGGCTGCGGCCTGGGCTTTTTGGGCCTGCGATTTGCTGTGGTGATTCAGAAACTGACGGATTGCCCACTTGAGTGTGCGTCCGGTCAGCTTTGCGCCGGATATGGTCAGCGTGACGGTTCTGTTTTCAACCTCCTCCTGCAAGGTGCATCATCTCCTTTCTTTGCATACTTTCCGGGCGGCGGTTACAGCTCCATGCCCGGCGCTTTCTTGTCCGGCTTCGGATTGGCCGCTGTGGGCTCCGTGGGAATCGCCATGATGCTGCGCCCCATCTTCAGAAACGCCTCCGGCTTTTTGAATTTCTCCTCATACTTTTTCTGAAGCTCCTTCGGAATGGAGGAGAAGTGATCTCCCTCCGCGCCGCAGATGAAAAAGGTTCCGGCAACAACATCAATGATTTTTCCGTCATCGTCCCGGATGGCGCGGTTCAGCGGCAGGCCGGAAATCTTGCCTTCCTCGTTGCAGACCAATGTGACCGGATCGCGGAAGAAGGGAGCCTCCTGAATGTAGCCGCCCACGACCTTCTGCATATCCTCAAGGGAGGAACCAATGGTGGTCATCCGGGCATACTGTCCGGGTTCCACAAGCAGCACCTCAATTGGCTTGTCTGCCTCGATTTCCTGACCGTCATTGCAGCTGAACTCTGCGCCGACGAAGTGGTCGGCGTCCAGCACCACATCGCCTTTATCCCACATTTCCTCAACCATTGCCTGCGCTTCCTCTCTGGTTGCTGCCTCAACCGTGATGGACTTCTGAAGTGTTTCGGTAATGGTGACTTCAAATTCTTTCATGGGCCGACCTCACAGCCCGAAGGCGCAGCGGATTTCCGCACCGTTGGTCAGTTCAGCAGTCCCGTCCTCCAGCACCTGGGTGATCAGCTTTTTGTCCTCCTCATCCAGCGAAACAATATCGCCGTCCTCCAGCGCAAAGATAATGCCGGAACCGGCAAGGTAGCAGTCGCCGTTCTGATCGATGATGACGTCATCGCTGTTAAAGGCGATGAAAATACCCGAAACCGGCATCAGCTCCAGACTGTCCGCGCCGCCGCTGTTCAGCGCCAGCGTCAACGCCTCATACAGCGTCATGCTGATGGCCGCTGCGCCGGGAATGGCGTAGATGACCTCCGCCTTGCTTTCATCGTCCTCGCCGTCGGCTTCCAGATGAATGCGCAGCGTTTCAGGGAAGCCGTCCATGCCGTCCAGATACAGGCTGTCTGGCTGGCCGTCCTCCTCGCTGACATAGATGTCCAGATCTCCTTCGATGTTCAGTGTGATATTTGCCATAAAAACTCCTTTCAGCGCTCCTGTTGATGCGCTCTGTTTTTCTGCCAGGCTTCCAGCAGTTTGATGATGGTCTCCTGCATCTGCAGGGGTGTGTAGGACTTCGGAAAATACTTCCGCAGCACATCACCGCGGATGGTTATGCGGTCGAGCTCGCTTTTCTTTTCCTCATCCATGATTTCGTACATGGCTTCCAGTGTGCATTGTCCGTTCTGGCTCAGGCGTTTGAGGCGCTGTGCCTGTGAAAGCGACGGTGTTGCCTGCGCGTAGTCCATGGCATCGAGAAACTGCTCCTGCTCCTGGGGTTTCAGGTAGGACAGCTCGACTGCCGGATTGAAGGCCAGCTCTTTTCTGTCCACCATATCCAGCAACTGCGGAATCAGCTCCGTAAGACGGATAAACCGCTGTACCTGCCGGGCGCTGTCGCCGGCCGGCTGACCAACCAGCTCTGCCGTTCTGAACTTTGCGCCAACTTGGCGCAAAGTGGGGTCGGTGCGCTGTCCCTGATGGGTCAGGGCTTCCATCTTCATGCGGTAGGAAAACGCCCGCTCGCTGGGGAGAATGTTCTCTCTTTGCAGGTTGCTGTCCACCATGGTAATCACGGCGGTATCATCGTCCATTTTCCGGACGATGGCCTTGATATCCGCTTTGCCGGCAAGCTCCGATGCCCGGAACCTGCGGTGTCCGGAAACGACTTCAAATTTGCCGTCCTCCGCCGGGCGAACCAGAATTGGGTTGATTACGCCGCCCGCCATGATGCTGTCGATGGTGTCCTGCATCAGCTCATCCTCATCGTTTACTTTGAACGGATGGTTTTTGAACGGCCGGAGCCTGTCCAGCGGGAGCAGCACGACCTGTTCCGCGACCTCCCATTCGGGTTTCGGCTCTGTGCGCGCCTGTTCCAGAATTTCCTGTGCCTTGCTGCCGGTGTCTTTGTCCTGGGGAGCGGCCCGGGCCGCATGATCCGCTTCCGGCTTTTTTCGCCGGCCTGTCTTACCGGCAGTCCGCTTTGCCGGAGATGCCGTGTCCTTTTCTTCTGCCAATTTGCATCACCTCCCGGAAATGACAGAAGCCGCAGCAGAAAAGCTGCGGCTCAGACAAAGCCGTTTGCCATATCGTGACGCACCAGGGCGTCGTAGTAATTCGATATGGTCAGCGGCGCGTTGTATAGGGAAGCCAGAAGGTACTGCTTGATGTTGCGCACCTTGCTGGCGTTCTCCTTGAAGGAACTCAGCACATACTCGATATGCGTGCAGTTGAGCTTGAGGAACTGGCTCTTGACCACCTCTCGGGGCTTATCGTCCCCGGCGATTCGGATGTACTGGCGTTTGGAGCAGATGGTATCGAGCAGAAGCTCCATGATCTCCGCGATGGTATCCCGGTCATATGGGTTGTTCTCCAGGAGAATGTCGTACTCCAGATTATCTTCAAGAATTGCTCGGTACTGTTCCCGCTCATCCATATCCCGTCCCATCTTATCCACAGGGGGCTGACCGTGACCGCCCACTTGACCGGAAGGGAAAGGATAGGTTTCAGTCTCACTCAAATCAGTATAATTTGAATCAGTATTACTTCCTCGTGATTTTCGGGATTCCGGAGTCGTGAAATTCACGTCTGCTGAATCGTGATTTTCACGAGTCTTGATTCGTGATTCCGGTGCAGGCGGGATGCTGCCGGTGGAGTTATCCACAAAGTTCTTGACGAAGATGAGATTGGGCTTGCCCAGCCCCTGCCGCTTGCGCTCTATGAGACCAGCTTTGCTGTCCAGCTCGTTCAGCAGCTTGGTGGCCTTCTGATCGGCACAGCCGATGGCCTCCATGACCTCCTCCAGCGTGAAGATGATAAACACGCGCCCCTGTTCGTCCAGCCAGCCGTTTTTACGGCTCAGGCTCATCCGGTCCAGCAGAATGCCGTAGAGGATTTTGGCCTCGGCGGAGATGGACTTGAAGCGTTCATCGGTAAACAGCGCCTTAGGGATGCGGTAAAAGGCAAACTGATCTGCCTGGGCACCGTAGAAATAATCCAGCGTCACTTGGCGCGCCCCCTCTCAAGCGAGCGAAGAATCTCCTTCGTACACCAGCCGATGCACGGTCCGCACTTGCCATACGGGCAGTCATCGCATTCGCTTACGGGTTTCGTTTCCGGCTTTGGCCGGTCATAATAGCAGACCTTCAGCATACAGCCATGTCTGCCGTAGTAATAACAGTACCGGCAGTCCTTCGGCTTGCCGTTTTCACAGTAATCTGTCATGGCGTTCATCCTCCTGAAAATGGGTACAAAAAAAGCGCGTCTGTCCAGCCGTAAAGGCATTCTCCACGGAGGGCGAGACAGACGCGCAAGGCGTGTTCATATTCAATTCTGGCAATAAAAAATGGGCTAAGCGTCCAACGCTTACTCCCAGTATAACATCGCTATTCAGTTTCGGCACTGCCCAAATGCAAGGGCTTATGCCGCAAATTCCTTGAAATTACAGGCTTTTTCGGGTGTTAGTCCACAAATAACAGCCTCATTGGAGACAATCAGCTCAAACGGCTGGTCGTCCCAATGCTGCGGACTGAGCAGCGTATCCTCCCGCACGATGCTGAACTTGTCAGGATCAATGCTGTGCAGGAACATGTTGATGCGGCAGAGATTGTAGGTGGTCAGGTCGATTTCCTGCCCATAGAATCCGTGGTCGATGTTCTCCCTGCCCAGCACCTTCGCCACTTTCAGCAGCAGCGAGCCAGAACCGCAGGCAGGGTCATAGACCTTGTTGATGCTCGTTTTGCCGATGGTGCCAAGGCGCGCCAGCAGCTCCGAAACATCCGCAGGGGTGAAATACTGCCCGCCCTTTTTCCCGGCATTCGCGGCGTACATACCCATCAGGTACTCGTAGGCATCGCCGAACAAATCAGGATTCATGCCATCGGTGGAGAACAGTGGCATCTGCGCCACACCGTTCAGCAGCTCCACCAGCACCTTGTTCCGCTTGGCGACGGTTTCGCCGATGGCCTTGCTGTTCACGTCGAAATCATCAAACAGACCGGCGAAGTCGCTTTCCGCCTCGCCGCTGGCAGCGCTGCTTTCGATGTGGTTGAATACCCGTTCCAGCGTTTCGTTCAGGTTCTCGTCCTTATCCGCGCGGGCGAGGACGTTGCAGAACAATTCAGAGGGCAGGATGAAGAAGCCCTTTACCAGTACCAAATCTTCACGAGCAGTTTCTGCCTCGTCGTCGGGCAGCTTGGCATAGGAAAAATCATGGTTGCCAGCTTCGTGTTCACCCTTGTCAATATATGCCGCGAAGTTCTCCGAAATGTAGCGGTAGAACATCGTCCCCAGCACATAAGACTTGAAATCCCACTCCGCCACATGCCCCGCGTGGACAAGGTCGGTAGCGATTTTGTAGATTCGGCGGAACAGCTCGTCCCGCTCCTGATCGTTCTTTCTGTCAGCCATCGTTGTTGCTCCTTCAAGGCAATCCATGCCGTTTCTATTTCGGTAAAGCCGTTCTCCATCCAGAAGACTAACAGCATTATAGCATATATCTATCATTTCCACAATGCGGCGTAGGGAAAATGGGGGATTTTTGGCGGAAAAATGGGGGTGCAGCAGATTGCGACGGCTGCACCTCTCCGGGGGATTCCAAAGGGGGCCGCAGCCCTCCTTTGGCACACGACCTTGCTTGCAAGGTATAGTGTGTTATACCTCTGCGGAGGGGATAGGCGACGGCCGCCAGCCGGACGTGCTGCTGATGCTGTCTGCGGCATGGATGCAGATTGTTTTTCAGCAGCAAAGGGCACATGCCGGACAATCACCGCCGCAGAGGTATACCGTTCCCCCTCTCGTCGTTTGCGTTCCGTCAACTTCACACCATGCGAAAATCTGTGCTATAATGGTCATAACCACACTTGAAAGCAGGTGATGACCGTGACGACGGAAAGTCAGGACTTTATCCCCATGGGCGGGTCACTCTTCAAAATCCCGTCTTCCAGCAATCTGCGCTGGCTGATTATGTTCTACGCGCTTCCCCGCGAGCTGGTGGAGAAACGTCCGGCATTTCTCGCCATTCCTCGGAAGGTGCGGGAGGTTGTCCATAGCGAGAAATGGATGCGGATGGTTAATTTCGACATGTTCCTCGAATTGGTCTGGGACTGCTATGCGTGGGTCAGCTGGCAGTTTTTCAAGGTGCCTGCACCGCACGGCGGCTATATGCCTGTCCCCGGTTCTTTCTATCTGTACTCCGGCAACTTCCCACTTTGGCGGTATGCCTATATAACGGTCGCACATATCCGGGAACGGCTGGACAAAATGCCCAATTTTTGCTTTCAGCGTCTGTTCTCTATGGGGAAAGATTACGAAGTGCCGTGGATGCCCTATGAGAATTTCTATGACTTTTTCGGACAGATGACCACGGAAATTGTAGCGGAGCAGCATTGGCAAGAAGCATTCGATATGCTCTGGGAACATCGTGCGCCTGAAGACTACAATGGCAGCAGCACAAAACAGCAGGATTTTGAACGCTCATGGTATCACTCGCGAAGTCTTGAAAAAGAGCTGTCTTTGGAACAGATAAGGGGAAATGATGCTGAACTGCCTGTCAATGCGATGTGCCACGCCGCTGTGCAATCATTCGAGGAGCAGCTGCTTGATGAGGAACAGATAAAGCAGTTTATGCAGACTTTGCCGGACACGGACAGAAAAATCATTCTGCTTCGTATGCAGAACGATACCCTTGCGGAAATTGCGCAGAAGCTCAACTTCGCTAATGCTGGTTCGGTTAGCAAGCACCTTGCAAAAATCAGGAAGCAGCTGGAGATTTACAGAAAAAAATAAAAGCTGATGGAAACATTCACCCTCTCTCATGCCCTGTTAAATAGAGGATTCGTCCAAGGCAGCCGTACCAACACGGCTGTTTTTTTGTGTCCTCATAATTGATATAGGGAGGTAATTCGTGTTTTTCACTGAAAACGCTAATAACGCTGAAAACAGAGTTGTGGAACTGAAAACCGCAGCAGGTGTCTTTCTGCCGTTCAAGCCATTGAAGCCCAGCGCAGATTCACTGCCGCCATTTCCGATTGACTGCCTGCCATCCAGACTGCGAAGCTATGTAGAAGCTGTCGCCATCCATACGCAGACACCGGTAGATATGGCGGCGGGAGCTGCTTTGGGCGTACTTGCTGCTTGCCTGCAAGGAAAAGTCAAGGTCGAAGGGAACATCGGACATTACGAGCAGACAAGTCTGTACATATTTCTGATTGCACCGCCGGGGTCGCGGAAATCAGCGGTTATCCACGCTATGACCGCCGCGATTGAGGACTACGAACAGAAATATAATGAAGAAAACAAGGCAGCAATGCGTCGGAACAGGCAGAAGCGTGAATCCTTGCAGCGGGACATCAACCGTTTGACCCGGCAGTTGGAAGCCAAGTATGACAAGCTGACAGAACTGGAATTGCAGCATACACAGGACAAGCTGGCAGAACTGCCGGAAATCAAGCCGCTGCAAATTTTCACTGATGACTGCACCAGCGAATCTATGGTCAGGCTGCTTCGGGATAACCAAGGGCGCATGGCACTCATCTCCGCCGAGGGTGGAGCGTTTGACAACATCATCGGGCGATATACCAAGAAGCCGAACCTCGATGTGTGGCTGAAAGGTATCTGCGGTGATACCATCCGTGTAGACCGCATCAACCGTGAGCCTGACTACATCCGAAATCCAGCATTGTCCATGATTATCAGCGCCCAGCCAAGCGTCTTGAGCGAGATTATGCAGAATGGTCTGCTGGATGGACGAGGCTTTCTGGCGAGATTGTTTTACATCAATATTTCCAGTAACGTTATGCCGAAGACTTTCCGTTCCGCACCGATTCCAGCGGCTGTGCAGAGGGATTATGAGGGCTTGATTTTTCATTTGCTTGAAAGGGAAACGACTGCACTGCACCTCGCGCCGGAAGCAGTAAACCGGATGGACAAACTTTGCCGCAGCATCGAAGCCTATCTCCGCAATGAACACCGCGACATGCGGGAATGGGGAAGCAAGTATATCGGGCTGGTGCTTCGGATTGCCGGGCTGCTGCATATTGCTGCGGACGGGGATGGAGACATCCAAATGGAAACGGTTGAAAATGCCATCCAGATTGGCAGCTATGCCTTTTACCATGCGCTGTATGCTTATTCCATATTGGGAGCAGACGAAACTGTTGAAAAAGCCCTGCATGTCGTTACGAAACTGCGAAAACTCAGCGTGACGCGCATCAGCCGTTCAGACCTGTATCAGAAATGCCGCGGAAGATTTTTTCGGGATGCCAAGGACATGGAGCCTGTACTGACTCTTTTGGAACAGCACGGGTATATTTGGATGGATATTCCGACCTATTCCGGCGTAGGACGGCCGTCAGCCGGGACAATTTATATCAATCCAGCAGCTTTGAAAGATGACTTTTCAGCGTAAATAGTGTTTTCAGAACGGAAATTGCAAAGGAGAAAAACTATGAGTTCACCCAGCTATGCCATTATGCGCTTCGCCAAATACAAAGGCCCGGAAATCGGCCGAATTGAAGCACATAATGAGCGCGCAAAAGAAAAATACGCCAGCAACCCGGATATTGACCGCAGCCGCAGCGACTTGAACTGCCACCTTATTCATCCGCCGCAGCATTACCGCGCTGAGGCTGAGAGGCAAATTGCAGATGCCGGATGCCGCGTAAGGTCAGACAGCATTCGACTGGTGGAAGTGCTTTTCACGGTCAGCACCGGGTACTTCGATGATAAATCACCTGATGAAATCCGTACATATTATGAACGTTCGCTTGCGTTCTTGCAGGAACATCAACGTTCGGAAACAATTGTCTCTGCTATGATTCATATGGACGAGGGGACGCCGCATATGCATGTGGTCTTTGTACCGCTGACGGCGGACAAGCGTCTCAGTGCGAAAGACATTATCGGCAACCGCAAGAAGCTGATTCAGTGGCAGGATGAATATTACGAGTACATGTCAGTGCGGTATCCGGAGCTTTGTCGTGGCGAAGCCGCTGCGCAAACAGGACGTACACATATGACCGTACAGGAATTCAAAAACTTTACCAAAGAAATTCGCAAAATGGCGAAACTGGCTGACAAGGTAGAAGCGCTGCTAAACGGTGTAAACCTTCTGAACGGCAAAAGTCGCTTGGAACAGCTCGTACCGCTGGTGAAAGACTTACTGTTGCGGTTCGGCAAAATGAAAAACCAGCTTGGACAGTATCAGGAAGCATTCACCTCAATTATGGAAGAAAATGAGCAGTTGAAAAAGGCAAATGAGAAACTGGATTCAACGTACAAGCAGTATCATAGCCGCGATTTCAACAATATGTCAGCGATTCAGCAGCTGGAACAGCGCTGCCTGCGGTATGAAAAGCAGTTATCTGCTATTCCGGCGGAAGTCATTGCACAGTACTCCCAGCAGCACAAGCCACAAAAAACAGTCAGCGAAATAAACTTCTGATTAGAGAGGGATAAGAAAATGAACAGCAACCCATTACAGCTTTTTACGACAAGCAGCAATCAAAAGTCTTTTCAACTACAGCAATACGGTCGATGTTATAAGAAGGTGAAGCAGCGAAATGAAGGCAGCTGATGAATGGCAGGAACTTACGAATATTCTAAGCAATCTAATTACCAAATATGCCTGTGTGCTGAGCAGCCCACCGCTTCATCAACAGGCTGACAAGACTGACCTTCATTCGGATGAAATATCTATGCCCAAAGACGCCATTGCTCCATCTAAAACAGCGTGATATAATGTTATTGCACTATCTGTCTAAACCCGCTGTGGAGGAATTTAAAAACTCCGCAGCGGGTGATTGGAGAAAACGATGAAGGAAAGAACGAAGGTATACCTATATACCCGCGTGTCCACCGCCATGCAGATTGATGGCTATTCACTTGAAGCTCAGAAAAACCGGATGAAGGCCTACGCTGAGTTCAACGACTATGAAATTGTCGGCGAATATGAGGATGCCGGAAAATCTGGCAAGTCCATTGAGGGGCGTATCGAGTTCAACCGCATGATGGATGACATCAAATGCAGCAAGGATCATGTGTCTTATGTGCTGGTGTTTAAGCTATCCCGGTTCGGGCGCAATGCGGCTGATGTACTTTCCACGCTTCAGGTGATGCAGGACTTCGGTGTAAATCTGATCTGCGTAGAAGATGGCATTGACAGCTCCAAGGATGCCGGCAAGCTGATGATCTCCGTCCTGTCCGCTGTGGCTGAAATCGAACGTGAAAACATCCGCATTCAGACTATGGAAGGACGCATTCAAAAAGCCCGTGAAGGCAAATGGAACGGCGGCTTTGCCCCGTATGGCTACGATCTTATCAACGGCGAACTTCACATTAACGAAGAAGAAGCCAAAACCGTCCGGCTGATTTATGAGCTGTACGTCCATAAGAAGATGGGCGGACGGTTGATTGCGCAATACTTGGAAAGCCATGACATTAAAAAGCTATCTCATAAGAACACGCGGGGCGATATGTTCGCAGCAGCCTACATACAGGATATTCTGCGAAACCCCACCTACTGCGGCAAAATCGCCTATGGACGCAGAAAGCAGGAAAAGGTTCATGGCACCCGCAACGATTACCGTATTGTGTGGAATGATGATTACCTTCTGACCGACGGCATCCATCAGCCTATCGTTTCCGTAGAAGACTGGGAGGAGGCACAGGCCAGACTTCGTTCGCAGGCAACAAAATATAAACGCTATGATCGGCAGGAAAACGAACACGCTTATCTGCTGACGGGCATCATCAAATGCCCGGAATGCGGTGCAGGTATGTATGTCAGCAAGAGTGTAAAGAAGAGACCAGACGGTTCTTATTACAAGGAGTTCCGATATTATGGCTGCAAGCATCGGCGGATGGATAAAGGACAGAAGTGTACCTTCAAAAATCAGCTGCCGATGGAGCTGATGGATCAAGCCGTTGCGGAGGTAATCGTTTCGCTTGTCAGCCGTCCTGACTTTGCAGCAATGATGGCAGAGAAAATCAATGCGGAAATCGACATATCTGCGCTACTGGAAGAAATTGCACATTATGAAAAGCAGCTGCGCCAGCAGTATGCGGTGAAGGATAGACTGGCAGAGGACATCGACCAACTTGACCCGGATGACCGCCATTATCAGCGAAGAAAATCCGACCTTGAAGAACGGCTCTATAAGATGTATGATAAAATTGAGGAGACAGAGGAGCATTTAATCGAGGCACGAGCCAAGAAACAAGCTATTGATGCTGACCGTATCACACGGGACAACATCCTCAGTATCCTCATGAACTTCGAGAAACTTTACAGCGTTATGAGCGACATCGAAAAGCGTGACCTGATGGCGCCGATGATTGCAGACATTCAGGTATACCCCCAGCGCCAGCCGAACGGTCAATGGCTGAAATCCATCCACTTCAAGCTGCCGCTGATTGCTGAGGAAGAACTGCACTTCAGTTTAGACAAAAAGGACTGGCTTGAGAATGTGATGGTATTGGCTAAACTGTAAGCGTACATAAGGATAACGAGAATACAAATATGAGGGAAAAAGCAGTGAACAACGAAATGAAAGCCCACAGCAAATCATTAGCGGAAGCGGCGCAGATGCCGGAAGATTTGCCGATCCCGGAAAAGAGTATCAGGCAGATCGAAAGCGAACAAAAGAAACGATTGAACGGAAAGTAAAAGTGAAAAATCCTCTTGAAATGGCAGCATAAAAATAAGCAGAGAACGTCAAAAAACGATGGCTCTCTGCTTATTTTGTTATTCCAGCCCTTTCAGCCTCTCCACTGACATCACATGCAGCCCCAGCAGCTCCCTGTCGTTAAAAGAATACAGCTCGATGAGCTTGCCGATCTGCTGATTATAATAGTACAGCTCGCAGGGCGTGTGGAGATTCACGTTCAGTTTCAGGAAAACGAAGTATTC
>ULXW01024782.1_pt1 | contig 18184 bp, 15 predicted proteins | sample 1961661 | NCBI WGS metagenome assembly ULXW01 (sample SAMEA4835849, study PRJEB28245) | human gut metagenome | biome: gut microbiome; material: fecal sample | place: Denmark | collected 2008 | reverse complement strand
GGCTGCCATGAAAGACAATCATGTGGCAATGGGACTGTTGCAGATGCTTTTGGCCATCATGATCATGGTGATCAACCAGAAGTTCTTTGTGAGCGGTTTTACCAGCCTGCTCCACGGCGCACCAAATATGGATACACTGGTGGCACTCGGCGCCGGAGCATCGTTTGGATACAGTACGTATGCCCTGTTTGCCATGACCGGAGCGCAGGTGCGCGGCGATATGGATGCAGTCATGGGATATATGCATGAATTTTATTTCGAGTCCGCGGCAATGATCCTGACACTCATCACCGTCGGAAAAATGCTCGAATCCCACGCAAAAGGCAGGACAACCGATGCCTTAAAAAGCCTTATGCGGCTGGCACCGAAGACCGCAACGGTGGTGCGGGACGGACAGGAAGTTACCGTGTCAATTGCAGAAGTGCGGCAGGGGGATATCTTTGTCGTGCGTCCGGGGGAAAATATTCCGGTCGATGGAATTGTCATAGAAGGCAGCAGTGCGGTCAACGAGGCAGCACTCACCGGAGAAAGTATTCCGGTCGACAAACAGAAAGGCTCCTCCGTCAGCGCGGCAACGACGAACCAGTCCGGGTTCCTGCGCTGTGAGGCAACCCGCGTGGGCGAAGACACCACGCTTTCCCAGATTATCAAAATGGTGTCGGATGCGGCAGCAACGAAAGCGCCGATCGCAAAAATCGCCGATAAAGTATCCGGTGTTTTTGTGCCGACCGTTATCACCATTGCAGTAATCACCATTATGGTATGGCTGCTTGCCGGAAAAGATATCGGATTTGCATTAGCGCGCGGTATTTCCGTGCTCGTCATCAGTTGTCCGTGTGCGCTTGGACTTGCAACCCCGGTAGCGATCATGGTCGGAAATGGGATGGGAGCTAAAAACGGAATCCTGTTCAAAAATGCGGTGGCACTCGAAAATGCTGGAAAAACACAGATTGTAGCACTGGATAAGACGGGAACGATCACAACCGGAGAGCCACGCGTGACCGATATTTTACCGGCAGAAGGCTACACGAAGCGTGATCTCATGCAGCTTGCCGCAGATCTGGAGAGTTCGAGTGAACATCCGCTGGCCAAAGCAGTTATGGAGCATGCCAAAGCGACGGGGATTTCCCAGACGGCGGTACATGATTTTCAGGCACTTCCGGGAAATGGTCTTTCCGCGGTGCGTGGGGAAGATCTGCTGCTCGGTGGCAGCGTTTCTTACATGAAGGAGAACGTAACTGTAGATTCCACCCTGCTCGATCAGGCCCAAAAGCTGGCAGAAGAGGGAAAAACACCGTTGCTTTTTGCCCAAAATCATACCTGTGCCGGTCTGATTGCCGTAGCAGACACGCTCAAAGAGGACAGCCCCCAGGCGGTGGCCGAATTGCGTGACATGGGAATCCGTGTCATTATGCTGACCGGAGATAACGAGCGCACAGCAAAAGCCATCGGTGCACAGGCAGGAGTGGACGAAGTCATAGCCGGTGTACTGCCGGAAGGTAAAGAGGCAGAGATCCGTAAGCTGAAGGAACAGGGCAAAGTAGCCATGGTCGGAGACGGAATCAACGATGCCCCGGCACTGACACGAGCAGATACCGGAATCGCCATCGGTGCCGGAACCGATGTGGCAATCGATGCGGCATCCGTTGTCCTGGTTAAGAGCCGTCTGCGGGATGTTCCGGCGGCCATCCGCCTAAGCCGGGCAACGCTGCGGAACATCCATGAAAATCTGTTCTGGGCATTCTTTTATAATGTAATAGGGATTCCACTTGCAGCCGGAGTGTGGTATCCTATATTTGGGTGGAAATTAAATCCAATGTTTGGCGCGGCAGCCATGAGCTTATCCAGCTTTTGTGTCGTGACCAACGCATTACGGCTGAACCTGTTTTCCGTACACGGAAAAGCAAATAAAGATGCTGCACCGGCAGCAGAACCGGTAGAAATAAAAACAAGCGAAAGTGAGGAAAAAGTAATGACAAAGACAATGCATATTGAAGGGATGATGTGCGGACACTGTGAGGCAACCGTAAAGAAAGCACTTGAGGCACTTCCGGAGGTGACATCCGCAGAAGTCAGCCATGAGGCTGGCACTGCTGTTGTGACCTTGTCCTCGGAAGTGGCAGATGATGTATTAAAGAAAACAGTAGAAGAGAAAGATTACAAGGTTACAGCGATTGATTAAGAATGTTGCAGCGGTTCAATGGAACGTGGAGCCGCCTGTTCCCGTTGGAGAAGGGTGGTATGAAACATGTATTTATTTCATAAAAAAACAAAAGTTCTGCGTGTACTCGCACTGCTGTGTGCGTTTGCACTTGGATTGTGTATGACAGGGGGATTTCAAATGACAGAAGCAAAAACAACGTATTATGATGCATCGGCAGGCAGACTGCACGTCAAAGGAACAAAACTTGTGGACAAAAAGGGGCATGAAGTACAGCTTCGCGGGGTCAGCACACATGGATTGAGCTGGTATCCGCAGTATGTCAACGACAAGTGTTTTGCCCAGCTGCATGACAAATGGGGGGCAAATGTCGTGCGACTGGCGATGTATACCGAAGAGTATAACGGATACTGCAGCGGAGATGCAAAGAACCGCAGTGACTTAAAGAAACTGATCAAAAAAGGAGTCAGGCTGGCAAAGAAACATAAAATGTATGTGATCGTGGACTGGCATATCTTAAGCGATGGAAATCCCAATTCCCATAAGAAAGAAGCAAAGGCCTTTTTCAGGGAAATGTCCAGGGAATTTAAGGGTTACAACAATGTGATTTATGAGATCTGCAATGAGCCGAATAACGGAACAAGCTGGAAAGAGATCAAATCCTATGCCAGGAGTGTCATTTCCACCATTCGCAAAAATGACAAAAAGGCGGTGATTGTTGTAGGAACGCCAACCTGGTCGCAGGATGTGGATCAGGCAGCAGCCGATCCGATCAAGGGGGACAATATCATGTATGCGCTGCATTTTTATGCAGCCACACACAAAGCAGATCTGCGCAATAAAATGACCGCAGCCATCAACAAAGGGCTTCCGGTATTTGTCACGGAATATGGAATCTGTGATGCTTCCGGAAACGGAGCCATCGACAAAAAAGAGGCAGACCGCTGGATACAGACGATGGATGAATACGGTGTCAGCTACATTGCGTGGAATCTGTCAAACAAACAGGAATCTTCTTCTATTATTAAAAGCAGTTGTTCAAAAGTCAGCGGTTTTAAGAAAAGCGATTTGAGTGATGAGGGCAAATGGCTGTATTCCATGCTTCGGAAAAAAGCCGGCCTGACAAAGTAGCAGCGATTACATAACACGGGCAGGCACCGGGAAAGGAGGGAATCATGCGGATACGAAAGCGCCGGATGCGATGGGGCAGATCAGAAATTGCCCAAGGAGTTGACCAGTGGATAGGCATCTTTTTGGCAATAGTGATATGTTTTTTCGCTTTGCAGCAGAGCTATGGTGCGCAAAACATGCACGATATCACGCAGGCGGAGCCGGACCATCTTGCGGTACATACGATGGAGCGGCAGCAGGGTTCCTTTCTTGATATTCTTGGACGCTCAGAGCTCACACAGTTAGAACAGGCGCGTCTGACCGTCAGTGCACGGATCACGCGGCTGAATGCAGAACGCAACGTCATTTTGTGGGCAGGACTTGCAAGCGGATTTGCCGGGAATGCTACCCGAATTTATCTGGCATCCTGCCGTATCGAAAACATATTTGTGCGCAGCCATGCGTGGATCATGGCATACATACACTGGCAGGATGGGGAAAAAGCTTCTGACTCTTTGAAATAAGCGACCATTTTCAAAGAGTTCAGGAGGAAAATTTCATGTTAGAAAAAGTCATTATCGTAGTTGTAGTAGCAGTTGTTGTGTTGGCCGCAGGTGTGGCATGGTGGTTCGAGAACGGATCAGCAAGCCATAGTGAGGGCGGTCATGCAGCGGATGTGGACAGCAATGAACTGACAAAACTGGAAAAATAAATACATAATGAAAGAGGGAATGTTTCCGTGTGTGGAACATTCCCTTTTTCGTGCGCGTTTCCTTGTGTTTTGGGGACATATAGAGAATAAGTAAGCTTGAAAGTCGCGGTGAAAGTTGCCGGAGGGACATATGTATAAAAAGTGCATTGAAAAATCCTGGGAGAAGTTGGTAAAAGGACATATGTATAAAAAGCGCATGAAAAAGTCCCGGGAGAAGTTGGCAAAAGGACATATGTATAAAAAGCGCATGAAAAAGTCCCGCAGGACCTGTTTAATGGGACATAAATGAGCACTTTTTTATCATATGTCCTCTATTTAGTTCGTTATGGGACATGGACGGCTATTTTTTTGCCATATGTCCTCTATTCAGTTCGTCATGGGACATAGACAAGCATATCTCTGCATAAGCTGTACAAATACAGGAATGCAGTGGGATTTTTGTAAAATAATAATTGAAACTATTTAGGAAGATTAAGGCAAAATATTGAAAAATAAAATGAAAAGGGGTATTATAAAATAAATACAAAAAATTTTACATTTGGAAGAAGATCTTATTACAAGGAGAAAAAATATGCAGTATATTGTAGCCATAGATATAGGTGTTGCTTCAGTTGGATATGCAGTGATTGATAAAACGTCCGAAACTGTAATAGAAGCCGGATCAAATATTTTCCCGGAGGCATCTGCAACCGATAATCAGGAGAGAAGAGGGATGCGTCAGGCAAGGAGATTAAAAAGAAGAGAGCGAACAAGATTAGATGATTTCACAAAGTTATGGGAATATCATGGACTTGCTATTCCACAGGTGAAGAAAAACGATATTGTCGGACTTAAAGTAAAGGCACTTTATGAAAGTATTTCTTTGGACGAAGTATATTTGATTTTGTATAGCTATTTGAAACATCGTGGAATATCTTATTTAGAGGACGCAGAAGATTCTTCTGTTAGCGGATCAACCGCATATGCAAATGGATTAAAATTGAATGCAAAAGAATTAGAAAAGAATTTTCCGTGTGAAATTCAAAAACACAGGCTGGAAAATATCGGAAAATACAGAGGTCAGATACAGATAGAAGATGATCAGGGAGAAAAGTTGGATCTGAGTAATGTGTTTACAATTGGAGCCTATGCGAAAGAAATTCAACAGATTTTGGACACACAGAAAAAATATCATGCGGAAATAGCAGATGAATTCTGCGAGAAATATTTAAAAATTTTTACAAGAAAAAGAAAATACTATGAAGGACCGGGAAATGAAAAATCAAGAACGGATTATGGAAAATACACCACAAGATTAGCTGAAAATGGGGAGTATATTACCGAAAAAAATATTTTTGAAAAATTAATCGGAAAATGCAGTGTATACAAAGATGAATTGCGAGCTGCATCGGCTTCTTATACTGCACAGGAATTTAACTTGTTAAATGATTTAAATAATCTGACGGTAAATGGAAGAAAACTTGAAGAAAATGAGAAGCATCTAATTGTTGATAAGGTAAAGACAAGCAATACCATAAATATGCGCAAAATTATTGCCGATGCAATGGGAGAGAAAATTGAGGAATTTTATGGTGCCAGAATTGATAAGAGTGAGAAAGAAATTTTTCATAAATTTGAGGTCTATAATAAAATGAGAAAAGCCCTTGCGGCTATTCATGTGAATATAGAAGAATTTTCCAGGGATGATTTGGATGAAATTGGATATATTTTGACAATTAATACGGATAAAGAAGCTATGATGGAGGCGTTTGATAATTCAAGACTTGAATTGCCGGGAGAAATTAAAAATTGTCTGATCTCTCTCAGGAAAACAGATGGGGCATTATTTAGCAAATGGCATTCATTTTCATTAAAAATAATGAATGAACTGATTCCGGAAATGTACCGACAGCCCAAAGAACAAATGACTCTCTTAACAGAAATGGGCGTTATGAAGGGACAGACAGATGAATTTGAAAAAAATAAGTATATACCAGTAGATGTGGCAAGTGAGGATATTTTTAATCCTGTAGTCCGCAGATCTGTTCGTATTTCCTTTAAAATATTAAACGCGCTTATGAAAAAGTATGGAACATTAGATGAAGTGGTGATTGAAATGCCACGGGATCGCAATTCTGACGAACAAAGGAAGTGGGAAAAAGAAACGCAAAAAAAGAATGAAAAAGAACAGGAGTATATTGAAAATAAACTGGCTACAGTATATGATATCAAACTTTCATCGGCTGATTTCTCCTCGCAAAAGCAATTAAATTTAAAGTTAAAATTGTGGAATGAGCAGGACGGAAAATGTTTATATTCCGGGAAGATAATTGAACCGGAGGATTTGATTAAACATTCGGAGCTGTTTGAGATTGATCATATTATTCCTAGATCCATTTCTTTTGACGATTCCAGAAACAATAAGGTTCTTGTGTATCGGACAGAAAATCAGAACAAAGGAAATCAGACACCGTATTACTATTTAACACATGCCAATAATAAATGGTCATTTGAACAGTATAAAGCTCTGGTTATGGATTTATCAAAGAAAAAGGAGTATGGACTTTCAAAAAAGAAAGTGCAGAATTTGCTGTATAGCGAAGATATTACGAAAGCAGATGTATTACGTGGATTTATCAATCGAAATATTAATGATACAAGTTATGCAGCGAGAGTTGTCCTGAACACGGTACAGGGATATTTTCGAGCGAAAGAAATGGGTACAAAGGTAAAAGTGATCCGGGGAAGCTATACGCATCAGATGCGTGTGAATATGAAGCTGGATAAAGATCGGGGAAAAAGTTATGCACATCACGCAGTGGATGCCATGCTGATTGCATTTTCACAATTAGGTTATGAAGCGTATCGAAAATTACAGGGAGAATTCATTGATTTTGAGACGGGAGAAATCTTAAATTCAGAAAAATGGAAAGATCAGATGTCTGATGGAATATATAAACAATACCTTTATGGAAAAAAGTGGAGTAATATTCGAAATGAAATCACAAAAGCAGAAAAGAATGTAAAATACTGGTATTATGTTGACCATAAATCAAACCGTGGTCTTTGCAATCAGACGATTCGTGGAACAAGAGTTTATGATGGAAAAATTTATAAAATAAATAAGCTGGATATAAGAACCAAAGAGGGAGTTGCTCTTTTTAAAAAGCTTGCATTCAGTGAGAAAGAGAGTGACAGAGAAAAGTTATTAGTCTATAAAAATGACAAAAAAACATATGAGGATCTGGTTCAGATCATGCAGGATTATTCGGATTCCAAGAATCCGTTTGTGCAGTACGAAAAAGAAACTGGAGATTATGTAAGAAAATATGCAAAGAAACATAATGGACCTCGTATTGATAAATTAAAGTATACGGATGGAGAAGTTGGATCTTGCATTGATATTTCACATAAGTATGGGTATGGGAAAGGCAGCAGGAAGGTAGTGCTTGAAAGTCTGGTTCCATACCGTATGGATGTTTACTATAAAAAAGAGGAACAGACATATTATTTAGTAGGGATAAAACAGTCGGATGTAAAATGCCAAAAAGGGGAATATGTCATTGATGAGGATGCATATGCAATAAATTTAGTAAAGGAGAAAATGATTCAACAAGGACAGAAGAGAAGTGATCTGGAGTCTTTGGGCTTTGAATTTCAGTTGTCGTTTTATAAAAATGATATTATTGAATATGAGAAGGATGGGAAAATAGTCAGGGAAAGATTTTTGTCAAGAACAATGCCTAAAGTAAAAAATTATATTGAGACAAAACCGATAGACAGGGAGAAATATGAAGGGCATGATCGAAAATTAGTTGGGCTTGGCAAAACCAAGAGAATAAGAAAATATCGAATGGATATTTTAGGAAATTACTACTTATGTAATAAGGAAGAATTCTCAAAATATTGTTAATCATATGATTGACAAAATATATTTGCAGGAATATAATAAAAAATGTAGAAAACAAATTTTTACAGTCACGTAATTTGTTTAGACCTACTAAAACAAGGCTTTATGCCGAAATCAGAAGCACCGACGGGTGCTTCTTTTTTTCTTATAGGGGGAAATATGGCATTCAGGGTTGTATTGATTGAGAATGAAGTAACGATAAAAGTAAAATTAAATAATCTTATTGTTACAAAAGAGGGAGAAGATATATGGATACCTTTAGATGATATTTCAATGATTGTTCTGGACAATCTGTCATCTATGCTTTCGGCAAGGCTTTTGTGTCAGTTGTCTGAACAGGGGATAGGGTTAATGATATGCAATCAGAAACATTTACCAACAGGCTATTACAGTTCATATGATAATCATAGCAGAGCCTCGAAAGTGATCGGTTATCAGATAGAAAAAAGCAAAGAATACTATGAGCAACTGTGGAAAGATATTGTAACAGTGAAAATTCAAAATCAGTCTAAAGCGTATTTACGATTAACAAGTGATCAGGAAGGAACCCGGGTGATTAAAGAATTTTCATCAGAAATAATCAATGGGGATCAAAGCAACAGAGAGGCTCATGCTGCAAAAGTATATTTTAATCTTTTAATGGGAACTTCCTTTTCCAGAGGAAATGAGGATATTTTATTAAACAGCGGATTAGATTACGGGTATGCGGTACTGCGAGGATATATTGCAAGAGTGTGTGTTGGGTATGGATTAAACACACAAATTGGTATTCATCATAAAAACGAGTATAACCGGTTTAATCTTGTGGATGATTTAATGGAGCCTTTGAGACCGATGATAGATATTGTTGCATATGAAAGTATGAAAAATGAGGAGTATTTTACAGCAGAACATAGAAGACAGCTGGTAAATATTTTAAATATGAAAATATTGTACAGAAATAAAAAGATGTTTGTGTGTAATATGATAGAAAATTATGTGGAACAATTTGCATCTTTGATTATGGAAAGATGTGAGAATATTGTATTCCCGGATATCGATGGATTTATCGGAGAGGAACTGGATGGATTATAAGATTATGAGAATGTTGTGCATGTTTGATTTGCCGGTTGAAACTGATGAAGAAAGAAGATCATATCGTATCTTTCGAAAGAATTTGATTCAGGAGGGATTTGTTATGATGCAGTATTCGGTTTATGTGAGGGTGTGTCCGAGCAGAGAATATGCCAATCGGTTAGAAAAAAGGATAAAGAAATTTATACCCAGAGAAGGAAATGTAAGATTGCTGTGTGTCACGGAAAAGCAATATTCAGATATGAAGTTGTTGGTTGGAAGTCAATCGGTAGCGGAGGTAGCAATTGGAACAGAAAGAATGATTATATTATGAAAATTGATGTAACGGAATACGAAAAGAAATATACGTTTGAACTGGCACCGATCACGCAATTGTGCGGACAAAACATTCCAAGGAAAACCTACATTCTGGAATCTATCAGAAGATATTTTAGTACCTATAAGTATTCGGAAGAACAGAATAAATGGAGAAATAATGTTAAAATTGATAACGAATTAGTAGGCAGAAAATTTTTTACTGTATTATCAGTAAATGAAGCAGCAGAACTTTTAACGTGGATAAAATGGTCAAAGCAAAGTTTGATGGTGGAATATGTCAAGGGATTAATGCAAAAATTTGACTGGCAATTGCATTTGCGTACTATTGATGAAGAATTGGAAGAAATGTTTCAGCTGATAAATAAAGATCTTAGTCATCTGGGTGATGTTGAATTGACGTATGCCGTATCGGATGTCTGGGATATGGTTCAAAAATCGAATGTTGTAGGAAATGGACAAACATCATTAGAGGATAAAAATAATTTTGAATTATTTACAATTTTTTTGAATCTGATTGGACATGTAATGGAAATAAATCCAAGAAAATTGCTGATCATAGTAGAAAATATTGACCATTTAATTTCGAAAAAAGAATATGAAGTTGTTTTAAAGCAAATGCAACAAATCTGTATCAAATATGATGTCTATTTTATTTTGTCGACAAGCCTGGATGGATATGTGGGTTGTGACGGAAAGCTATGTTCAGGAATAACGGTATTGGGAGAAGTAGATTTTCAAATGCCGGAGTTCAATGAAATAGAAACATATATAGAGAATAATTATCCATGCAACAGGAGATTTTCGGAAGAACAATTGCAGGAAAATTTGAAGAAGATTATCCAACACATAGGGCAAACGGAATATTTATATACAGTGGAAGATAACGTTATCTGTAAATTGATAAATCAGACGTTAATGTTGAACGATAGATGGGAAGATACAGAAAAAAAGCCAGAAATAGCTTTTTTGAAAGCATGAAAAATGGTATAATAAACTCAAGGGCAATGGCATACAAAAGTAGGGAATATTAAGTTTGATATTTTAGTACCTAAACAAATTATGTGACTGTAAAACCAGCCCAGGGAATGATTGATCCGGTCAAAGATTTTAGTACCTAAACAAATTATGTGACTGTAAAACAAAAATGCGGATTCGTTGACGTTACCAGCAATTTTAGTACCTAAACAAATTATGTGACTGTAAAACATGAGGAAGCCCATAAGGAATACCTGAGGATTTTAGTACCTAAACAAATTATGTGACTGTAAAACAAACAGTAAAATCCTTTCTGTATGCTTTTATTTTAGTACCTAAACAAATTATGTGACTGTAAAACTGCATAATTTCCCATTGTTTCTGCCTCCATATTTTAGTACCTAAACAAATTATGTGACTGTAAAACCGATTCCATTCGGTAACCACTACGAGTACAATTTTAGTACCTAAACAAATTATGTGACTGTAAAACCCGGGCGTACGCATTTCTACAACCTTGTCTATTTTAGTACCTAAACAAATTATGTGACTGTAAAACCAATGTTTGCCTGGTCCTGCTTTGTTGCAATTTTAGTACCTAAACAAATTATGTGACTGTAAAACCCGGGCAAATGTGCTGTTCTTGCACCGCTATTTTAGTACCTAAACAAATTATGTGACTGTAAAACATTCGACGAACTGACGCTTGCGGACTGGGATTTTAGTACCTAAACAAATTATGTGACTGTAAAACAACTTGTGATTTCTCCTATTTCACGCATAGATTTTAGTACCTAAACAAATTATGTGACTGTAAAACTTGTGTTGCATTCCGTCATTTCGTATTCTATTTTAGTACCTAAACAAATTACGTGACTGTAAAACCAGAGGCTGATAAAGCGGATCTGACACAGCATTTTAGTACCTAAACAAATTACGTGACTGTAAAACCTGCGCAATTCCTTGTGCTTGCTGAATTCATTTTAGTACCTAAACAAATTACGTGACTGTAAAATACGTTGTGGAAGATTAATTTTAGTAACAAATAAATTGCGTGACTGTAAACTTAAACTAAGATTAATTAAAGTGTAATTTTGATAAATAATATGATTAAAAGTATATAGCTTAATTATATGTGTTGAAGGCAGGTGTTGATTTGAACCTTGGTATTGAAACAGAAACTTTGGAATTTAAAAAATCGACCGGTGAATTAAAAGAAGCAATGCATTCTATTTGTGCAATTTTGAACAAACATCAGCACGGGGAACTTTATTTTGGAGTCAAACCCGATGGAACTGTTGTGGGACAGGTTGTGACAGAAGAGTCTTTGCGGGAAGTGAGTCAGAAAATAAAAAACTTCATTGAACCAAGAATATATCCGGAAATCAGCAAGGTTGTTTTGGATGGTCGAGATTGTATTCATGTGAAATTCTCGGGAAATCAGATACCGTATTTTGCATATAATGTAGCAAGAATCAGAGTGGCTGATGAAGATTTGGTTATGTCCAGAGAAGAAATAACGAAATTTCTTCTTCAAAGTGGACAGGAAGGTAATCGCTGGGAAAACCTTGTGTCGAACAAGACGGTTTATGATGTCGACCAAGAATTGCTGAAAAAATATGTAGAACAGGCACATGATGTTGGACGAATTGCAATTTCTTATACGGATAAGAAAACAGTTTTGAATCAGTTGGAGTTAACCGAAGGAGATATGTTGTTAAATGCCGGGAAGGTACTTTTTGGGGATGATATACTTCAGGATGTACAGATGGCTATATTTGCAACAAATGAAAGATTAACTTTTAATGATATTCAACGATATCATGGACCGGTGCTAAAACTTGTTGATATAGCAGAAAATTACATTAAAAGTAATATTCATTGGAAAGTTGAATTTACTGGGGAATTACAACGAAAAGAGATACCGGAAATTCCAGTAGACGCGATTCGGGAGGCATTGTTAAATTCATTTTGTCATAAAGATTATTCTTCTGGAGAGAGCAACGAAGTTGCGATTTATAAAAATCGTATTGAGATATATAATCCGGGGACATTTCCAGAAGGTCTGGAGCCGCAGGATTATATTGATCATATAGAACGCCCGGTTCGGAGAAATCCTAAAATTGCAAGAATTCTTTATTATTCAAAAGAAATTGAAAGTTTTGGAACCGGATTGAAGCGGATCGCGGATGCCTGTAAAAATGCCGGAGTTCGGTATGAATTTCAAAAAAAGAAAACGGGATTTGTTGTTTGTTTTTATCGATCAGAAAATGGAAATGAAAGTATAAAAGCTGATGCGAGTACGGATAAAGTACGGATAAGTACGGATAAAGTACGGATAAACAGGGAAAATTTAAATACCTATCAGAAGAAAATTTTTGATTTTATACAGAAAAATGGACAGATTACAAATAAACAGGTGCAGGAATTATTGGGAGTAAAAGATTCCAGAGCACTGAAAATTTTGAAAGAATTAGTATCTATGGGAGTGATCTTAAAACAGGGAAAACTAAAAGGCAGTTATTATATTTTCCGGGAAAATATGAGAATAGACAAAAACCAATAAGTAATAAGCAAACATATCCTTGCATAAACTGTACAAACACAGGAATGCAGGGGTATTTTTTTGAAAGCTTATATTGAAGAAAGAGCCGTGGAAATCGCAAACTATATCATTGAACATAAGGCAACTGTGCGGCAGGCTGCCAAACATTACGGGATTTCAAAATCGACCGTTCACAAGGATATCACGGACCGGCTGTGCCAGGTGAATCCGGCACTTGCGGCAGAAACCCGCAAGATTATTGATGTGAATAAATCCGAACGTCATATCCGCGGAGGAATGGCAACAAAGGAAAAATATGCACATTTGCATGCAGTATAGATTTTCTCCTGTCGTGCGTGTTATAATGGGATAACATGCAGGAGGGAAAAAACAGTGAATAATATGAAAAAAGAACAGCTCCGCCTTTATGCGGTGACCGATCGTACATGGCTGGGCAATGAAACATTATATCAACAGGTAGAGAAAGCACTGGAAGGTGGCGCCACTCTGGTACAGCTGCGGGAGAAGGAACTTCCGGAAGCGGATGTGCAGAAGGAGGCAGAAGAATTGCTGGAACTTTGCCATCGTTACGGGGTGAAACTCATTCTGGATGATGATGTGGAACTGGCGGCAAAAGTCGGCGCAGACGGGGTTCATATCGGACAGTCCGATATGGAACTGGCGCACGCGCGTGAGATTCTCGGACCGGATAAAATCATTGGTGTGACGGCAAAAACCGTGGAACAGGCGAAAGCCGCAGAAGCGGGAGGTGCTGATTATCTGGGAAGTGGTGCTGTGTTTGGCTCTACAACCAAAAAGGATGCCATTCCGATGAAACATGAACTGCTGGAAGAAATCTGTCACAGCGTAAAGATTCCGGTTGTGGCAATCGGGGGAATTACGGCAGAGAATGTTTTGCAGTTAAAAGGCAGAGGCATCGCGGGTGTCGCAGTTGTCAGCGGCATTTTTGCCTGCGAGGATATTGAGACAGGCACCCGGCATCTTGGAGAACTTGTAGAACAGATCATATAAAGGGAACAAAAGAGGAGTAAAAAAGTAAAATGAAAAATCATCTGCAGATAAAAAAATTGACATTGACGGCACTTTTCACGGCGGTGGCTGTGGTCGGGAGTATGTTTTCTTTCCCGGTATTGGGCTCAAAATGTGCGCCGGTACAGCATCTGGTGAATGTACTGTGCGCGGTAACGGTCGGACCATGGTGGGGGCTGGCACAGGCTTTTATGGCGGCATTGATCCGTAATCTGACAGGGCTTGGCAGCCCACTGGCATTTCCGGGAAGTATGTGTGGTGCACTGCTTGCAGGACTGCTTTACCAGTATGGGAAAAAGCTTCCGTTTGCATATGTGGGAGAAGTGTTTGGAACCGGTATCATCGGCGGAATGCTTTCTTATCCGATTGCGTATCTGATTATGGGGAATAAAGCAGCGGCATTGTTTACATTTGTAGTGCCGTTTTTAATCAGTACCTGTGGTGGTACGATCATTGCAATTATCGTGACCATTCCAATGAAAAAGGCAGGAATTCTGGATGGTGAAATACAAAGACGGGAGAAACTGTGATGAAATTTTCCGGGGAAAAAGTGGTGGAAATTTATGAGAAAATACAACAGAAACGTCCGATTATCCACTGTATCACAAATGCCGTGACGGTCAACGATTGTGCGAATATCCTTCTGGCGGCAGGTGCGTCACCGACGATGGCACACCATCCCTGTGAGGTGGAAGAGATCACGGCAGGTACAGCGGCACTGATCTGTAATTTCGGGGCCATCTCGGATTATGAGGCGATGAAGACTGCCGGAAAGCGGGCGCATGCGCTGGGACATCCGATCGTGATTGATCCGGTCGGGGTGTCGGGGTCTTCCTATCGGCGTGAAAAATGTCTGGAGTTGATGAAAATAATCCATCCGACCTGTATCCGGGGAAATTATTCGGAAATACAGGCATTGCTGCACAACTGTGGAACGGTTACCGGGGTGGATGCAGCCGAGGATGCGCTGGCGGAAGCAGAAGAAACGGATTTGCCGGAGCTGATGAAGCAGTATGCAAAGGAAAACCAGATGATTCTTGTCGCATCCGGAGAAACTGATCTGATCACGGATGGAAGCTGCGTCTACCGGTGTCATAATGGAAGCCCGATGATGGCAAGGATTACGGGAAGCGGCTGTATGTCCACCGTGATGCTTGGCGCTTTTTTAAGTGCGGAAAATTCGGTGGAGAGTGCAGTGGCATGCTGTGCGTTTACTGGCATTGCAGGAGAACTTGCGGCGAAAGAAACGACCGCACAAAAGAGAGGAACGATGACGTTTCGCAACGGGTTTATTGATGCCGTGTCTTTGATGACACCGGAACAGTTGGAACATGGAACAAATGTGGACTGGTTTTAAAAGTACGAACGGGGAAGAGGATATAAATGGAAAATATAGTATTGAAAGCGTCCGACGGTTACGCGCTGAGTCTGGCGGTATTTGAACGTGAGCATCCGCGGGGATACATTCAGATCATTCATGGGATGGAGGAACATAAGGAGCGTTATGAGGCTTTCGCTGAGCAGCTGCGGCAGGCGGGATTTACGGTGGTGACATCGGACATGCGGGGGCATGGGGAACATGCTCCCAAGCTGGGGTTCTTTAAAGAAAAAGACGGTGACCGTTATCTGTTGTCGGATCAGGTACAGATCACGGCATATATCAGGGAGCGGTTTCAAACGGAAAAGGTGATGATTTTTGCACATTCCATGGGAACCATCATTGCAAGGAATCTGCTTTGTACCCAGTCACACAGTTACGCAAAGGTGGTACTGAGCGGATTCCCGAATTATCCGGGAACACAGATTATCCGCATAGGGTTTTTCCTGACGAATTTGCTCACAAGGGCGCGTGGACCGATGTATCATTCCAAGCTGGTGCAGCAACTGTCAGTGGGAAATTTTAATAAGCAGGTAAAACATGCAAAAACCGAAGCGGACTGGATCTGTTCCGATGAGCAGGTGGTACAGGCATATCTGAAAGATCCGTATTGTGGGCATGGATTCAGCGTCTCCGCTTTTCACGATCTGTATATGCTGACTACAGCCATGCATCAGGTGTCAAATTACCGGGACGTAAATGAGGCATTACCGATTCTGATGATCCGCGGTAGCGAAGATCCGTGCACCGGGTATGAAAAAGGTGCCAAAGACAGTGTGGACACGCTGAAACAGGCAGGTTTTTCCAATATTTCCACAATTACCTATCCGCATATGCGCCATGAAATACTGAATGAGAAAGAAAATGAAAAAGTTTACGCGGATGTGATTGCATTTTACGAGAAAACGTGAGGTTGTGACTTGTAAAATCACAGGGGCTTTATTATAATGGTAGAAAAATGGTGTACTTTTGAAAAATGCACCACATAAATGCAAAAATGCATTTTAGAAAACAGGAGGAAACACAATATGGATCAGGAGAAAGTCATCGTCATTGACTTCGGTGGTCAGTACAATCAGCTGGTTGCACGCCGCGTCCGCGAGTGCAATGTGTACTGTGAGATTTATTCTTACCGTACCGACATCGAACAGATCAAGGCAATGAATCCAAAGGGAATTATCCTCACCGGCGGCCCGAACAGCTGCTATGAGGCAGATTCCCCGACATACACGAAAGAATTATTTGAACTTGGCATCCCGGTTCTCGGTCTGTGCTATGGTGCGCAGTTGATGAATCATATCCTCGGTGGAAAAGTAGAAAAGGCACCGGTACGTGAGTACGGAAAAACGGAAGTGTTCGTGGACAAGTCTTCTCCGCTTTTTGAGGGAGTGGCAACGGATTCGGCAGAAGGATCTACCATCTGCTGGATGAGTCATTTTGATTATATTTCCAAGCCGGCACCGGGATTTCAGGTGGTAGCACATACTGCTGACTGTCCGGTAGCGACAGATGAAAACCCGGAGAAAAAACTTTATGCAATCCAGTTCCATCCGGAAGTACTGCATACCGTAGAGGGAAGCAGGATGCTTCACAACTTTGTAAGAAATATCTGTGGATGTGCCGGCACCTGGCGCATGGATTCTTTCGTGGAGCATACAATCAAAGAGATCCGTGAAAAAGTCGGTGATGGAAAGGTTCTCCTTGCATTATCCGGAGGTGTGGATTCTTCTGTTGCAGCAGGACTTCTTTCCCGTGCAATCGGAAAACAGCTTACTTGCGTATTCGTCGATCACGGTCTGCTCCGAAAGAACGAAGGAGACGAGGTTGAGGAGGTCTTCGGACCGAACGGACAGTTTGACCTGAACTTTATCCGTGTCAACGCGCAGGAGCGTTATTATGGAAAACTTGCCGGTGTGACAGAACCGGAGAAAAAACGTAAAATTATCGGAGAGGAATTCATCCGTGTCTTCGAGGAAGAGGCAAAGAAGATCGGAGCCGTGGATTTCCTGGCACAGGGAACCATCTACCCGGATGTGGTAGAGTCCGGACTTGGCGGAGAATCCGCAGTGATCAAGTCCCACCACAATGTCGGAGGTCTTCCGGATTATGTCGATTTCAAAGAAATCATCGAGCCGCTGCGCAACCTCTTCAAAGATGAAGTCCGCAAAGCGGGTCTGGAGCTTGGTATCCCGGAGAAACTTGTCTTCCGTCAGCCATTCCCGGGACCGGGACTTGGTATCCGTATTATCGGTGAGGTAACTGCAGAGAAGGTTCGTATCGTGCAGGATGCCGATTACATTTACCGTGAGGAAGTGGATGCCGCGGTAGAGGAATACCGCAAAGAGCATGGAGAGGCACCGGAGTGGATGCCAAACCAGTATTTTGCCGCGCTCACCAATATGCGAAGCGTGGGTGTCATGGGCGATGAGAGAACGTACGATTACGCGGTTGCACTGCGTGCGGTCAATACGGTCGATTTTATGACAGCGGAAGCTGCCAATATACCGTTCGAGGTGTTACAGAGAGTTATGAGCAGGATTATCAATGAAGTGAAGGGGGTAAACCGCTGCTTCTATGATATTACCAGTAAGCCGCCTGGGACGATTGAGTTTGAGTAGTAGCCACAAGTCTTGGAACCCGCTAAACAAGCGGATTCCGAGACTTTTTCTTTTGCACTGCTACTAATTTGCTACTAATAGCAACTACTCTTTTTTATCGTTTTTGTGTGCTTGTCATTAACTTTAATAGCAAGAAATCCTGATGATTGCTGGATTTCTTTTAAATGATCTTTCTTTGTGGCATCTGGATGATTTTCCCTGATGCGGTATTTGGTGGTACTAACGCAGGTCCAAACAGAGGTTGGATTGTTACATCTGAGCCGTTGTCCTGAGTCTGAGATACTTCACAGGTGATACCTGCTGCTTCAAGCAGAGGGTTATCAGATGGTGGCTCAGGTGTTGGCAAATCTGTTG
>ULXW01012840.1_pt1 | contig 18209 bp, 22 predicted proteins | sample 1961661 | NCBI WGS metagenome assembly ULXW01 (sample SAMEA4835849, study PRJEB28245) | human gut metagenome | biome: gut microbiome; material: fecal sample | place: Denmark | collected 2008 | reverse complement strand
TTTGACTACATCCCCCAGCTTACGCTGTTCCCAAGGATCAGCGAATCCCTGGAAACGGATGACCGGAACCTGTTCTTTTTTCGCCATCATACCAGCCCTCCCAGCATCTTTCTCAGTTCTGCGAGGCCTTCCATGTCATATTCGCTTCCCGTCAGCTGTTCAATCATGCCGGAAAGCTGCGCTTCGGTATCATGGATCTGCGCTTCCACGCCCTCGAACGTCGTTTCATACTTGGTTGCCAGCTTCTCCAGCTTGGTCACAAAATCACTGATGATGCGCTCTGGCAAGCCAAAGAGACCATCGACCAGCGGCGCAATCCATTTCTTTTCCAGCAGCGCGTAGACCTGTTCGTCCGTCAAGCCTTCGATGGTTTTCTTCGTTTCCATGTGGAGAGCAGCGCTCTGATCCTTCAGCTGCTTTTTTAGGCGCTTTTCCTCTTCATTGTCGGCAGAGACCTTCCTCAGGATTTCCAGAACTGCCGGTTCGACTGACCTTTCCTTGATGGCCTTCTTCACTGCCGGCCAGACGAAGGCTGTTTTGTCGTCGTTGACAAAGTCCTTGTCTTTTTCTTCTTCAGGCAGCGCGTCCAGCGCTTCCTCGTAGCCAGACGCAATCTCACTGAGCCGGTCTTCAATGGCTCTGATCGCTGCTACGCTCTCTGACAGCATGGTCTGCTGCACAAGATCGAAAGGAACCACGTGCCCAACCCAGCCGTCCTGCACTTCCTGATCTTTGCCATCTTTTTTCTTGATGACCATGTTGGGATCGACTTGCCTGGTGGCGGCAAAGCCCTCTGTCTGAATCATTTCCAGATCAACGGAGATTCTGGCCCAATCGCTGTCAAGAATCTGATAGGCTTCATAGGCATCCACCAAGGGTGTCCCGGTAAGCCTGCGGAAGATTTCAGCGCTGAGGCTGGACTCTTCCTTGGAAATATTGATGCCCATCATGCCCTGCAGGAGCCGGGCACACAGGAACTCACGGAATCCATCAAACGCGACACCGTACTGGCTGATAAAGCGCAGCACCGCTGGATGATTTTTGACCGTGGTTTTCAGGTCAGAGACCGCAAGATCGGCATATTCGCTGTTCCTCGCTGCAAAAAGCGCACCCCGCAGACCGGCAAAAGCATCCCAATAGGGAGCCAGCTCTTCGATCTCCCGTACAGGGATCCCACCGAACATGGAAGCATAGATATCCCAGCTTTCCGGGCGCTCGGAAGAATCCACATAACGGGGAATATTCAAGTTGTAATCATTCTGGCGAATCTCTTCACGAGTCACCACACGGGAGAACTTGGGGATTGTCAGCCGCCCCGACACTGCGTCCGTAATCCGCTTGATATCGGAGGCACGCAGCATGTTGTTCTTGCCGACCTTCTCAAAGCCCTTCGAGGCGTCCACAATCAGCACGTCTGTGCGCTCCGGCCTTGCTTTTCTCAGCACCATGATGATGGTTGGAATACCTGTGCCGAAGAAGATGTTCGCCGGAAGGCCAATGATCGCATCGATGTGGTTGTTCTCAATCAGATTTTTCCTGATTTCACCTTCCTCACCGCCGCGGAAGAGCACGCCATGAGGCAGCACAATCGTCATAATGCCGTCGCTCTTCAGGTGGAAAAGATCATGGAGCAGGAAAGCGTAATCCGCTTTGCCCTTAGGTGCCAGCCCGAAGCGGGCATAACGGGGATCAGCCTCTTTATCGGTCGGATTCCATGCCTGACTGTATGGAGGATTGGAGACAACCGCATCCACAAAGAGCGGATCATAGGTTCCGACAGGATCGCTTTCTTCAAAGAAAGGCCAGTCCTCCTCCAAAGTATCTCCGTTTCTGGTAACGATATTGTCCGGCAAGATGCCGCGCATGACCAGGTTCATTCGGGTCAGGTTATAGGTGTTCTCCTTCAATTCCTGGGCATAGTACTTGATCCGGTCACTGCCACCCATGTAGCGGGCAACTGAACGACCGATGTTAATCAATAGGGAGCCTGAACCGGACGTGGGATCGTAAATCTTGATCTCTGTCCTGTCCTTCAGATGATGCGCAACAATCTCGGACATCAGCAGAGAAACCTCATGCGGCGTGTAAAACTCGCCGGCCTTCTTGCCAGCATTTGCCGCGAAGTTGGAAATCAGATATTCATAGATGAAGCCGAGCACGTCATAATCCTGCCTGCCATCCATGGGGATATCCTTGATCAAATGCAGCAGATCACTGATGGCCTTGGTACGAGCATTGGAGGTTTCACCCAGCTTGGACAGACCAGTCTGCAGCGTCTGAAAGATGTTCTTGAATACCTTCTCATGGGAAGGATTGATCAAACGGCTGAATGCAGAAAGGGCCACGATCACGTTATCAACATTGAAGTCAGAGCCCATACTCAGCCAGGTGTCAAACAGGTTCTCATATCCAATGAAATAGCCGATCGCCTTCTGAATCCCCTCCACCGTTGCCCGGTGCTCAGCCTCGGAATAGCCATCTTCCTCCCAGGCGGGATCATATTCCTCATGAAGGCGCAGACGCATGTACTCCTCGTCCCAGTCCTGGCTTTTCAGATATTTCACTTCCCGGTCAGAGAGGAACTTATAGAAGATGAAGCCAAGGATATAGTCTTTATATTCGTTCGCTTCAATCTTGGAGCGCATCTTGTTTGCAGATTCCCAAATCTTTGAGGCCAGTTGCTGCTTATTCATAGATCAGCTTCTCCTTCATTTATTCAGGCGGCTTTGTTTAGCCGCAGGCTTCTTCTCCCTGAGCTGGAGCACATCAGGATCTGGTTCAAAGTCCATGATGTCATCTATCGTGCAGCCGAGAACAACACAGATTTTTTCAAGCGTCTCAACAGGAACTGATTCATTCTTACCGAGATTGGCCATGGCGTTTGTTGTGATGTTGGCTGCTTCTCTAAGTTGCGTCTTCGTCATGCTTCTATCGATCAAAATATGCCAGAGCTTATTGTATGAGCGGGACATGGATCATCCTCCTGCTTACGATGTGTTACAACGACAAGATTATCATATCATGTGGCCGACGTTTTTTCAAGATCATATTGAGAAAATCAACTGGCAGTACATGTGCTTGGGAACAGCGTAAGTTGGGAGATCTGGTTCAGTTCTCAAAAGGAACAGGCTATTCAAAAGGTGATTTGAGAGAATCAGGAACGCCTATTATCCTGTATGGAAGGCTCTACACTAAGTACGAGACTGTGATATCTGAGGTGGACACCTTTGCCGATGCAAAAGCCGGCTCGGTTTATAGCCGTGGTGGCGAGGTGATTGTACCTGCTTCCGGAGAGACAGCAGAAGACATTTCAATAGCCTCGGTCGTTGAAAAATCAGGGGTTTTGCTTGGTGGAGACCTCAATATCATAACACCGCCAGCAGACCTTGATGCTCCTTTTCTCGCCATTAGCATTTCCAACGGAAAACCTCATGAAGATATGGCAAAGATGGCTCAAGGAAAATCTGTTGTTCATCTCCATAATACAGATTTGGAAAAGATCGATTTGACTTACCCATCCCATGAAGAGCAAATACAGATCAGCGGATACTTTGGTGCCCTCGACCATCTTATCACCCTTCATCAGTGTAAGCCCAAATCAAAAAAAGGAGGATCTCATGTCCTACACACTTACCAAGTACGAAAAAGAAACCGTCCTGCTCTACAACCAGAGCCGCGACCCCGTCACCATCAGCACCTACGATTCCAGCCTGCGCAGACGCCTAAGGGAATATGCTGCCAGGTATCCGAATCTGTGCCGTCGCGTTGACAAGCAGAAGTATCCCGACTTTGCGGAATACGAAATCGATAAAGACCGTGTGTCCATTCGTCTCCTGCCACCCATGAGCGAGGAAAAACGGAGAGCAGCCAGCGAGAAAGCGAAAGCAGCAGGACTCGGCACCAAGACTGAAACCTGATCGGCCATCAAAGCAGAGGGCATCGACTGATTCACACAGCCGGTGCCTTTTCCTTTGCTGGCCAGCAAAAAAACGAATGAGAAAGGAGAATCCCGATGAGCAAACAGTTGGACAAGTTGAATGCTGCTAAGCAACGTCTCGAAGTACAGCGCGCCACACTGGCTCAGAAGATGAAGGAAGCGGACCAGAAGATCTCTGCGGAGAAGCGAAAGGAGCGCAACCACCACATCTACCAGCGAGGGGGCGAGCTGACAATGCACCTGGATGACAAGGCTGAGCTTTTCACGGATGAGGACGTTGCCCTTTTCCTGAAGCATGTTTTTAGCTTCTCCGGCATCCAGAAACTGCTGAATCAGATGCGTGAAATCCGATCTGGCGAGAGCAGGATCACCATGGAGCAATTGTTCGAGAACGCCAGAACCACGCCGCAGACTGCCCCGATAGCCAGTCGGACGGAGGAACGGTTTTCGGCAACAAGCTGATCCCTCAACTTGTTGAGGGCGCACTTATGTGTACCTCCGGTACACAGTGCGCTCTCCGAGGGCCCCTGCGGGGAGCTCGATGCCAGTCGGCGCGGCCTTTGTGGCATCACAGGGGCAAGGCCCCTGCGCTGACTGGCGTCAGCTACCCCTTTACAGCGCGCGGCGCTGAGAAACGGAGGTGAGAACGAAATACCCTGTCCCACTTTCTCTATATCGTATGTAGGCCGCAAAAATCAGTCCGTCATGGCTGCTGCAGCCTATAACGCCGGCGAGAAAATGTACTCCGAGCATGATCGCGAATGGAAGCACCCCCACAGCAGCCCGGAACGTGTCGTCTATCGGGAAGTTATGCTGCCGGACAACGCACCGCGCGCATATGCTGACACCCAGGCACTCTGGAATGCAGTGGACGCCGCCGAGAAAAGAGTTGATGCTCAGACTGCCCGGCGGATGATCATCGCTCTTCCAAAGGAACTGACCTATGAGCAGAACCTGGCGTTGATCCGAGACTACTGCCAGCGGGAGTTTGTCAGCAGAGGCATGATCTGTGATCTGTATTTCCACGATGAACACGACGGCAATCCCCATGTTCATCTGCTGCTGACCCTTCGGGCTATGGACGAGCATGGCAAGTGGCTTCCCAAGACCCGGACAGAATATGTGCTTGATGAACATGGCAACCGCATCAAAGGTAAGAACGGGAAATGGAAACGCTGTAATGTTGATACCGTTGACTGGAACGATCACAAGTACGCCGAGATATGGCGGCACGACTGGGAAGTGATGCAGAACGCTGCTCTTGAGCAGGCAGGCCGGGAAGAGAGAATCGATATGCGCTCGTTGGAAAGACAGGGCATAGAAGACCGTCTGCCTCAGCAGCATCTCGGCCCCGCAGTTGCTGCCATGGAACAGAAGGGCGCTGTCACGGATATAGGAGAAAAGAATCGAGAGATTCTTAGCATCAATCGGATTCTCGGTTCCCTGAAGCGGGCTGCGAAGAAGCTGGGCGAAAAGATTGCGGAGCTGATGTCTGCGATTCGCCATCAGGAAGTGCTGGAGAAGCCGCAGGAGCACTCCCTAATCGATGTGATTCTCAGCTACAAGGCCATGCGCGAAGCAGGCCGGGAAAGCTGGGGCAAGTATGCACGTGACAAGGCCGGCATCAGAGATCTGCAGGACATGGCCAAGATGATCAGCCTGATGAAAGACACCGGCATCACCACTGTTGATGATCTGGCACTCCGGCTGTCAAACACCAGAGTACAGCTTGAGCTGATGCAGGGTGATGTCCGAAGAAACAATCAGTCGATCCGTGATATCGACGACTTCTTCGCAGCCATCGAGGATTACAGAACGCTTGGCCCAATTCAGGAGCAACTGGACAAGATTCATTTCAAAGGCCGGCGCGAAGCATTCCAGGCTGAACATGCCGATGAATTGAAGCAGCTCCGCAAGGCAACCTACCTTCGCGAGAAGCTCTCGAAGAAACTGGGCATTTCACTTCCGCTGGATAAGGCAAGCGCTAAGAAGCTAAAAGCCCAACGTCAGGAACTTACAGAGCAGAACGAATCACTTCGTCCCAAATTGGGACAGATTCGTGAAGAACTGGATCAGCTGAGCAAGCTCCGTTACTGGACGCGCAAGGCGATCCCGGAAGCACTGCCGGAGCAAAATGATTTTTCAGAACAACTGGAAGTGCGGGAGAACCGACGAGAGCTGGAGCAGGCCATGGATGCCGCTATTGAAGCGGTGACGCGAGATCCTGACCAGCAGCCTGTGGTGGAAAGCCCAGCGCTGGAGAAGAAGCACGATCAGGAACGACAATGATATTCTCCCCGGTCGATCTGTGATAGGTCACCGGGGAGTAAGACAAAGAGGTGATTTCAATGGATAGAGAAAAGATAGAAGTGAATGAGCAGAAAGCGGCAATGACCATCAGATATGGCAAGACGCTCTATAAGGTCATTTTCCGCTTTGCAGAGAAAGGCAAAGCGACCATGAACGACAAAGTTCTGAAGCTGATCCGCTCAAATTCTCTTTGCGAACCAACATCGTAAAGGGATTTTTCAAATTCCATGAAAAAAACAGCGTAAAAGTACTTGACCCAAAGGAAGTCTCCTGGTCGAGTGCGGCCGGCTGATGGAGCGCGCAGGATACAAAATCAAGGTGTTCAACACCATCAACTTCAAAAAGTCGATGCACTATAACCCTTTCGCCTATATCCACAGCGAGAAGGATATTCTGAAGCTGGTCAACACCCTGATTACGAACACCAAGGGCGAAGGAAAAGGAGGCGATGATTTCTGGCTCAAGGCGGAGACCCTGCTTTATACAGCGCTGATCGGCTACATCTACTATGAAGCGCCGAAGGAGGAACAGAACTTCGCAACACTTGTGGAATTCATCAATGCAATGGAGGTGCGTGAGGATGATGAAACCTTTGAAAACAACGTAGATATCGCATTCCGGGAGCTCGGCGAGCGTGACCCCAACCACTTCGCCGTGCGCCAATGGCGAAAATACAAGCTGGCCGCCGGTATGACATAATATACACGACATCTTACTCATCATGAAGGGAGATGATCACAACAAGAAGGGAGCAAACCACATGAAAAAGCCCACCATAACGGCCCTCTATGAACGCCTCAGCCGTGACGATGAATTGCAGGGCGAGTCGAACTCGATCACCAATCAAAAAAGATTGCTTCAGGAATACTGTGATACCCACGGACTGACGAACTGTGTTCACTTCACGGACGATGGCATTTCTGGCACGCGCTTTGACCGTCCGGGCTTCATGGCAATGATGGCAGAGGTCGAGTCAGGCCGCATCCATACTATCTGCGTCAAGGACATGAGCCGCGTGGGACGTGATTACCTCCGTGTCGGTGAGATCATGGAGATCCTGCGCAAGAAGGGCGTCCGGCTGATTGCTGTCAACGATAACGTGGACAGCGCCAACGGCGATGATGACTTCACGCCCTTCCGCAACATCATGAACGAATGGTATGCGCGGGATACCAGCAAGAAGATCCGTTCTACCTTTGCCGCCAAGGGGCGCTCCGGCAAGCACGTTGCCAGCACTACGCCCTATGGGTATTTGAAAGACCCGCTGGATCACAATCATTGGATTGTTGACGAGGAAGCTGCCGCTGTCGTCCGGCGTATCTTTCAGCTGACCATTGACGGATATGGCCCGTATCAGATTTCGCAGATGCTTGCCAAGGAACAGGTCGAGATTCCTGCTGTTCATATGGCGCGTCACGGCGCGGGTCTCTGGCAGGGGCGCGTGGATGAGATCAAAGACCCGTATGCGTGGGGATCGTCCACCGTGGTGGGCATCCTTTCCAAGCGCGAGTACCTGGGCGAGACGGTCAATTTCAAGACACGCAAGCACTTCAAGGACAAGAAAAGCCACTACGTCCCGATGGATCAGTGGACGGTGTTCGAGGGGACGCAGGAGCCGATCATCGACCCGGAAACCTTCGATACAGTGCAGCGCATCCGCAGCACAGTCCGCCGGTATCCCAACGGCTGGGGGCCGACGCATCCGCTGACCGGGCTGCTTTTCTGCGCCGACTGCGGAAAGCGGCTGTACGAGCAGCGCGTCAACAATGGCAAGCGGATTTCTCAGTTCCACTGCTGCGAGTACAACAAGATGCCCATCGGGACACTCTGCAAAACGCCGCATCGCATCAACGCAGACCATGTGATGAAGCTGGTATCCGAGCTGCTTGCAGCCTGTGCGCAGTATGTCCAGCTTGACCGGGAGCAGTTCCTGCGCGACGTGCATCAGGAGGAGGACGCACTTTTCACAAAGGAGCAGGCGCGGTATGCTGAGCGCATCCGGGCAGCGCAGACCCGCGCGGATGAATTGGAGAAGCTGATCTGCCGCATCTACGAGGATCACATTCTGGAAAAGATCCCTGACGAGCGTTATCAGGCGCTGGACAGCCAGTATTCGCAGGAGCTGGAGCGCATGAAGGACGAAATCGCCACCTGTGAAGCCGCCCTTGCCGAACGGACCCGCAAGCGCGGTTCCGCCGCGAAGTTTGCCGACCTGTTCGACAACTACACGACCTTCGACAACCTGACACCGGCTATTCTGCACCAGTTCGTTGACCACATCGTGGTGCATGAGCGCACCATCAAGGGTAGCCCGAACAGTCCGCAGCAGATCGACGTCTACTTCAACTTCATCGGCAATTTCATTCCGCCGAATTTCATGGACGCACCGCCCACGCCGGAGCAGCTGGAAGAAATGCAGAAGCAGGAGAAGCGTCGGGAGAAGTACCGTCAGGCGTATCAGCGCCGCAAGGCCAATGGCACGCAAAAGCGCTATGAGGAACGCACGAAGGAGAAGCGCAAGGCGCGGATTGATGCTGGCAAGGCCGCCTGTCGATCCGAGGACATTGCCAACGGAATCTATACTGCCGTACAGCCGATTTTGCAGCCGCAGCGGGCGGTTGCAAGCGAATGACCGGAGGAATGACGATGAAGCTGCTGTCTTGTACGTTCAATTTCGATACAGGCCGCGTGGAGCTGCTGTTCGATGACGAAAGCGCTCTGCTGATCGACTGCACCGCCATCGAGAATCAATATGGCACGACCCTGCGCAGACGGAGCGAGCTGGATTGGCTGATCTACAACGAACCGCTGTCCTACGCGCAGATGCTGCTGGACGGTTCGATGGAGCAATACCTCAGCAACGTGACAAAGTGAACATTTCAACTAACGGGCATTGGCACACGCCAGTGCCTTTTCAATTACGATCAATTCAGGAGGAACGACTCATGAGCCGTAAAAAGAACAAGACCGTTGCGGAACTCCGCGCCGCCGAAGCCAAGGCCGTGCAGGAGCGTGACGAAAAGAATGCCTACATCAAGGATCTGCACAAGCAAATCAGCGAAGCTTCCCGCCGGGAACGAAATAGCCACGTATACGCTCGCGGTGGTGAACTGACTCATCACTTGCAGGACAACACCGAGCTGCTGACCGACGACGATGTGAAGCTGTTTCTGGAATATGTATTCAGCTTCAGCCGGACGCAAAGGCTGGTCAGCGACATGCTGGCGATCCGGCGCGGCGAGGCTGATGGCACCGTGGAGGATCTGGTGAACAACGCCATGTCCGGGTACGCACGGGCACCTCTCCGGGGCAACGATGCTCAGACAAGCTGACCCCTCACTTTGTGAGGGCGCAATTATGCGCACGGAGCCCGTGCATTGCGCTCGACCAGGGGCACTGCGTGCAGCCCGCTGAAAATGTGGTATCCCACTTTTCCAGCATCAGGGAGGCAAGCCTCCCTGCGCCGATTCCATCGGCTACCCACTGTTGCAGCGCTGTGGCGCTGACGAGGAGGTGAACCACGATGCCCTGTCCCCATTTTTCAATATCCATCACCAGCCGCAGCCGGAATGAATCCGCCATGGCTGGTGCTTCTTATTACCTCGGACAGAAGCTGTATTCCGAGTACGACCACGAATGGAAATACCCTCACAGCGACCCGGCGCGTGTCCGGTACACAGAGGTCATGCTGCCGCCCAACGCGCCCCGCGAGTATTCTGACCGGCAGACCCTATGGAATGCGGTGGACGCAGCCGAGAAAAGCCGCAACGCTCAGACTGCCCGGCGGTTCGTCATCACGCTGCCGAGGGAGCTGACCTATGAACAGAATCTTGCGCTGATCCGCGCCTATTGTCAGGAGCAATTTGTGGACAAGGGCATGATCTGCGACTTGTACTACCATGACTTCGGCAACGGCAATCCCCATGTCCACCTGATGCTGACCATGCGTGCGATGGACGAGCATGGTCGCTGGCTGCCCAAGACAAAGACGGCTTATGTGCTGGATGAAAACGGTGAGCGAGTGCGCGGCGAGACCGGCAAATGGCTGCGTGAGCGCATCGACACCGTTGACTGGAGCGAGCAGAAATACGCCGAAATCTGGCGACATGAATGGGAGGTCGCACAGAACAAAGCGCTGGAAGCTGCCGGACGTACAGAGCGTGTGGATATGCGATCCTTCGAGAGACAGGGCATCGTCGATCTTGAACCACAGGTTCACCTGGGCCCTGCCGTATCCGCTTTAGAAAGCAAAGGCGTACAGACAACACTCGGCGAGCACAACCGGGAAATCAAGCGGGTCAATGCCATCATCCGCAGCTTGCAGAAGGCCATTGCCGCCCTGAGCGAGTGGCTGCGGGACATCCGGGAGATGCTGACCCGGCACGAAACTGTCACAAACCCGGATGATTACAGCATTGGTGAGGTGCTGCTCAGCTACCTTGATATTCGTAAGGATGACCGGGAGTTTTGGTCGCACAGCGCGCAGACCAAAGCCTCCATAAAGGACTTGCAGGCTGTCCATAACGCAATCACTTTCTTGCAGGATCGGAATATCGACACGGTGCAGGCTCTTGGTGCATACCTGTCCCGCACTGGCATGCGCATGAATGAACTGCGAAAGACGGTGCGCGGCAAGGAGCAGCGCATCCGCGATATTGATGCTGTGCTTGCTGCCGAGCAAACCGTGAAGGAGCTGCAACCCATTCAGGATGAGCTGAACGGCATCCATTGGAAAGGACGCAGGGAGAAATTCGCCGCTGACCACAAGGACGAGCTGGAAAAGCTCAACAAGGCTAAGCGCCTGTTGCACAAGTTCGGCCTGACCCCTCCGCTTGACCGCAAGCAACTCCGAGCAGAGAAGGCGCAGCTGGAACAGGAAATCGAGGAGCTTCGCCCCGAATTGAATGCCACACAGGCTGAAATGGATGAGCTGAAAACGGTGCGCTATTGGGTGCGCAAGGTCATTCCTGATGCGTTGCCCAGCCGGACGGAAAGCGGTGCTACATCGCTACGAAACACGCTGGAGGTATCCCAGAACGAGAATGAACTGAACGATCTGCTGGAACGGACAGCGAAGCAGGTCATATCGCCCCAGCCGCATGAGGTTCAACATGACCAGCATCGGCAAAACAAAACATTATGACACAGACCCGCTATCCTTTGGCCTATAGCGGGTCTGCTTATATCTTATGACAAGGAGTACCAATCGTTATGAACATGATAATAAACAAGCATTACGATCAGGCCGCGCAAGCGATGTGCTACACACGCGTCATTGACCGCAGGCCCTATACCGTGCAGGTATTTTTTCCGCTGGACAATGCGGAGACCATGCAGCAGAAGATTGAACGGATGCTGCGGAATGATATGATGAACCCGAATAAAGGAATGAGCCGGGCATAATGTCTGCCCGACCCATCATGATTACTTGCCATTCATTTCGTTTTCCAAAGCTTGCAGTGTTTCCATGATCTTCTCATAGGAGGGATAATCCCCGTAAATCATTGCCTTCATGCTGGCGTAATCATCACGCAGCGTTTTCTCGCTGTGTGCAGGCGGCATAAGTTTGATCGTCCCCGGCTTTGCCATTTCATACTGCGCCCACTTGCGGGGGTAGAACTTCATCTTGAACTCAGCAACGCGCTCCAGCAAATCGGGCTGCGACAGCGCATCTGTCTTTACCGATGTCAATGCCATCCGGTAGAGATCGTAGTAGTGGCGGGAGTATCGTGAGGGCATGGTCAGATTCTCCGGGCGATTGGCTTCCTGATGCAGAATCGTAACCTTTTCCCAGAAAGAGCGTGCAGCAGATGTTGTCAGAATCTCGGTTTGAGGCTGCGAAAAGACCCGCTCATAGTGTTCAGCCGCATAAGGGCGGATCGTTGCTAACTGCGTTGGTGTCCATGCAGCCAGCGCACCAATCTCCAACCGAATGACGCGCAGAATGGCCTGATCCTGATAAGAACAGGGATATTCAAATTGGACAGTCTGTTTGTCATCCGCGATGGATACCATCGCAGGGCAACCGAGGATCTCGGTCATATCCCGCTGAAATGCTGGAACAAACTCTTCTGCAAGGAACTTGGCTGTCTGTTCATTGGCGGTTTCGTTGAACTGCTGCTGCTTTGTGTTGCTGCGTTGTGTCCATGGTTCCATTGCGCCATAGCCAAGTGTCCGCCAGTCCAGAATCAGGTCAATATCTTCAGAGAAACGTTCGATGAGCGCGTATGCTTTCGAAAGGCTTGTGCCGCCTTTGAACGCAAAATGATCTTTCCACGCACAACGATGGAACAGGTAGTCAAGCGTCAGGCACACCCAGAAGTCCTTTTCAACAATAGCTTCGTTTACGCCCATGCGAGCAGCTGTATTGCGGAACAGCACTTCCCGTTCAGCCGAAGGGAGCCGTGCGATCTTATACATCAGTTTTCTCCTTTGCAGATCCGTTTGATGATGCTGTAGATCCAAGCGGTGGTTTGCTGACCCTCCTTCAACAGGGCAGCCTTTTCAGCATCGGTCAGTTGATGTGCCAGCTTGGCAATGATTGTCGAGTCAGCCTTATCCTCGCCAAGTGTTTTCAGTGCTTGAATGACCATAATAGTTTTGGGTGACTTTCCGGCAATTTCCTTATCAGCACGGTGAAGAAACTCCAATTCCACGCGATCAAAGGAATAGCTCTTATATGGCCCGCTGCTGATATATGACCAATTCGCTGTCACTTGTGTGGAAAGTCCCAACTGATTCAATGCGGTATCGCCGCAGGGCGCAATCGTCCAGCTATGATTACGCGCGAGGGCAGATGCAATGGCATCAGGCCTTGGTGCTGCATATTCTTGCAGCAGCTCGCTATATTGCGGACGGTCATAGATGCCTCGCAGAACTCTTCGAAGCGTTCCTGAGTGCTCCAAGCGCGATAAGGACTTCTTCGCAGTTTCATAGTCCATCAGGTCGGTAAAGTCTGATGCTACGAAGGCACTGCCCGTGGGATGGCTGTGGATGCGTTGGTGCATCATTCCAATCAGCGTTGCACTGTTCATACAATCACCTCCTGTCCCTAATATTATATGTTTTTCGGGACAAAAAATCAATAGCTATATGGAATTTGTCCCGAAATCAATACACAATTCGGAACTTGATGGAGGATAACCTGTCCAAACGCAGGATGCCCCGTTGATCGGAGAGGCATTCTACTACTACAACATGCTAAACTTGGTTAGATAGACATGCATATTCATCCCTACAGAGAAGGATGTGATGATGTAAACAATTAGGAGTAGTATCACATATGAGTACATATGGTTATGTCCGTGTGTCCAGTACGGATCAAAATGAAGATCGGCAGATGATTGCTTTGCATCAGGTTGGTGTTGAGGATCGCTGCATTTATATGGACAAGCAATCCGGCAAGGATTTTAACCGACCACAGTATCAGAAGCTCCTGCGGCGACTGAAAGCTGACGATCTGCTCTACATCAAGAGTATCGACCGGCTTGGCCGCAACTACGAGGAAATTCAGAAGCAATGGCGGCTGCTGACCAAGGAAAAGAGCGTCGATATATGCGTTCTTGATATGCCATTGCTTGATACCAGACGCGGTAAAGACTTGGTTGGCACATTCCTGAGTGATATTGTGCTGCAGGTGCTGTCGTTTGTAGCAGAGAACGAGCGCAACAACATCCGTCAGCGCCAGGCGGAGGGCATAGCAGCTGCGCGCGCGCGGGGTGTTCACCTCGGCAGACCTGTAAAAGAAGCCCCTGCCGACTTTGAGCAAATCGTAAAGGCTTGGGAGAAAAAAGAGATTACTTTGGCTGAAGCTATGCAGTTGACAGGAATGAGCGAAACTAATTAGAAGAAATGTTGCAAGAAAAAAGTTGTTTGGTAATGGATATGAGAAATTGAAAGCATCGCTACGGCGGTGCCTTCAATTTATTAAAGCAAAAATCGAAAACGCAGAATTTATATTCGCATAATGTCAGCGGCGGCAGGGAGATCAAGTTTCTCCTTGCCGCTTTTGTGACTTTTCTGCAAACTCTATTGACAAGAAAATTATTGCGGAGTATAATATATCCGGTGATATATAACCACAACAATTTTAGGAGGTAGAGTATGCCGCCCAAAGTTAGAATTACAAAAGAAAGCATTGTGAATACTGCCGTTGAGCTTGTAAGGCGTGACGGTGTAGGAGCGATCAATGCGAGAACGATTGCGAAGGAGTTAAACTGTTCCACGCAGCCAGTGTTCTCCAACTTTGCAACTATGGAGGAATTGCGACTTGCCGTGGTAGATGCCGCTGATACCCTATATCGTGAATATACAGAACAAGAAGTCGCTTCGGGTAAATATCCCGTTTATAAGGCAACGGGTATGGCGTATATCCGTTTTGCGAAAGAAGAAAAGGAGCTATTCAAGCTATTGTTTATGCGTGATCGTTCTGCCGAGCAAAAGGAAGTGCAAACAGAGGATACCCAAAAACTGTTCACGCTTGTTCAGGATAATACGGGCGTTTCGCATAATTCGGCAAAGCTGTTCCATCTTGAAATGTGGGCGTATGTTCATGGCATTGCTACGATGATGGCAACAAACTATTTTGAGATTGATACAGAACTTATCAGCGAAATGCTGACCGACGCTTTTCAAGGGCTGAAAAGACGGTACGAAGCAAAGGAGTAACCTATGGACGCAATAAAAACCGTTTCATTAACAAAAAAATATAAAGATGTAACCGCCGTTGATAATTTGTCTTTGACAGTCAAAGAGGGAGAACTGTTTTCTCTGCTCGGTGTCAACGGTGCGGGAAAAACCACAACTATCAAAATGCTCTCCTGCCTTACAGAGCCTACAAGCGGCGATGCTTTTTTGAATGGGAAAAGCATTATCAAGGATACTGCCGATGTAAAATCAATCATTGCCGTTTCTCCGCAGGAAACCGCCGTTGCGCCCGGTCTTTCCGTCAAGGAAAATTTGGAACTGATGTGTGGCGTTCACCGCATTGGCAAGGATAAGCGCACAGCAAAAATAACAGAGCTGACCGAGCTGCTTGGGCTGGATACCGTTCTCAAAAAGAAAGCGGGCAAGCTGTCGGGCGGTTGGCAGCGCAGACTGAGCATTGCAATGGCACTGATCAGCGAGCCACAAATATTATTCCTTGACGAGCCGACCTTGGGGCTTGACGTGCTTGCACGTAGCGATCTATGGGATATTATCCGTTCCCTCAAAGGCAAAGTAACGATTATTTTGACAACGCACTATATGGAAGAAGCAGAAGCACTTTCCGACCGTATTGCCATTATGAAGGACGGCAAACTGCTGATCTGCGCCACAGCCGACGAGATCAAGGCAAAGGCTGATACAGATAATTTTGAAGAAGCCTTCGTGCGTATTGTAAAGGGGGCGGCGAAATGAAGATGCTGACATTTGCAAACAGAAATGCAAAGGAGATTTTGCGTGATCCGCTGAACTTGGCGTTCGGCTTGGGTTTTCCCATTGTACTCATTTTATTACTTACAGCCATTCAATCAAATGTGCCTGTCACGCTTTTTGAGATCGGACATCTCACACCCGGCATCACCGTGTTTGGCTTATCCTTTATGACCTTGTTTTCCGCTACGATCATAGCAAAGGACAGAGGAAGCTCCCTTTTGCAACGGCTTTACACCACACCGCTGACGGCAAAAGATTTTATCATCGGCTACACACTTCCGATTTTGCCTATTGCCGTGGCGCAGACGATTGTTTGTTATATCGTTGCCCTTATCCTTGGACTTGAATTTACCGCAAATATCTTTCTTGCAGTTGTGTGCATTATTCCCGTGGCACTTCTGTTCATTGCCTTGGGATTGCTCTGCGGAAGTGTGTTTACCGACAAGCAGGTAGGCGGCATTTGCGGTGCGCTCCTTACCAACCTTGCGGCTTGGCTGTCGGGTACTTGGTTTGACCTGGAGCTTGTGGGCGGTGCATTCAAAACGGTTGCTTACGCTCTGCCCTTCGTTCACGCCGTTGAGATGGAAAGAGCTGTCCTTAACGGAAACTTTGCGGATATATTCCCTCACTTTTGGTGGGTGCTTGGCTATGCCGCCTTTACAATGATCGCCGCTGTTCCTCTGTTCTTGCGTCAGATGAAGAAGCAGTGAGGTGAAAGATAATGAGCAGAAATAAAAAGCTGATTTTATATGGAGCAATTCTTATCGTTGGTTTGTTGGTGTTCATTCTTGAAATCTTTGTGTTTCAAAAGCCGGACGGTATCCTTGGACTCATCATCTGTATTGCAAGCATTCTGATGATACTTGGCAGCATTATAAAACTCTGCATATTGAGTTCCAAATTTGAAAATAGTTTTTTAACGGCATTGGACATTCTCTTTTGGCTGCCGTAAAACATAGAGGTATAAAATGAACAAACGGAATATAACAAATAAAAATAACTTGGCAATCAAAATAATAGCCATACTGCTTTTGATGATGTTTTTAATGACGGGTTGTTCGTCAATGCTTGGTATAGGTACTCTGGTCAAGCGCGCGTAGCCGTTAGCAGGAGTGGCTATGTTGGTGACGAGGCTGTAACTGATGTATACGATGTGAGACCTGCTATAGTATTGACTTTGGAAGAATCGCAAGAGTAAGTTGTTTCCTGTATATAACTACATATGTTTGAGAGCATGGACAGCAAGAAGCAGATCGCATCTTGCTGTCCATTTATATATAATCAAGCAAAATGTCCTTGACAAGTTGTTTTAGGCAAAACAGCTAAATCGATCAATATTTCCGCTGGTGCGCGCCTTGCTCCCTTTGACATTCAGGAGCTTCGGGAGATCACCATGTATGATGAACTGGAGCTGGATACGCTGGGCGGAACCAAAAAGGGCGATACCCAGAAAACCGTGCTGTTTCTCATCATGAGCGACACGGACAGCACCTTCAACTTCCTCATTTCCATGATTTACAGCCAGCTCTTCAATCTGCTCTGTGAAAAGGCGGATGACGAGTTCGGCGGGCGTCTGCCGATTCATGTGCGCTGCCTCATTGACGAGTGCGCCAACATCGGTCAGATTCCCAATCTGGAAAAGCTGATGGCGACGATCCGAAGCCGTGAGATTTCCGCCTGCCTGGTGCTTCAGGCGCAGTCCCAGCTGAAGGCGCTGTATAAGGACAGCGCCGATACCATCATCGGAAACTGCGATACATCCCTGTTCCTGGGCGGCAAGGAGCCGACCACACTGAAGGAGCTGAACCAGACGCTGGGCAAGGAGACCATCGATACCTTCAACACCGGTGAGAGCCGCGGGCGCGAGGTCAGCCACAGCCTGAACTATCAGAAGCTGGGCAAAGACCTTGCCACTGTGGACGAACTGGCCGTGCTGGACGGCGGAAAGTGCATCCTGCAGCTGCGCGGTGTACGCCCGTTCCTTTCGGATAAGTACGACATTACCAAACACCCGAATTACAAATACCTGTCAGATGCGGATAAGCGGAATGAGTTCGACATCGAACGCTTTCTGTCCCGCAGATTGAAGCCAAAACCGGATGAGGTCTATGACGTTTACGACATCGACGCATCCGTGATGGACGCCGGCGAAACTGCCGGCGGATAAAGGAGGATATCAGATGAACGAAAAAAGATGCCGACTCCCGCTGCAAAATCGGAACAGACGCAGTCATCAAAATCAATTCAAAAATGAAAGGAGACGCCGGAATCGGGAGGTTTCAGCAGCCATAAAGGCGCTGAAGCAGTCGGTTCCGGCTTTTGCAATCCGGAGACAACAGCATTATCAGTAATACTCCCATAGGATTCCGGCAAATCGGAATATGGCATTTTTCAACAGCGCAGTAGGTGTTCTTCAGACTCTCGTTATCGCCCTGGGCGCAGGTCTCGCAATCTGGGGTGTCGTGAACCTCATGGAGGGTTACGGCAACGACAACCCCGGTGCCAATGCTCATGTACGGTAAAGTATCACAAGAAAATTATGTCG
>ULXW01062883.1_pt1 | contig 18217 bp, 15 predicted proteins | sample 1961661 | NCBI WGS metagenome assembly ULXW01 (sample SAMEA4835849, study PRJEB28245) | human gut metagenome | biome: gut microbiome; material: fecal sample | place: Denmark | collected 2008 | reverse complement strand
GTCTTTGTAATTTTACCTTCTTTACATCCTCTTTCTCAATCGGTATAAATTCGACTTCCACCCCTTTTTCTTTTGCGATATTTTCAGCATAAACTATTGCAGGACCCGGAAGCCATTTGCCTGTACTATATTCTTTTTGCCCAAAATCTGTTTTTCCTTCGCCGGTTATAGCAATTTTCATCCGAATTACCTTTCTAGTTATTTGATGCAAGTAACTTATCCAATACTTCTTTTTGCGACATATTTAGCAAAATCTCTCCCGGATACATATATTCTAATTTTGCTTTCATTGCCTCATTTTCAAAAAGCCTCGCTGCCTTTGTATATCCATTATTATCTCGATATAAAAAGACAATATCTTCGGCATCTATATAATCCATAAACACAGTGCTGTGAGTCGTTAATATAAGCTGATGCTTTTTCTCAGCATACATCTCCTTTAGAATCTCTAACAGCTGCTCTGCATAATTTGTATTTACCCCATTCTCTATCTCGTCCAAAAGCATTGTCGCATTAGAACTTTTAATCTCACTAATCGCAACAAATGCTAACAAGCGCAACATTCCATCACTCATTTCTTTTGATGATATCTGAATAGACTTATCCTCATATTTCTCAGTGCTGACAATCTGCATCCACCCCGGTCTTCCCGGTATTTCGACGTCTATATCAGAAATTCTGTCTCCAAACAACCTTGTCAATTTATTCATAAAACTTGCTTTCTGTTCATCTGTCATTTGCTTGATAAAGGATGGCAAATTTTTTCCTGACATTCCAATACTTTCCTTCGCACCTCGGCTGCTGAGCCTCATTTCATTTGGTGAAAGCATTTCAAATGACAATGAATTCTCCAGAAAATCAATAAAATATTTTATTCGGTAATCTATCGTTTCATCCCTATTTAACATTCTCAGTGCGGACGATTTAATTGCCAGTGCTCTCGGTAATACATTTGTATCCTTGCCTTCATTTTTTATGAAGCCATCTTCTCCTTTTTGATACACTAACAATTGGGTTCCATTACATACAAGTCTTTCAGAAAGCAGGCTTACCTCATTTTCATCTGAATAAATGGATAAAACCATGCTCCAGTCATACTCCAATTTCCCTTCTTTAGAAGGCAGTAAAATATTACTATCAAAATGTATTTTATTTGAATTTATTAATTTAGACTTGATATTATCCGCTGTCCAGTTCCTACGCTCCAACATAATATCAAAATCCTCTTTTATCGAGCCGCACAAAAAATCAATCGCTTGCAAAACACTACTCTTCCCTGTTGCGTTATTGCCAATAATCACACTCATTGGTGTAAACTCAACTGAAAAATCAACTAATGATTTGAAATTGTCAACCTTGAGTTTTCTAAACATAATCACAACTCTCCTTCATTCACGTATAGGCATTGTCTAAAGTATACCACATTTTTTTAGCTTATACCATAATTTCCCCAGAGTCCACCTTTATGTAAATCATGCTATCAGTGTTTCATGCCCAAAACACCTTGCTATACGCATATAGCAAATTCATTATAACCATTTTTTAACAACAACTCAACATCCAAATATTGACTTCTGTGTAATTCATATTATCGGGGTTTTACCTGTGTGTCAAGAAAAACTGAAAGCGTATTACGTCTTTAGGAGGCATAGTACGCTTTTTTATCTGAATCTTTTCTTTTTTTGTGGCGGTGGGTAAGCAGACATATTAAAACTACTCATTTGACAAAAGGAGATGATTTTTTATGTTACATACTATATGGCATTTTAAATTTACAGATTTTTACTTTTTGCATCTAAGAAAGTATTTGAAGGCAAATCAATTTGAGTATTTTTGCACAATTATTTATCAGTTGGCTGAAAATACTCCATTTTTTCCGAATTTCCTTCACTTCATACTCGCAATCCTAGTAAATTTGCCATAACCCTAAATGAAACCGCCCGCCCAAAATGGTAAGCGGTTTCATTTTTTATTCATAAGATTATTATCTCATCTTTTTTGCCATGAAGCAAGACTTTTTTGATGATTGCGCAACCTTCTTTTATGGCATTACGCTTTCATAAAATTCTACTTACTCTTTTTTACCAATTATATACTTCCGAAATCGTAGCATGATATTTTTCTAACTGTTCAGCATTTTCTTTCATAAAATAATCTCTTAACTGGCTATCTCTTACATAAATTGTTGTATTATTCCATATAATTCTTTCCAATACCCAATGATAATGATAAGCATTTTGCTGGCTTTGATACCAATCATATGTTTGATCTATGTACACATTTTCAACAATGATATGACCATAAATTTGAAAAAGCGATTTAGGTAATACAATATTTTTTAAGTGTTGTACATCTATAATGTCTTTAATATAATCAACACCCTCTGGCACAGAATAGGAAACATCTTGTTTGGCAAAAGGATATAGCAGTAATTGTTTCATATCTTTCGAATACAAGATACCATCCTGTGATTTATAATTCTTATTCTGCCCATCAACCTCTATCTCACTTAAATTTGACACATTATAATCATCCTCAAAACACGGAAAACTTTCCACCGATGTCGGTATATATATTTTCTGAAATCCATGTATAACATCACTAAGGGCTCCACCTCGAACTTCCTTTACTGTGTTCGGAATCTGATACTCGGTATCCGCTTTGGCACATGGATATTTTACCAGCACCGTCTTATCCTTATCAAACCAAACTCCGTCTTCAGAAGAAAAGTTTTCACTTTCATCACTAATACTAATTTCTTTTAGTGATGACCAACTATAAGAACTATCTAAACCATACTCAATGCTATATAATGAGCCATTTGTTTCTTGTGGAATATACCTCAAATACTTTGACAACGTAATTGCTGTTATTTGATTATTACGAATCTGTTTATTGGCAGGATTATCGTAAATACCACAATAATCATTTATAACCTGTGCACCATCAATTGTATCTGGTATGCGAACACTTTTTTCTGTACTGTAAATAGCATTTACTTGCGCAATTTCCCCATTTGAAATATATGAATACTGCTCATTTGTTTTTTCCTCAGCAACGGAGATCTTTATTTGTTTTGAAACTGTATTCGTATTACTCCATGCTCCTTCTGTGTAAGATAAAGTCGCATTATAATCACCCGTTGCCGTTGTGTCCACTCCTGTAATCGAAAAACGACTATACGAAGATTCCTGTATATTGTTATTATTATGTAGTTCCTTATTTGTGCCGTCCGATAATTTAACGCTTATCTTGCCAAACTGTCCAAGCGTATAAAAACTCAAATTACGCTCTGATAATGCCGTACTTGTCTTAGCAACAATAGCATCATCATACTGTGTCAGTAATTCTACTGCTTTTGCCTCCGGTTTTTGGGTCGGCTGTGAAGAAGTTTTACTTGTTGGTGCCGGTGTTTGAACTGGTTTTCTTGTTGGTTTTTTGGTCTCAACACTGCTCTTATTGGTTTTATTCTTTACCGTCACCTTGCAGACATACTTTTTCTTACCCACTTTTGCCTGCACTTTGGCTTTTCCGACTTTCTTCCCCTTAATTGTGACTTCTGTTTTTTTCTTTTTACTAAGTGTCACATTTTTCTTGCCGGAAGTGACCGTCCACTTCACCTTCTTTTTGTTGTTTTGCAGTTTAATTTTTACTGTCTTTCCAACGTTTACTGTTACCGTTTTTTTGTTCAGTTTTACCTTTTTCTTTGCGGCAAAGGCACTCTGTGGAAACAGAGATAATGCCATCGCAAAAATAAGTAAAAGAACCAGTGATTTTTGTTTTCTCATTTTGAAATCCTCCTTCAAATGGTTTGGTATGGTTTTTTTTCGTTTTCCTTTAATATATTTAACATATCTTCAACTTCCCCATTATTATCTGCTTTATCTTTTAGTTCCTTTAGCAATTCCATTTTTTTACCTACTTCTTTTGGAACATATACAAATCCTTCACCTTGTACTTCCTGTTCCGTCAAAAGATTTTCTATGTAGGTTGCCACCTCCCCCTTCAAATTTTCAGTTCCATAACTGGCAATCAACAAGCGTATGGTTGTATCTAATGTTTTTGTATCCGTTTTACCTAAAACCACTAACCGATACAACATTGCTTGCCTTAAATATTTATATGCATATGAATATAATTTTAAAGCCAAATAGTAATCGCCTAAATATTGCATTGCCTCAATAATTTGCGAATACTGGGCAAAAAACTTCTTTCCTGACTCATTATTCAGGTTCTGTTGTTTCCAAAGCCACTCTGGAAATTCATCAATTTCGCCTTTTTCCTGTTTAGCAAGAAACATTTCTGCATTTTTATTTAATTTTTCTTCTCCAACCAAACGCTTCATCTCCGATAGTACCTCTCTTTCCAAGAAACAAGCCGTTTCAACTTTGTCACTCTTAAAAAGATAAACACAAGCATTATGATAACTGGTTAACATCCTTTTGTTAGCATTATTCACCTCATTCGATTTTTTATCTTTCATCACCTCACAAATCGCCTGTCTCATCCAGTAAGTATAGATACCAAAAGAACATGGTTTTTTGGCAACCTCTTGCCAATAATGAATATTCTCCCCACCAATTTTATCTGGCAGTTGAAACTCGCTTGCATGCAGGCAATACCAAGGATAATTACCCCGTAAATTATTTAGTATTTGAAAAATAAGCTCATACAAAATGGTTATGTAACTATTTGTCTTATTTCCTTCATGTAACCTCTGAAGATTTTTATAAGCATTAATCAGATTGCTTAAAACACCTTTTTTCTTTTCCAAGAACTCCGATTCGCAATCCATGTTTTCTAAAATTTGGTCACCAAATAATATTTGTATTTGTGATTTCCGCTCGTCGTTCTCAATTATGTTGTATAATTTGGAACCTAACTTGTATAATTCATACAAACCTAGAGTTCCCTTTGTAAAAGCCTCATTATATTCATGCATAGCCGAGGAATCATACGCTATCGCATTTAATGCTTTTATTTTTTGCTGCCAGCATTGATAATACCATTCTTCTTCCCCTTCTGCTAACTCCTTTTGTTCTTCCCAAAACTCTAGACATAATTTTTCAATTACTTTTGCATTCTTATACCTATCTAAATTGGTATATAAGTCAGCCAATTGAAAACAACAACTAATATAATATAGTATAATTTTACTCTTATCTCCACACACCTCATCTTTATGTAATGGCTTATCAGCATCATCATCAAAAGTTCTTTGACTTATATTATTGAAGGAAAGTTCTAGCTGCTTATTTAATTCATCAATATACATACTGTATATATAAATAAATCTCTGACTTACCGTTCCCCGCTCTTTATTTGCAGCATAAATGTTTGCTATAGCATTCTCTATTTCCCATACTCTTTTTTCCCTCTCCGATTTCTCCTGTAATTCTATATATTCAAACACAATTTCTATATAAGTTTGAATTCTATTTAAATCAGACCATATTAAATTTGTTTGTGGATCCCAAGTTTTATCGTATATCTCGATAAAGGACTGATACAAAAACTCCAACACATCCTGCTTTATATAATTTTGCCGGTTACAATACAGTGCCTCCTTTAACGCTTCATGAAGCTTAAAACTTCCCCCAGACAAGTCCTCAATAGAAGCCTTTTTTCTAAGTAAATTTTTTGCATTTAAAAGATGATTGTCAAATTTCTCACGCACTTTATCAATCCAAACATCATCCCAAACAGATAAACACGACAAAATTTGGAATGCATTAATCATTAAATCAGATAAATCTTTATAAAAATAATATCCAACAAAACTTTCTTGTCCCTCTAACTTAACAAATAATTCTGGCTTAATCTGCTTTGCGGCATCTTCTTTTATACTCCAATAATACAATACGATTAAACGCAGTAAATACGGCAAATAAACTCTTTCATTATTATCCTCATCTCCATAATAACAAGCCTTCAGCATGACTCTTATTAATTCATCTTGTGGCTGCTGGTTATTTTCATCAAAACAATTTGCCTTTAAATAATCTTCTGCCATTTCCTGACTAAATCCATGCACTTCATAGGACTCTATATGTTCCTCAAATATATTTTGAAATAAGTCTTGCTCATATCTACGACTTGTAATAATCCAAAAAGCAGTCACTCCCTCGAAAAGTTTTCCTTCCTGACAAAGCCACTGATGATTTCTTCCTAGTTCATTTCCTATATTTAACTGAAAATTATCTAAAATTATCACTCTTTTTGTATTTTGTGGCATAGCACTTTTTAAATTATCCAATAAATATTGTTCTCGCAGAACGCTACTCTCTAATTTTGATATAACATTCAAAAGACTTTTTTTTAACTTAATTCCATTACTGATATCTTTTACATCAATCAATGTTTCAATAATCCACTTCAAATTTTTTACAAAAGGAATCATATCTGCCAATTTTAGCAGAATTTCACTCACGATTTTATCAAATTTGCTTTCCTCCTTTATCTCGTTATTTGCATTTTTTATCTCGTTATTTACAAGAGCCACTACTTTATCGGTTACATTCTCTATACTTTTTGCGTAACTAAAGTCCTCATGATAAATACCTTTCACCCACTCATACATTTTTATGACAGTATCCACCGAATTTTTTTTATCATCAAAACTATGCGTCTTATAATATTTTTTCAATTCACAGGCAATCCGATAATAAACATCGGATTCATCTCCACAATCCGACAAATCCAAATAAGCAAAAAAAGCAGTCATGTTTTCTTGGCTTTTTTCTTCCATCCATCGTTTCACCATATACGATTTTCCCGTTCCACCAAAACCATGTACCCAAAACAGATGGTTTTCGTTTTTCTCATAATTTTTATATGCTTTATTAAGATTGGTTCTTTTCCATGTATTTTGTTCCTTGAACTCATGTTCCTTTTGTAATGTATGATATACTTCTGACATATTTTACCCTCCCTCACTTTTTATTGGTTTATTGATAATATTCTTCCCGCAGACTGTAATACCGAACGCATTTCCTGCAAATAATTTTCTGGTTTTTGCAGCCCTTGCAATCCCAGCGACCATTCATTTGGAAAGCCCACCGTTTCAATACTATGACTATAAGGCATTCCTAAAATACGAACAGCCTCTAATTGCTGATATGGCACATAAATCTGACTCGTTATAAGCAAGATGGTCTTTCCTTTTTTCACTTGTTTTTCTTCCATAAAAAAGGAAAATGTATCTGCTGTATTAGCACGGCGTTTATCTGGTTCTTTGGACGGAGCCGCTAATAAAGCAATTTCTCTGTCCTTAAATCTATATTCCTCAATTGCCCATGATTCATTCAGATTACTCGTAACATCCTCTTTTTTTAGTTGCAGTTCCACAGATCCATATACCTGATTCATAGCAGCACGCATTAAATCAAACTCTGTTTTTGCATGAGGTGCATACGTATCTGTAGCATTTCTTTCTGAATCCATAATCGGCCTCATACCAGCAAGACCAACAATATTTTTTACACTCAAGTTATATGTATCACATATTTCTTTTGCATACTTCATCCGAAACATACAAGACATACGTGCTCCCCCCAACACAAAAATATAATCATACTCTCTCTTAGCAGGTGCAACACATCCCTTTAATCCTTGTGTTGTTGCTGTTTCGAATATGAGCTTTTTCATATCATTTCCCATTTCTTGTTCAGCAATTTCCCATCGTGCACTTCCCTGCATAGCTCTAAAATCCCATTTGTCTGAAAATTTAATTAGACTTTCAACTCGACTTTGTAGCGATTGATTTGTAGTCTCCTCATACCCATATGCATGAAGTAATGAAACAAATTTCGGAGTTGTTATCCATTGCTCAATTTGTGCACAAACTTTTTCATAATTGTCTGTTCCCTCATAATTAAAAACCATTCTTTTCTCCTTTCTCCTCTAATTTTCTATGAATCATTGCGTGCAATTCCTTAAAACTATTTACCCTGCACTCATCCAGATCATGGCACTCCAAATTCCATGCAGCCGTATAACAAATCACCTGATTGTTTTTACGAATCTCATAAAGATTTTCCGGGCTGTCATCTACCATAACATCAATGTTGTTTTCCTTGCAGACGCGCATTTTATCCACTCCACTGCCTTTTTCCTCACAGAAAATAATGTCGTCGTAAGTCATATGGTTTTTCTTTAACCAATGCCTTAACATCCAGCAAAATAATTTGCCGGTAATTCCGGTTTCTGTTGTGTGGACTCTGCTCGTTATAATTACAACTCGGTGTCCTTCTTTTCTTAATAAATTAACAACTTCCGCAGCATCTTCTGTCATCGGTTCTTTCAGGCAATACTTCCAAATATACTTAATCCAGAATGACTCTCTCTGTTTTTTCGTACATTCAAATACATCCTGCACCTCAAACATGTCCGGATTTTTAATGGATATTCCATACTTTTTCTGAAAATATCTTTTCCCTTCTCTTAACTGAAACGTGCGGACATCCACTAAAACACCATCCACATCTAATCCAATATTCATAGGTCTTCTCCTTTCAACTTTTTCTCTAACTGCTTAAACATTTCCTGTTCGTCATAATTTAATGGATTCAATGGCTCTTGTACCGTAATATTTAATGGATATCTTTTATGCTGCTTCCAATTAAACAATTTAGGAGACTTTTCATGCCTTGGATATATTTCAAATCCTCCCTCTATGTATATTGGCAATATAGAAATACCCGTATCCTTTGCAATTTTAATAACTCCTTTTTTTAACGGAAGCAGACCACCATCACGAGAGCGGGCACCTTCTGGAAATATAATTGCATTTGAACCATTTAATAAATGTTTTTTCACACAGTCAATCTCCGGGTGTGTTCCCCGTTCTCTTTCAACAGGAATGCACCGTAACAAGCGAAAAAAACGCTTAGAATCCAATCTTCGCTCTGCCGCCGCTAATGTCACAAAATCTTTTTTCCCTAACGTCTTTCCAAGAGCAGATAAAATCCATATTGGGTCCAAATTATTCGTATGGTTGGAGCAAATAATATAAGGTCCTTTTTCCGGTATATATTCCACACCGCTCACCTCAAATTTGTAAATCAACTTAGTAAAACAGCGAAAAACCGATAAAGCAAAATGGTCTCCTATATGCCGTTTCATCGGATATTGTTCCACATCGTATGACACAGTATTTTGAGCATTTTCACCTTGATGCTCAATCATCTCACACAATTGCTTAACCGTTAATTGAGCGGAAATACAATTTGTTAAATCCACGCCAAAATGTTTTTCGATTTCTACACACAATTCAAACAAATTCAAGGAATCAATTGCTAAGTCATCCTCTAATAAAGACACCTCCCGAATCACTTGCTGTACACCAAATGACCGCAGTATTTGTTCCAGTTGTTTCTGCGTATTCCATTCTTTCTCAGGATGTTCAACCTGACTTTTATTTTTGTCCATCACCTGTTTATTACGCAGTTTATATCTTTGGACTTTACCTATCGATGACAATGGTATCTTATCAATAAACTGCACATCTGCAATCCGATAATCACCGCCAAGTTCTTTTGACCGATTCATGAACTGACTCGTTACCAAGGCTGTATCTTTTATCAAATCTTTTTCCAAGAAAAAAACAACTTCATCATAGCCGGCTTCCTCTACCGGAACACCTACACATGCTGCCATAACATTTTCCGGAATACAATCCGCATACAAATTTTCTAACTGCTCAGGCGTCACTTTCTCTCCATTTCGAAGGTGAATACTTTCCTTGCTTCTTCCGGTAATATACAAATACCCCTTGGAATCACAATATCCTAAATCTCCAGTTTTAAAATATCCATCCTCATAGGCTTCTTTTGTTGCCCTTTCATCCCGGAAATATCCTTTCATATGACATGGCGTTTTTACCTGAATCTCTCCAATTCCATTTGAATCCGGATTTTGAATCCGCACCGAAATTTCTGGAAACGATGTTATTTTCCCAATAGAATCCGATGGGAATTTGTCATAAACCGTTGTCGTAAGCATTGGCAGATTCATTTCTGTTGAGGCATATGTATTCATCCAGTAGTAACCCATCTTCTGGAAAAACAACCCTACTTCCCTGCTGCACTTTCCACCACCAGTTCCTAAAAATTTCATCTTTCCGCCAAATACCTGCTTATTTATTTTTCTAAAGAAGAAACTTCCGGCTTTGATATGTAATTTTTCATTTAACCAGCCACAAAAGGAAAGCATTTTCATTGCAATTTTTTTATTATTTAACTGACTTACTATCTTCGTATAAAATGTTTCATAAACTTTTGGTACCATTCCAAATGCATTTGGCTTGTACTTTTGGAATCCATCCATTAATTTTATTGAGTTTGTATTTTCGAGCAGTCCAATCTGTCCTCCCCCCAAAAACAAAGCAAAAAAAACCGAAAAACCAGAAACATGAAATATTGGAAACACTAATAGGTATCGAATATCATTTGTTCCAAATGCACGAAGAAGCAACTCCGCTGACCCCATCTGTGCCTCATATGTTATCATGACACCTTTTGGTTCACTTGTTGTTCCTGATGAATATAAAATAGCAAGCACATCGTTATGAATATCCTCGGATGGTTCCAACTGGTATTCCCTCTCAATGTACAAATTTCCCGATATTACGTCAAAAACTGGATATTTCCGATTCCATTTAAACGCATACTTCTGATAAGTTTGCTCATCACACACAATGCCTCTGATATCTGATTTCTTTATAATAGAATCTAATTCCTCCTCTGGCAGAGCAGGATTAATTATGACACTAACTGAACCATACATTGCAAGTGCTGTAATCATAATATATACATATGGAGACAGCGGTGCCATAACAAGTATCCGTTCTCCTTTTCCTATGGAACTCCGTTGAAATTTATATGCGATACTTTGTGCCATTTCTAAATATTCTCCATAAGTCCAATTTTCTTCCGTATCGTCAGTTTTCATATATGTTATAAAAGTTTTGTCTTTATTTTCTTTACATATATCTATTATCCTATTAACAAAATTCCGTTGCATTGTCATGATAAAATGTGCTCCTTTATTTTTTCCCCAAGTCTTTTCCTATCAAAAATACTTCTCAATCGTTTTCTGCATTCCTCTCGCCACAGGGAGTACCACATTTCCCGCCACAGTACATTCTCGATACCCAACTCCCATAAGGTAGTCTGTATTAATCACATAACTGTGATGAATTCGAATAAAGTTATCCGGCATCTTCTCCAAAAATGCAGCTAATGTCATGCGGCTGTGAACAGTTCCCCATCCATTGGTTGTGATATACAAATCATGGTTCAGTATTTCCGCATAAATAATCTGCTTGATGGGTAATCGAAGCTTTTTCCCCTCACTGTAAAAGTAAAACATGATATTCTCCTCGAAACGCTTTTTCCACCCCTTTTCTATATTCCCATAGTATACAAAATTCCCGTACCAACTTTTTTTCAAAATATTTAGGATTTATAAAAAGGTATAAAAATCCATCACTATTTTATCACTTTATGGCAAAAAATCGGGTGTTGTGTCGTAACTAACGGTTCTATCGACGTAGACGGTAAGATTTTCCTATTGGTAAATTTGAAATATAGAAAATTCAAAAAAAGACAGCTGCCGCTGATTTTGCAACAACTGCCACTTCGATTATTCATATTTTCTTAAAGTCCCATTTCCTCACAGATATCCCCATACCAATACACTTCATCCTGCTCAATATAATGGAGCAAAACAGCATCCAATTCAAACCTTTCATCCAGCCTGCTCATATTGCATGCGGTCAGTGTCGCCTCGGAAAGGCGCAAAAACATTTCCTTTGCCTCACCGGCAGGAGCACGCTGTAAACAAACCGTATAAATTAACGGCAGCATGTCTTCCCGCTGAATCTGCGGGCACCGCTGTTTTTTATCGGCACTCCATGTCTCTAAACAGGCACGTGCAGTCTTTACATCCGGGCACGCTTCCTCTGTATGAATATTTTCAGTGATGAATTTTAAAATCCACTCCGGAACCGGTGCGCCCTCATGCAGATACCGTAGCTGTCTTTTCGCCTGTGCCGCATGGATTAACTGTTCCTTCTGAATCGGACCACGAAACAAATCCGAATAGCGCTTCGCATAGCGTGAGCTGTCTCCAAAGACCTCTGACAAAAACTTTGCATTGGACGGTTTTGTCGCATAAACCGACTTCGCAAGTTCCCAGATAACCTCCTGCATATGCTGCGGCACCGTGTACTGGCGCGCATGCCGGTTTTTATGTAAAAAACGGTCAATTTGTTTGCGCGGAGTTTCCCTGCGTTTTCCGTGCTTTTGCTGCCATGCAGGGAAATTTACTTCAGCGAGAAGTTCATCTAAGCGTTTCTTCTCCTCATCTCTTACCCACGAAAGAATACTGTCTCTGTATTGTTTCACATAATTAAGTGCTGTCTGGCTGTAACCTTTAAACCAATCCGCACGTCCTCCCATCCACCACAGAAATTCCTCTGTGGAAAAATCAAGCGTTCCCTCATACGCATTCATCAGCTCTCTCGTACTCCGTGTGTGGGAAATCACCACATTGTCTTCTAAATTTTCCTCATAGAAAGCAATCATTTTCTCGCACTGCTCCATCGATTTCTTATGGTCAATGCCGTAAAGATAAATCATTTCCTGATAATCATTGACATAAAAAGACGGTTCACCGATTCCCACCATCAAATACTGCTTCGTCTCCTCCCTGTCAAGCCCCATGGCAAATGCCATTTGAAAAACCGCCTGACGGCTCGGCCTATGATACTTTTCCAAACCAAACCAGCGGTGCATCGTAGGAAGAGAGGCGAAATCCACACGGCCGGTTCGCTGGCGGAATACTAAAAATGCCTGACGCCTCGTCTGTTTATCCGGTTCATTTTCTCCCCATGGATACCCCATCCGCTCCATAATAAATTCATCAAATCTCATCCAAGCACTCCCATTCCATACGCCACTCCGACAAACAAGTAACTGCACAAAATCGGAATGGACTTGATAAATCCTCTACGAACGGCTTTCATGTTCTTCCTTCTCCCTGTCAATAAACATCATAATAAAGGCGGCAAGCAAAAAGAATGCACACACTAAAATTGCCTTTTCCTGCATATAAGAAATGCATACATTTCCAAGTACGGCACCGATAATAAAGCACACAATCACTCCGTAGTAAAGGATGCTCTTTGACAAACACTTTTTCTCTTTCGTATGCATATAATCGCACAAGTTCTGTGTACCGCTGCGAAGATTTCCGATACACATCGTAGTCGCAATTCCGTTTCCGTGAATCTTACGGAAACTCTCTACCTGAATTCCGCAGGCAAGTGACGTTAAACTGTTTGCTAAGAGATTAAGAGAAACCGGAATAAAGCACACGCCGGCAAGGACAATTGCCTCTAACAATACAGAAATCTGCCGCCAGTGAAGCCTTTTTTTCTCATCCATCCGAAAACGCACCAAATCAGCCAGCATAATTCCAGCCGCAAATGCAAGTACCGGAAACAAATACCGCACAACCTCCGGCCAGTTTCTCTCGGATATGCTTACGCCAAGCAACAGCATATTTCCCGTCTGTGCATTTGCAAATACATGGTCGCGCATGATGTACGAATACGCATCCATAAATCCACCGGATGCCGCTAACACGATTCCTAACTCAATAGACTCTGACATCTGCTTTGCTATTTTTTTCATTTCTATCGCTCCTTTATCACAATTGTATCACCCGGTGCAAACACCGTGTTTCCATTTGGAATAATCAATTCTTCCCCCCGCTGAATCATCACGACTAACTTTCCTTTTCCGAGATGAATCCTCGATAAACTTTTGCCTACCCATTTGTGGCTGCCGTCTAACTCAATTTCAATCAGCCGCACACCATCCACATCACCCGGTGCCTTTGCACTGAGAATCAATGTGTCGCCCGGCACAAGCACGGTATCTCCGTTTGGCGTCACATCTTTTTCATCCCGCTGAATCTGAACGAGAAGCGTCTCCGGCGGCAGCAAAATATCCTTAATCTTACTGCCTGCCCACGGATGATTTTCTTCAACCGTAAACTGGATAAATTGAACCGGCACCTCTTCGGTATAGTCGGTAAAGGTCTTTAATACGTCTTCTTTATCATCAATCATATGGAGCATTTTCGCCACATACGGAAGCAGTGTTCCCTGCAAAAGAATGGAAAAAAGCACGATGAAAAATATCATGTGAAAAATGTCGTGTTCAAACACCGTGCCGCTGCTCCTTGCCATTATCGCAAACACAATAGACGCCGCCCCGCGAAGTCCCGCCCACGAAACTAATATCTGCTGCCGCCATTTACTTCGGAAAGGCGTTAATAGCAAACATACAACCGCAGGTCTGGCAACAAACGTCAAAAACAGCGCAATCATCAGCGACGGAAAAACAACCGCCGGCAGTGCCGATGGAAATGCCAACAGCCCAACAAGGAAAAAGACTAACATCTGCATCAATCCGGTCACACCGTCAAAGAAATGTACCAGCGACTTTTTATTGTCCAAATCCGCATTTCCCAGTACAATACCAAACAAATACGCACTTAGGTATCCATTGCCGCCAACTGCGGAAGGAACCGCATATGCCAAAAGTACGAAAGCAAATACTAAAATAGTATCAAAGCCTTCTGTCGTAACCTGAAATTTTTTCAACACGAAAATCGTAATTCCCGCCATCAAGGCACCGATTGCCACACCATAAATAATCTGCGCAAACACCGTATAGGTAATGGCTCCCGCACTGATTTTGCCACCATTAATCAAACCAAGCATAATTGTAGTAAGCATATAGGAGCATGGGTCATTACTACCGCTTTCCACCTCTAAAAGAGAGGCAGTCCGGTACTTTAAGTTCAATCGTTTAGAACGCAGAATCGAAAACACCGACGCCGCATCGGTCGAGCTTATCAGCGAGCCAATCAAAAGACTCTCAAGCAGTCCGATGTGAAGTGCATAGTAACAAAACAATGCCGTCAGCCCCGCCGTAAGAACAACACCGGCAGTCGATAAAATAACCGCGCGCAGAGCAATTGGTTTTGCAGCGCTCCATTTTGTTCCAAAACCACCATAAAACATAATAAAAATCAGGGCAATGGAGCAGATTTGTTCTGCCAGTTCAAAGTTTTCAAACGAAATCCGAATGACACCATCCGAGCCGAAAAACATACCAAGCACAATAAAAATCAAAAGCATCGGAACACCAATGCGGTTCGATATTCGGTTCCCTACTAAACACGCCAGAATCACAATTGATACGAAAAGAATTGCAAATGTCATAGTACTTCCTTTCTTTGTCGTTTTTTTCGGTTACTTCTTAATCGCCCACCGCATCTTCGTAGAACGTGCCCGCCCATTTTGTGCACATTCTTTCGCCGAAGGGCGTATCACATCTTTTGCATAATCGCTGTAAATACCAGCTTTGTAGCCGGACTTTAGCGCCTTTTTTACTAGACGGTCTTCGCCGGAATGGAAGGTAAGAATTGCTGCCCTTCCGCCGGGTTTTATGCATTCCGGTAATTTTTCCATAAATTCATACAATACTTCAAATTCATTATTTACATCAATGCGCAGCGCCTGAAAGACCCGCTGACACGTTTTTTTGACGGTATCTTTGCGCTCCTTTTCCGGAAGAAACATTAACGTCTTTTCAATGACATCACGCAGTTTCTTCGTCGTGTCCATCCGGTTTCCTCCGCGGATTTCATCGGTAATGGCCTTTGCCAACTCCTCACTGTAAGGTTCATCTGAATTTTCATACAGCATCCCGGCAAGCTCCTCTTTGGTAATCGTGTCAAGCCGCTCGGCGGCACTGATTCCTTCCTTTTGGTTTAACCTCAAATCAAGAGGACCTTCTACTTTAAAGGAAAATCCACGCTCAGGATTATCAATCTGCATGGAAGACACACCCAAATCGGCAAGCACAAAATCAAATCCACCTGCCTCCTTTGCGATTTCGTCAATCGTACAGAAATTCTGCAGTTTTATTGTGAGAATTTCTTCGCCGTATCCCTGCTCCAAAAGGCGTTTCTTCGTCTTCGCTGATTCTTCCGGATCCACATCTGTCGCATAAATATGTCCCCTGCCCTCTAAACAGGCAAGCATTGCTTTTGTGTGCCCGCCATAACCAAGTGTCGCATCAAACCCGGTCTGCCCCGGCTGAATCTGCAGAAAATCCAGAATTTCCTGTACCATAATCGAAAGATGCATCCCTGCCGGTGTATTTCCCTTGCGAATCACATGCTCAATCATATCCTGATACTTCTCCGGCTGGTGTTCCTTATATTTTTCCTCAAATTTCTTCGGATATTTTCCACTGTAATGTACTCGTCTTTTGTGCTTTTTTTCTTCCTGTGGCATCATTTTCATCCCTTCTTTGCATTTTCTGCTTTATGATACAATATTCAGCGGATATAGGTCAAGTAAGCGCTTAAATATTTTATGACAAAATTCATGATTTATGGTGATTTTTTAATTTTTTGCAACTTTTTTTAATTCTCATTCGTAATATTTGTATAACTCAAAGGAACAATTAAACTTATACAAAAAAGGAGGCAGCACTCCGCCATCTTATTTTACCAAAAACAATTACCACAATTGGAAGTTACGCCTTTGCCGGTTGCTCTTCCTTATCCCGGATTGATTTTAATCACACGGAAAAACTGCACATTCAACAGTATGCGTTTGCAGACTGTGACCATTTGCAGGATCTGGATTTAAATAATATGCGAATTGGTCCTTATGCGTTCAGCGGTGTGTCTCCGCTTGCATCGGTCTCATTATTTAACGTTGATTTTTATGAAATAAACGAATGTGAAACTTCCACCGGCATTTATCCATTCGGCACCCGTACGGTCAAAAAAATGTTTGTCGACAGTGCCCTGACTTCCTTTTATTTTCCTGGCAGCACATCAGTTGAACATCTTTATGTCTGCGGCCGCTTAACAGCATTAAAGGGTGATGTTAAATCATACAAAAAAGTAAAAGTAATTCACACATACCCTTCCGCAAAAGCCGCCTCTTTTGCCAAGAAAAAGAAACTTTGCTACGAAACACTCAAAGTCTCTGGCAAAATGGAAAAAGTGGAACAAACGAATTTAACTGCATATAATTATGTTCTTGGCAGGATATCCCCCGCCTTACTGGCTAAGCCAGCAGGGCGGAGATTTTTTAATAATAATTATGACTCCTTACTTTTATTTCGAGCAATCATAATATCCATACAATGCTGGTGTGGCACACCGCCGCTGTTACAATTAAATACAACTTCTTCAATTTTGTGGAAATACCAATCATGATACAAGGTAAAAATTTGTCCTGATTTCCATCGAAAACGATTTTTTTCCTTCCCTGGTAAAATTTCAACAAATGGTTTATCCACAAATACATTCATAACATGAATTCCATCCGGCTTGGTATGTTGCTTCAACTCATTTACAACATCTTTCCTTTTCTCCGGTTTCAAAAAATGAAACACTCCACTACATAAAACAATATCATAATCTTCGCAAAGCTGCATATCCTCAATATTTGCTGTAAAAAAATCTACATAAACACCATGCTGTGAAGCTAACGCCCTTCCCTTTTCAACTCCTGTCTCTGCCAAATCAAAAGCAGATACATGGTATCCATTTCGTGCTAAAAAAACAGCATCTTTTCCTTCCCCGCACCCTACATCAAGAACCTTTAACGGCTTTATTGGCGGCTTTAATTTTAAAATTTCATAGCATAAGTCATTCGGCTTTATTCCCCAATAATACCCTTTCTCCTGATATCGTTTTTCATAATCGCTCAATATTGGAGACTGATATCCAAGAAGAGAATCCACACTCATCCCAAATACCTTTGCAATTGCAGGTAACAAACTAATTTCAGGACATGTCATCCCATTTTCCCATTTTGATACCGCCTGATTTGACACATGCAATTTTTTTGCCAATACTTGCTGCGTGATACCAAGTTCTTTCCTTTTTTTCATAATAATTGAACCAATTTCCAACCTTCACACCTCCTACTTATATTGTAGAGTACAAATTTTTAGAATGCTATCACTTTGTTGTTGAATTTTCAATTAAATTTCGCCAAATAGTTAAAAACTCTTGACACACACTTACATGTGTTATATAATGCCAATCACAATGATACTTCTCCTGTCTGACAGTGGAGGGAGACGATAGGATGGAGAACACGCAAAAGAAC
>ULXW01022445.1_pt1 | contig 18469 bp, 11 predicted proteins | sample 1961661 | NCBI WGS metagenome assembly ULXW01 (sample SAMEA4835849, study PRJEB28245) | human gut metagenome | biome: gut microbiome; material: fecal sample | place: Denmark | collected 2008 | reverse complement strand
CCCTTGGTTCAGATACCGGCGGTTCTATCCGCCAGCCAAGTTCATTCTGTGGTGTGACCGGAATCAAGCCAACGTATGGTACGGTTTCCCGTTACGGGCTGATTGCTTACGGTTCTTCACTTGACCAGATTGGTCCAATTGCTAAAGATGTAACCGACTGCGCAACAATTTTGGAAGCAATTTCTTCCTATGATAAGAAGGACAGCACCAGTGTGGCACGTGAGGATACCGATTTCACATCGGCACTTGTAGATGACGTAAAGGGAATGAAAATTGGTATTCCAAAAGACTACTTTGGAGAAGGACTTGATTCCGAGGTAAAGGATGCGATTTTCAAGGCAGCAGAAGTTTTGAAACAAAAAGGAGCAATTGTCGAGGAATTTGACTTAAGTCTTGTTGAGTATGCAATTCCGGCGTATTATGTCATTGCTTCCGCTGAGGCAAGTTCCAACTTGTCCCGCTTTGACGGTGTAAAATACGGTTACCGCACAGAAGAATACGAAGGACTTCATAATATGTACAAAAAGAGCCGTTCCGAAGGCTTTGGTCCGGAAGTAAAACGTCGTATTATGCTTGGTTCCTTTGTTTTAAGCAGTGGTTATTATGATGCTTACTACTTAAAAGCACTGCGTACTAAAGCATTGATTAAAAAGGCGTTTGACCGTGCATTTGAAAAATATGATGTGATTTTATCACCGGCAGCGCCAACGACAGCACCTAAAATTGGAGACAGCTTAAGTGACCCATTGAAAATGTATTTGGGTGATATTTATACGATTTCTGTAAACCTTGCCGGTCTGCCGGGAATGACAGTTCCTTGTGGAACGGATAAAAATGGTCTGCCGATTGGTTTGCAGCTTATCGCTGATTGTTTTAATGAGAAGAAAATGATTCAGACGGCATACACATATGAACAGGAAAAGGAGGCGGAGTAATCATGGCAAAACAGTACGAAACAGTGATTGGACTGGAAGTCCATGTGGAATTAGCAACGAAAACGAAAATTTTCTGCGGCTGCTCAACGGCATTTGGCGGTGCGCCAAATACTCATACCTGTCCGGTGTGTACCGGTATGCCGGGTTCTCTGCCGGTATTAAATAAACAGGTTGTAGAATATGCGATGGCAGTTGGTCTGGCATTAAACTGCGACATTAACCAGTATTGTAAATTTGATCGAAAAAACTATTTTTACCCGGATAACCCACAGAACTATCAGATTTCCCAGTTGTATCTGCCAATCTGTATCAATGGACATGTTGAAATTGAGACAGCCGGCGGCAAAAAAAATGTTGGTATCCATGAAATTCATATGGAAGAGGATGCTGGAAAACTGGTACATGATGACTGGGCAGACTGTTCCCTCGTGGATTATAACCGTTCCGGTGTACCTCTGATTGAAATTGTGTCAGAGCCGGATATGCGAAGCGCAGATGAAGTAATTGCGTATCTGGAAAAACTTCGTATGACGATTCAGTATCTTGGCGCATCCGATTGTAAATTAAATGAAGGTTCCATGCGTGCGGATGTCAACTTGTCAGTACGTGAGGTCGGTGCGAGTGAATTTGGCACCCGTACCGAGATGAAAAACTTGAACTCCTTTAAAGCAATTGCCCGCGCCATTGAAGGAGAACGTGCGCGCCAGATTGAGTTGTTGGAAGACGGCAAAAAAGTTGTGCAGGAAACAAGACGATGGGATGACAATAAAGAATATTCCTATGCCATGCGTTCCAAAGAGGATGCGCAGGATTACCGTTACTTCCCGGACCCGGATTTGACACCGATTGTCATTTCCGATGAATGGATTCAGAAGATTAAGGACAGCGAACCGGAGTTTCAGGAGCAAAAGGCAGCACGCTACGAAAAAGAATTTGATATTCCTGCCTATGATATTTCGATTCTTACGGCGAGCAAGAAGATGGCAGATTTGTTTGAGCAGACGGTTTCACTTGGAGCAAATCCAAAGAAAGCATCAAACTGGCTGATGGGCGAGACGATGCGCCTTTTAAAAGAGAAAGAAATGGAGCCGGAAGATATTACTTTTGCCCCGGAGAATCTCGCAAAGTTAATTGCCCTTGCGGATAAAGGAACGATTAACTCCACCGTAGCAAAAGAAGTCTTCGAAGTTGTTTTCACAGAGAATACAGACCCGGAGCAGTATGTCAAAGAGCATGGACTTGGTACGGTCAGTGACGAAGGAGCTCTGCGCGAAACGATTGAGAAGATTGTAGAACAAAATCCACAGTCTGTTGCCGATTATCAGGCAGGGAAGAAAAAAGCAATTGGTTTCTTGGTTGGCCAGACGATGAAAGCGATGCAGGGTAAAGCAAATCCCGGCATGGTAAATCAGATATTGACGGAGATTCTTGATCGGAAATAATAGAGCCGGTATTTTTTGGGATTCCGGTAATTTAGGAGAAAAACATTTGCGTCTCGTGGGCGTTCTCACTAGTTGAGTGCGTAGCGGTATGGGCACTGAAAGTACCAGTGCCACATACCGACGTACTCAAACCCACGAGACGCAAATGTTTTTCTCCTAAATCACTGGAAGCCCAAAACCGTACCGTAATTACCTACTATGAGGATGAAGTATCGCCGGATGAGATGGTTATGTGTTGCTAATAGATGCGGTTATAAGGTAAAGAGAAACTGAGTCTGGAATGATGGGGTGACAAAGGTTTTCTACGAAATTACGGAAAGTTTAAAAGCGGCAATGAGCATTTGATACAAATCAATCGTATGCAACCTAAATTGCTGTCAAACAAAAAAAGAGTTGCATAATTTTTTGTGATTTTCTGAAAAAAACAACTATGAAGAAGAAAATTGGCAAAAAACGTTGTTTTAACAGCCTAATTTTCTCTGCTTGATTGAGATTATGACGCCAAGATGCAACCATATAGGACAAATTAAGGAAAAAGAGTTGTCTAGGGAGGAGATAGCAGGTGTGTGACAAATGTTTTCTACGAAATTACGGAAAATTCAAAAGTGCCAACGAACACTTGACACAAACAATAATATGGAATATTTGACAATAAAATGACACGTATGATAAAATGATGATATCTGTGAAGTGATTCGCAGATGCCATTATTTATTTTAAGGGGGTATTTTATATGAAGAAAAGATGTTTTAGGCTGTTCGCCGGGGTGTTAGCGCTTGCGGTTATGATGACCTACACGGTTATCTGGAATCCGAGCCAGGCAAAGATGACAAAGAGCAAAGATGTAAAAAAAGTTGAGGTTACGAATGTCCAAGACAAAAATATCACACTTGGTAAAGGCAAGAAACTGAAACTTTCCGTGAATGTTATTCTAAAAAAAGGAAGTAAGGCAAGCAAAGCGGTCAAGTTTGAGTCTTCCAAAAAATCGGTTGTTACGGTTTCTAAAAAGGGCGTTTTGAAAGCCAAAAAAATAGGAAAAGCTAAGATTACAGTGAAATCCAAAGCGAATCCGGCGAAACAGGTAAAATTTACTGTTACCGTTGCAAAAAAGAATGTTTTGATTAAAAAAATCAGCATGAAGAAAAAGTTAACACTCCATATGCCATTGGTTGAAGAAGAGGACGATTCCGATGATGATTCGGATGATGACATAGAGGATTCTGATGAGGATTCGGATGATGAAGACGATGAGGATGAAGATGATGAGGACGAAGAAGATTATGAATTTGAACCTCGCATTTCTCCATCCAATGCAACAAATCAGACATTGAAATGGACCAGTTCCAATAAAAAAGTGGTTAAAGTAGATGAGGATGGTTATGTTTATATCGTAGATGCCGGTAAGGCAGTGATTACGGCAATGGCAACTGACGGAAGCGGTGTAAAAGCAAAATGTACCGTTACTGTTATAGATGATGCAGATACAGATGATGAAGATGACGATGAATAATGGAGGCTTATTATGATTGAGATGAGAAGAGAAAAACGCTGGCCGGCAAAATTGAATTTGGAAATTTCCAATTTATTTAAGCAGGATCACGTAAAGGTGGAAAATATTAATGCACCGATTGAGGTAATTGATGTTTCCAAAGCGGGCATTGGTTTTCGTTCAGCCAGTGTACTGCCGATGGGGTATTACTTTAATGCGAGACTTACTTTGGCAGAAAATGATTCGCTCAATTGTGTTGTTCGAATTATCCGTCAGCAGAAAAGCGGAGATGACTATATTTATGGATGTGAAATTGTAGGAACGGCATCCATTATGGATTATGTAATTAATGATTATGCTGCGTCTCTGCAAAAATAATAAGAATGAAACAATGCACCGGTGCTTAGAAGGAGCCTTTTTTGCACCGGTGTTTTTATTTTGAAAAAAATTTTTACAAACCCTATTGACAAAGGTAACACAAGGTGGTATCTTTAGTTTAGTCAATGATTAGCACTCTTTGATAGTGAGTGCTAACAAAAAGAAATCGAGGTGGTATTTTGGAACTGAATGAGAGAAAACAAAAGATACTCGAAGCGATTATTCGTAATTACATGGAGACAGGCGAGCCGGTTGGTTCCCGAACTGTTTCTAAGTACACGGATTTGAATCTTAGTTCCGCAACCATCCGTAATGAGATGTCGGATTTGGAAGAGATGGGTTACATTTTACAGCCACACACTTCTGCCGGCAGAATTCCTTCGGATAAAGCATACCGACTATATGTAGACACGATTTTACAGAGAAAAGATGAAGAAGTGTCTGAGATGAAGGAGTTGATGGTCGAGAAGGCAGATAAGATTGACCTTCTGTTACAGCAGGTTGCAAAGTTACTTGCACAGAATACGAATTACACTTCCATGGTGACCAAGCCAAAGTATCAGCATAAGCGGATTAAGTTTATCCAGCTAAATCAGATGAGTGAACGACAGCTGCTTGTGATTGTTGTTCTTGATAACAACCACGTAAGCAACAAGTTCATTAACCTTATGACGGATGCCGATGAGAATGTGATTGCTCAGATGAATTTTTTGATGAACACGGCACTCACCGGACTTGATTTTACTGAGATTAACATGGCGATTATGCAGCAAATCAAAGAAAAAGCCGGGGAATACGGAGAATTGGCATCTAGCATTTTGGATTGTATTTCGGAAGTTATGACAGAAGAGGATGACTCAGAGATTTACACATCGGGCGCCACGAATATTTTGAAATATCCGGAGTTATCGGATAAGGAGAAAATGACCGGACTGCTTTCCACATTTGAAGAAAAACAGATGTTGTCAGCATGGGCCAACGATGAACCACCGGAGGATGACAAGGAACATGGCATTCAGGTGTACATTGGTGAGGAATCACCGGTAGAGTCAATGAAAGATTGTTCCGTTGTAACTGCCACGTACCGAATTAAAGAAGGCGTTTATGGAAAGATAGGTATTGTCGGACCAAAGCGTATGGACTACGAAAAAGTAGTTGGCACATTGGAAAACTGCATGCAGCAGCTAGATGACATATTTAAAAAGAAATAGCGAGGTGAAGTGAATTGGCTGAAGAGATGAAAAACGAAGACGTTAAAGAAGAAGTAAAGGAAGAAGAAACCGTAGAAGAAACGGTGGAACAAGCCGATAAAGAAGAAACAAAAGAAAAGAAAAAAACGGAAAAGTCAGAAAAAGCGGTTAAGAAGAAAGCAAAAAAAGACAAAAAAGATGAAAAGATTGAAGAGTTGAATGACCGCCTGATGAGAAATTTGGCAGAGTTTGAAAACTTTAGAAACCGCTCGGAAAAAGAAAAAAGTGCCATGTTTGAAATTGGTGCGAAGTCAGTTGTTGAAAAGATGCTTCCGGTTGTGGATAACTTGGAGCGAGGTTTTGACGGACTTTCCGATGAAGAAAAAGAGACACCATTTGCCAAAGGAATTGAGGCCGTTTACAAACAGCTTCTTACCGGATTAGAAGAAATCGGTGTGACACCGATTGAGGCAGTTGGTAAAGAATTTGACCCGAATTTCCATAATGCCGTTATGCATGATGAAGATGATTCAGATGCATCCAATCAGGTCATTGAGGAATTCCAAAAGGGTTATATGTATAAAGATTCAGTAGTCAGACACAGTATGGTTAAAGTGTTAAACTAATAAAGAAAATAACAGTCATGGTATAGACAGAAAGGAAGTATTATTATGAGCAAGATTATTGGTATTGACTTAGGAACAACAAATAGTTGCGTAGCAGTAATGGAAGGTGGTAAACCGGTTGTTGTAGCAAACGCTGAGGGCGCAAGAACAACCCCATCTGTTGTAGCATTTACAAAGACTGGTGAGCGTTTGGTTGGTGAGCCGGCAAAACGTCAGGCAGTAACAAACGCAGAGAAGACTATTTCTTCTATTAAGAGACATATGGGTACGGATTACCGTGCAGCAATTGATGATAAGAAATATACACCACAGGAAATTTCCGCTATGATTCTTCAGAAATTGAAAAGTGATGCAGAGAATTACCTTGGTGGTGAGAAGGTAACAGAGGCTGTAATTACAGTTCCTGCTTACTTTAACGACGCACAGCGTCAGGCAACCAAAGATGCAGGTAAAATTGCAGGTTTGGATGTAAAACGTATTATCAACGAGCCAACAGCAGCAGCGCTTGCTTATGGTTTGGATAATGAAGGCGAGCAGAAGATTATGGTATATGACCTTGGTGGTGGTACATTTGATGTTTCCATCATTGAGATTGGTGATGGTGTCATCGAAGTACTTTCTACTTCCGGTGATAACAAACTTGGTGGTGACGACTTTGATAATAAAGTATGTGACTACATGGTTTCTGAATTTAAGAAGGCAGAGGGCGTTGACCTTTCTACTGATAAGATGGCAATGCAGCGTTTGAAAGAAGCAGCAGAGAAAGCAAAGAAAGAGTTGTCTTCTGCAACTACAACAAACATTAACCTGCCATTTATCACAGCTACAGCTGAGGGACCAAAGCACTTTGATATGAACTTAACACGTGCAAAATTCGATGAATTGACCGCTGACCTTGTAGAGAGAACAGCAACACCGGTTCAGAACGCATTGAAAGATGCCGGTATTACCGCTTCTGAATTAGGAAAAGTATTGTTAGTTGGTGGTTCAACACGTATCCCTGCTGTACAGGATAAAGTAAAACAGTTGACCGGACATGAGCCAAACAAATCCTTGAACCCGGATGAGTGTGTAGCACTTGGTGCTTCGATTCAGGGTGGTAAACTGGCTGGAGATTCCGGTGCCGGCGACATCCTTCTTCTGGATGTAACTCCATTGTCACTTGCTATCGAGACAATGGGTGGTGTGGCTACCAAACTTATCGAGAGAAATACAACAATTCCTACTAAGAAGAGTCAGATTTTCTCTACCGCAGCAGATAACCAGACCGCTGTAGACATTAACGTAGTACAGGGCGAGAGACAGTTCGCTAGAGATAATAAATCTCTTGGACAGTTCCGCTTGGATGGTATTCCTCCGGCAATGCGTGGAGTACCACAGATTGAGGTTACATTTGATATCGATGCCAATGGTATTGTAAATGTATCCGCTAAGGACTTGGGAACAGGAAAAGAACAGCACATCACAATTACTGCTGGTTCTAACATGAATGATGAAGAAATCGAAAAAGCAGTTAAAGAAGCTGCTGAATTCGAAGCACAGGATAAGAAGAGAAAAGAAGGCATTGATGCCCGCAACGAAGCTGACAGTATGGTATTCCAGACTGAGAAAGCATTGCAGGACGTTGGCGATGGCGTAGATGCAGCAGAGAAAGAAAAAGTACAGGCTGAGATTGATAAAGTAAAAGCAATCTTGGAGCGTACAACACCGGAGAACATGAGCGATGCTGATGTTGATGAGTTGAAAGCTGCAAAAGAATCTTTGATGACAAATGCACAGCAGGTATTCGCAAAAGTATACGAGCAGGCACAGCAGGCTGCCGGTGGTGCACAGGGAGCAGGCCCTGACATGAGTGGCGCAGGTGCCGGACCAAACCCTGGAGCCGGTGCAGCTCAGGACAATAGCGGCGATGACGTAGTAGATGGGGATTACCGCGAACTGTAATTTGTTGCGAAGAATCACGGCTCATTAGGAAACCAGAAACCGTGAGAAGGGCGAATGCCCGCGATGATGAGAATCACGCGGGTTATTTGCACGTAAAAGGATAGAAAGAGAGTGGAGGAGACATGGCAGACAAGAGAGATTATTACGAAGTCCTTGGCGTAGACAAGAATGCCGATGAGGCAGCGCTGAAAAAGGCCTATCGTGTATTAGCCAAAAAGTACCACCCCGATACGAATCCGGGTGATAAAGAAGCAGAAGCAAAATTCAAGGAAGCTTCTGAGGCTTATGCCGTATTAAGTGACCCGGAAAAGAGACGCCAGTATGATCAGTTTGGTCATGCCGCTTTTGATGGTGGTGCTGGTGGCGGCGGTGGATTCACCAATATGAATATGGATGATATCTTTGGCAGTTTCGGAGATATTTTCGGAGATTTATTCGGTGGAGGATTTGGCGGTGGCAGAAGCCGGCGTGCAGATCCGAATGCCCCACAGCGCGGAGCAAATCTGCGGACACAGGTAAAAATTACATTTGAAGAAGCTTGTTTTGGTACGGAAAAGGAAATTGAAATTCCATCCAAAGTTGAATGCAAGACTTGTGGGGGAAGCGGAGCCAAAGCAGGAACCAGCCCGGTCAAATGTGAGCGATGCGGCGGACGAGGACAGATTGTTCAGACACAGCAGTCACTTTTCGGAATGGTGCAGAATGTTACTACATGTCCGGCTTGTGGCGGTAAAGGTACAATTATTAAGGAAAAATGTCCGGATTGTCACGGACAGGGTTATACAAGCAAAAAAGAGAAATTGCAGGTCAGTATTCCGGCAGGAATCGACCACGGACAGAGCGTTCGTCTGCGTGGCAAAGGAGAACCGGGCAAAAATGGCGGTGCCCGCGGTGATTTGCTTGTAGAAGTATATGTAGAACGCCACAAAGATTTCCAGCGCATGGATTATGATATTTACTCAACCGTACGGATTTCTTATCCAAGAGCTGTTCTTGGCGGAGATGTGGTTATCCCGACAATTGATGGCGATGTCGCATACAATGTAAAGGCAGGAACGCAGACCGGTACAAGAGTTCGTTTGCGTGGTAAGGGAGTTCCGTCCCTTCGTAACCGCAAAATGCGAGGCAACCATTATGTGGATTTGGTTGTGGATGTGCCGACAAAGCTTACCAAAGAGCAGAAAAAACTGTTAGAGCAGTTGGATAAGTCGTTTGAGGACGAGGAAAATAAGAAAAATAAAAAGCACAAAAAATAATCGTATAGGAAAGAAGCCTTCTGTTTATACTAATCGAAAACAGGAGGCTTTTTTTATGATACAGACATTTCGAATTAATACGATACGAGGAAGAGAGATTTTAGATTCCAGAGGAAATCCAACGATTGAGGTGGAGGTAAAATTGTGCGGAGGGGCAGCGGGCAGAGCATCCGTTCCCTCCGGGGCGTCTACGGGGGCGTTTGAAGCAGTGGAACTGCGAGACAGTGAATTGCCGCGTTACCGTGGAAATGGCGTAAAGCGTGCGGTAGAAAATATTAATGACATTCTTGCCGATAAATTGGAGGGGAAAAATGCATTGAACCAGGTAGAAATTGATACGCTGATGATACGTGAAGATGGTACCGCAAACAAAGCAAAACTGGGTGCTAATGCAATTTTGGGGACATCGCTTGCTGTGGCAAAGGCGGCAGCAAAACAGCTCGGTGTTCCGTTGTATCAGTATCTGGGCGGACCAAACGCGCGTGTTATGCCGATTCCGATGATGAATATTATGAATGGCGGAAAACATGCGGACAGTAGTTTAACGATTCAGGAGTTTATGATTATGCCGATAGGAGCATCTTCCTTTCATCAGTGTTTGGAGTGGTGCGCGAATGTATACGCTACCTTGAAGAAACTGTTGGCAGAAAAGGGATTTGCCACCTCCATTGGTGATGAGGGTGGATTCGCACCGCATCTTGCTCATGAGGACGAGGCGCTTTCTTTTATTACAGGGGCTATTGAAAAAGCAGGATACCGTCCGGGCGAGGATTTTTCGATTGCTATGGATGGTGCCAGCACAGAAATGTATGAGGAGGCTGTAAAGGCAGGAAGACCGGGCGAATATTTATTCTGGAAATCCGGTGAGTACAAAAGTACAGATGAAATGATTGATTTTTGGTGTGATTTGTGCCGCAGGTACCCAATTGTTTCGATTGAAGACGGACTGGCAGAAGAAGATTGGTCGGGCTGGCAGAAACTCATGGATAAATTAGGAGATAAAGTGCAGCTTGTTGGTGATGATTTGTTTGTTACAAATACTAAACGTATCGAAAAGGGAATTAAACTTCAGGCGGCAAATGCGGTCTTAATCAAGCCAAATCAGATTGGAACCGTGACAGAAACTCTCGAGGCGATTCGAATGACACAGACGACCGGATGGAATGCCATTGTCAGTCATCGTTCGGGTGAAACGGAAGACACTACGATTGCAGACATTGCAGTCGGCATGAATGCCGGGCAGATTAAAACCGGCGCACCGGCGCGCACAGACCGGGTGGCTAAGTATAACCAGCTTCTTAGAATTGAAGAAGAACTTGGCGAGTGCGCTGTGTATGGTGGGTAAAGAAGGAACCGAAAAAAGTAAAATAAAAATGGCTGTGTCAACAAGTTTTGACACAGCCATAAATTTATTTGCATGGGAAAGCCCGTTTCATTAAATTATACAATCCGTGCAGATAAACGACATTTTGGTGGCCGCCACCTCCGCGGTTTACAGCATCTCCGCCCATGGTTTCATAATAAATGTGCGGAACATTATTTTTTTCCAAGGCCTTATGGTAAAGGATTGGATTGTTACCTACCATTGTGTCATTTTTCCCTTTTACAATCATAACTAACGTGTTTTCTTTATAAGCATCCGGCAGTGTGAAAGTATCTTCGGTAAAAATCCCTTTTTCTGCACTATATGGGAGAACGCCCGGAGCGGGACAAAAGGCACCGATATAACCAAATTTATCCGGATGTTTAAATCCTGCATTCAAAGCTTCTCTGCCACCCATTGAGAATCCCCAGACGGCTGTATTGAGGCGTCCGGTTTTGACGCTGTAATGTTTGTTAATAGCAGGCATTAAGCAGTTTACGATATCGTTCACACAATTGTCATAGGCGTCATAAGTTTCTTGGCTGTAACCGTTTCCCTGACCGGATTCATTGGCACAAATATTAGGGAAAACCATAATTACTTCTTCCATAACATCATTGGCATAGCCGTTCCAAACAACATCTGTGGCACCATCTTGGGCAAGATTATAGATGCCCCAGCCATAACCGTGTAAACCGTAGACAACCGGATATTTTTTCTTTGGATTGTATCCATCCGGAAGTCCAACTAAGGCTTTTCTTGTCACTGTTTTTCCTTTTGCTACAGCAGTGGACTCGTATTCGAATTCTTCTGTTGTTCCTTTTACTCCATCTTTTCTTAATGCACCTGCCGGAACAGTTACATTTGGTTTGAAAATATTTTTCATAAAATTGTAGAAACCATGCTGGTAAACTGCTTTTTCATGGTTGCCACTGCCGCTGCCGCTTGGATCACCACCCATCGTTTCGTAGTAAACATGAGGTGTGTTTGTTTTTTGCAGAGCCTGATGATACAAAAGTGGGTGCTGTTTTACAACATCATCTTTAAATCCTTTTGTTATCTGTACATAAGTGTCATTTAAATATTCGCTTGGCAGCGTAAATGTGGAATCCGTATAAAATCCGGGTTCAGTAACTCCATTCATCGTGTAAGGCAAAAGACCCGGAGCCGGACAAAAAGCACCAATGTAACCAAATAAATCCGGTCGCTCAAATCCAATTTGCAAACTTACACGTCCACCCATAGAAAAACCGCAGACAGCAGTATTTTCACGACCTGTCAGTGTAGAATATTTTTTGTTGATAGCAGGCATAAGGCATTTTGTTAAGTCATTGATAAAGTTGTCATAGGCTTTATAGTGTTCCAAACTAAAGCCGGTTCCTTTTCCTTCTTTGTTTGCACAAACATTAGCAAAAACAACAATGGAATCTTTCATATCATCATTTGCCATAGCGTTCCAGGCAACATATTGTGTATTGTCTCCGGTAAGAGAATATTCGTTACCGAAAATACCGTGCTGCATATAGATGACAGGGTATTTTTTTGATTCCGTGTATCCTTTTGGCAGTGCAACGCGTGCATGACGTTTTACTGTTTCGCCCTCTGACACTTCTGTAGAATCGTAGTAGAATTCTTCCAGAGTGCCACTGTTAGCCTCGTTTTTTTTCATGAATCCGGATGGCAGATCAGAATAATCCGGATTTTCTGTTGGACGTGGGGTGGCAGTAGGCTTCGGAGAGCCGGTTGGAGTAGGGGGCAGTGTTGGTGTGGCTGATGCTGTTGGTGCAGTCGTTGGTTTTTCACCGGTATTTCCGGAATTTGTGGCTGCCGGCTGCGCACTTGCGATCGACTTTCTATTTGATACTTTGCTCTTTATTATAATTGTAACGACCCCAATCTTCTTAGTTTTTTTCTTAAGTTTTTCCTTTACGGTAATTTTTGTTTTTCCGGCTTTTTTTGCGGTAACAACTCCTTTTTTGTTTACCGAAACTTTTTTGTTAGAAGCCTTAAATGTGTACTTCGCTTTTTTCTTTTTTCCCTTTATTGTAATCTTTTTCTTTTGTCCTACGGTTAATGTGATTTTTGTTTTTGCTAACTTTGCCTTTGCAAAAACATCTGCCGAGAACAACGGGTTCAGGGCAGATGCTAAAAGTGCAAAGGACAAACTGAAGCAGAGAAATGTTTTTTTCATGTTTCAGAATCCCCTTTCTTTTTTACTTGAAAATACGTTTTAAGAAATTATACAAACCATGATGATAAACGGTTGCCCAGTGGCCACCGTTTCCTTTGCCTGCAGGGTCGCCGCCCATTGTTTCATAGTAGGAACATGGGATGCCGGCAGCCTTTAGTGCATTGTAATAATTGGTTGGATTACTGCCAACAACTGTGTCGGTAGCACCTTTTGTAATCTGAATGTAAGTACTGTTTATGTACTCATCGGCAAGTTTTAAATCTGCCTTTGTAAGCATGTCACCGCCATCTAAAGCACCCGGTGCCGGGTTAAATAATCCGATACCGCTAAATAAATCAGGACGTCTTATACCAATGTTCAATGTCTCGCGTCCGCCCATAGAAAATCCACAAACCGCCGTGTTTTCTCGTCCGGTCAGTGTGGAATATTCTTTATTAATGGCAGGCATTAATACTTTTGTTAAGTCATTAATGATGTAGTCATAATAAGAGGCTGTTTTTGCATCTGTGTTAAAATTGCTTTTTCCTTCTTCGTTACAGCATACACATGGGTAAACGACGATACATTCTTTGACATCACCATTGGCAATGGCATTCCATACCACATACTGTGTACCTGCACCATCGTTAAGAATTCCGTTTCCGACCATGGATTCCGGCGTGTCGCTTAATCCGTGGAGCATATAAACAACCGGATATTTTTTTGCCTTTGAATAGTCTTTTGGAAGAACAACCATAGCATAGCGGTCAATTGGTGTCTTTTTTGTAGATTCATCGTCACTGATGTATTCTGTTGATTCATATTCAAAGCGTTCTACTTCTCCTTTGTTAGCCTGATTTTTTGCGGTATAACCTTTTGGAATATTTGAAAATTCAGGGTTCTCAGGAAATGGAGTAGGGGTGACTTTTGGAGTCGGTGTTGCAGTTGCAGTAGCGGTAGCGGTCGGTTCGGTAGTTGGTTCATTGCTCGGAGACGCCGCCGGGGTAGCTGTAACGACAGGTGTTGGCGTATTAAGTGCCGGAACCGTCGTGTTTTGTGCTATTTTCTTTTTGATAGTAACCGTAATGGTTCCCACCTTTCTTGTTTTTTTCTTCAACTTCTCTTTTACGGTAATTTTAACTTTGCCGGCTTTTTTTGCCGTGATAACGCCGGATTTACTTACGGAAGCTTTTTTGTTGGAAGCTTTGAAAGAATATTTTGCTTTTTTCTTTTTTGATTTTATCGAAATCTTTTTCTTTTGTCCAACGGTTAATGTAAGTTTCTTTTTGACCAGTTTTGCTTTTGCAGCCGCTGTTGCCGGAGTAAAGGCACTAAGTGTCGATACGGCAAGCGCAAAGCATAAACCGATGCTGATGGTTTGTTTTTTTAATATGTACATGATAAACCCTCCTCATATAATTTTATGGTTATACTTTAGCATAGTGTGATTAGCATGAACATGATTTATCATGTCAAAAATATGAATTATTCACGCTTTTTAATGGTTGGGGTGGACTTGCCACAAAACTTATTGAAACACCCCTTGATATGTGTTAATATATAACATATACCGCATGGTAAATTTTGTAAACGTAATTTACCAATTCATTTTGACGAAAGAGCATAAATCAAATGAAGCAAAAAAGGAGGAATCTTTGTGAAAAGAAGAAAAACAAAACGCCTGCTGGCAGGATTACTTGCACTGGTAATGGTGCTTTCCCTGTGCGAGATTACGCTGGGGCAATCCACACCGGCTAAGGCAGCAGTTAGTTTACAAAATCCAACCACCGACGGAAATGGTGTAACAACATGGGATTGTATCTATTTTGGAAACTACTGGCAGAATGATACAAATGGTGATGGAAAAGCTGATCAGAATGACAAAAAACAGCCGATTAAATGGCGGGTATTGTCTGTGAATGGAAATGATGCTTTTTTATTGGCAGACCAAAATTTGGATGCTAAACCGTATAACGAGGAAGATACGGAAGTGACCTGGGCAACCTGTACCCTTCGCATGTGGTTGAATGATACATTTTTAAATACGGCATTTACATCAGCAGAACAGGCTGCCATAAAGAACACAACAGTTGTGAACGAGGATAATCCATATTGTAATACAGAAGGTGGAGAAAATACCACTGATAAAGTGTATTTTTTGTCCATTGCAGAAGCAAGTAATACTGCCTATGGATTTAATGGCGAGTTTAGAACGGAAAGTGAAACAAGAGAAGTAAAAAATACAGTATATGCAAAAGAGTGCGGAGCGTGGACATCCGTGTACGAGGGGAACGGTTGGTGGTGGTTGCGGTCGCCGGGCGAAAGTTATTATGATGCATCCGCTGTGGATAGAACTGGCTTCGGCAATGAATATGGCAGTCTTGTCATCCATGGTGGTGGTGGGGCCCGTCCCGCTTTGCATATAAATCTTTCCTCTACTACTCTTTGGAGTTATGCAGGAAAAGTTACCTCAGAAGATGTTGGTAATTCATCCCAGGCAACACCAACACCTGCTGTAACAGAGCCGCCGGTAGTATCGGACCGAGATGAATCACTTGGCACGGTTACAAAAGGAGCCGACCTTTCTCTTGGTTCCAACAAATCCGGGAAGTTAAGCAAAGAAATCAGTGAATTCTTTCCCGCCAACTGGAGTTTAGGCGCATCGGTATTTCCGGTTACGCTGTCTCAGAAAACAAAGGCAGATGGAAGTTATTCCGTGAAGATGGCAATCGGTGTTGGTAAAACCAACATGCTGGATTCCAAAACGGAGTGGAGCAGATACAAGCAGGTCGTGAATGACGCAGAGAAATATGCTTCTCTTACCGGTTTGTTATATCGGTATGCTCCAGAAAAAAGGTCTACTTATTCAGTGAGCAAATTTAAGAAGAAGCCAAGCTTATCTGCGGTAGGATATATGGAACAGGAATACGATAAGTATGGAAATCTGATTTCCTCCACCGGCAAGATAGCACCGGAATTGGCTTGGAAGGCAAGTACAAATTGGCAGTTTGCGTCACCGATTGGACCGTGGTATGCGTCATTGGCAGGTGGCGGAAAAATTGCAGGACAATTGGGACCGAAATATACATTTTCCACAAAGAAATGGACGCTAGATGGAAAACTGAGTTTAAAACCGGAAATCTCGTTGGAAGGCGGCTATGGAATTAATAAGATTATAACTGCAGGAGTAGGAGGAAAATTGCAGGTTGATGTGCAGTTTCTTCCAAAGTCATCCTGCTCAGCAACCGCCTCGGCATATATTCATTTGTACTGTGCATTTCTGGTGGATTGGCAGCATGATTTGAAAAGTACAACCTTTAAATTTTGGGGAAATCCCAATAAATTCAATCAGAATAATGACGGCTGGACATGTTCTTTGATTGATGATTCATTTGCAGAGAAAACATCTGCATGGAACCACAAGGCAGCCAGTCAGCCGATTGCGAAATTAAAGCAGAACGGTCAGACGGACAGCATGACGGAATCGACTTTGCAGAGCGGAATCCTCACCAGTTCGCTGCCGATTATTAGGGAAATCAATGGAACGAAGGTTATGATTTTCCAAGGATATGACAGTGAGCGCAGTGAGTTAAACCGTACGGTGTTACAGTATTCGGTCTGCAAAAACGGCTCGTGGACAACGCCAAAAGCGGTTTTGGATGATGGAAACGCCGATATGTACGCAGACATGGCAGTGGCAGATGGCAAACTTGTACTGGCATGGCAGAAGGAAAAGTCGGAAATCGAAGGCAGCGTAAGTGACGGTGCCAACACCATTTTAAATGACGTGGCGAAGAAATCCGAAATCTGGACAGCTGTTTTTGATGAGGCATCCGGTACATTTACACAGACCACACAGCTTACGAACAACGACAAACCGGATATGATGCCGAAAGTCAGTGAGGGAAGCGATGGTGCTGCCGTTACATGGCTTCGAAGTTCTTCCGAGGATTATGTCGAGAACGAGGGAACTACCACGATTTGTCGACAGACACTCGGCTCTTCCAAAGCACAGGAGATTGCCTCTACGACGAAAGAAGTAAAAGAGTATGCGGTCTATGAAGAAGATGGTACAAACCATGCTGTTTATTTGACGGAAAATAAAAATGGAGAATCGCAGATTTGTGATGAGGCAGATAAAACGCTTATTTCTTCCGGGACAGATGAGGGAACCATTGCCGGACTTCAGTATGCGAACGGCAAGCTGCTTTATAACCGTAATGGAAAGATGTATGAGTTAAAGGATGGCGAAGGGACAGAGCTGACCGATGATGAAAACAGTATTCCGTCTTCTGCGATTTATTGTAAAAATGGTGATTACGAAGGATTTGTATGGATTGCAAATGATGATGAGACCGGCGAAGGAAGCATAAAAGTTTCCATGAAAACAGAGGATGGTTTTTCAAAACCGGTTACGGTGTATACCGGAAAAGACAAGCGAATCCAGTATTTATCGCCGGTGTTGGAGAGTGACGGGCAGTGGGAGTTTGCTGCCAATGTATTGAATCAGAGCACAAACTTAAATGAGCTGCTTGTGATTTCCAAAACGCCGCAGACCGAATTGACCTTAGCGGGTGCTTCCATAGATGAGTACGATGTGGAGGATGATTTGACTGCCGTTCACTATTATGCAACCAATACGGAATTAACTCCGATTGATGAATTGACTGTGAAGATTCAGTTGGAAGATGGCACGGAGATTGAAAAGACGATATCGCAGACGGTTCAGCCGGGCGAGACAGTCTCCGGCACGGCATACATGGATTTGTCGGATGTGACGAATCCGCAGACGGCATCGGTGTATGTCTATGCAAAAGGACAGACCGACCTCACAAAGAATCAGGTGTCCGTTTCTGTTGGTAAATCGGATATCCGGTTAACAAACTCGGTAGAAGAAAAAGGCAGTCAGGCGGTTATCACGGCAACCTTAGAAAATGTCAGTGACCGCACCGCAACAACTACATTGAAACTTTACAGTGATGAGAAGAAATCCAAGCAGTTGTATACGTCAGAAGAAATTTCCGTAGAACCATGGAAGCGTGTGACAAAGACCATTACTGTGAATAAGAGTGATTTGTCATACAATGCAAATCAGGCGGTTTATATGCTGCTTCATGCGGATGTGGCAGAGGGTGACTGTGATGAGTCCAATAACGACAGTTATGCGATTTTGTATCAGGCAAAGACAAACACGAATACAAATACCAATTCGCAGACATCTTCATCCGGAACGGCAAACGCCGGAAAGAAGCAGTCCACACCAAGCAAAACGGTAAAAGTAAAAGCACCTTCCAAAGTTAAACTTACCTCAGCTAAAAATGGAAAGGGTAAGAAACTTATCGTAAAGTGGAAGAAAGTCACTGGTGCCAAAGGCTATCAGCTTCAGTATGCTATGAACAAAAAGTTCAAAAAGAAAAAAAGCGTACAGACAAAGAAAACCAAGTACACCATTAAGAAACTGAAAAAGAAGAAAACGTATTACATTCGAGTTCGTGCCTATAAAATGAATGGTAAGAAAAAAGTGTACGGTAAGTGGAGTACGGTGAAAAAAGTAAAGATAAAGAAGTAACATAAGGAAGTAATATAAAACGTGTTTTGAAAAAAACTTTGAGCGTAGAACGTCCCTCCTATTGGTGGTGTCGTTTTACGCTCTTTTTATATGCCGAAATTTGGCTT
>ULXW01006234.1_pt1 | contig 18644 bp, 17 predicted proteins | sample 1961661 | NCBI WGS metagenome assembly ULXW01 (sample SAMEA4835849, study PRJEB28245) | human gut metagenome | biome: gut microbiome; material: fecal sample | place: Denmark | collected 2008 | reverse complement strand
GAGTGTATTCAGGCAAATTATGCCGATTAAAAAATGGCACAAAAGTCGATTGTCGAAAGCCTGTAATCGTGCTACACGCTGTCTATTAGGGGAGAAAGAAAATCTCTCCTGAAAGCCAAGCCATTCGCCTACGCCAGAATATTTCGCCTAAAAATAGAATATAATTAGGTTTATATAACCCTAACTGTCTTGCATTTCTCCTAAAGATGTGCTATAATTAGGCGAACGAAAAGGAGGCGTAGGCGAATGCGGCAATTTGATTACAGCAAACTGAAAGCAATTGCATGGGACAGCGAGGTACTTTCTCTGGTAGCTCAGATCCACGAGTGCAAGGGACGGCAGGAAATGTATCTGGCGCAGAAACCTGCGGCTTTGGATCGGCTGGTGGAGATTGCCAAGGTGCAGAGTACCGAGGCTTCCAACAAGATCGAGGGTATTGTTACCACCAATACCCGAATCAAGCAGCTGTGCGAGGAAAAAACCACGCCCCGGAACCGGGACGAGGAAGAGATCAGCGGCTACCGGGATGTGCTGAACACAATCCACGAGAGCTATGAATACATCCCTCTGACAGCAAATTATATCTTACAGCTCCATGGGATGCTCTATCATTACTCCGGCCGTGGCATCGGCGGGCGATTCAAGAATGTCCAGAACTATATCAGCGAAACCCATGCTGACGGCACAACCTTTGTCCGATTTACACCGCTGGAGCCCTATGAAACGCCGGATGCTGTTGCAGCCATCTGCGAAAGCTACAACAAGGCCATTGACGATGGTATCATCGATCCCCTGCTCCTGATTCCCATTTTCATCAATGATTTTCTCTGCATCCATCCCTTCAACGACGGCAACGGCAGAATGAGCCGCCTGCTCACCACATTGCTGCTATACCGCAGCGGTTATGTGGTTGGACGGTATGTGAGTCTGGAAGCTAAAATTGAGCGAAACAAGAATGTGTACTACGATGTTCTGCACATCGCCTCTACCAAGTGGCACGAAGGTGAGAACGACCCAGTTCCGTTTATCAAGTATATTCTGGGTACCATTCTCTCCGCCTACCGTGACTTTGAGGACCGGGTGCAGCTGGTGGATGAGAAGCTACCCGCCGTGGACCTTGTCCGTCGAGCTGTTCAGAAGAAGGTCGGCAAGTTTACCAAGAGCGAAATCATGGAGCTGTGTCCCTCCATCAAGAAGGCCTCGGTTGAGAACTCCCTGAAGAAGCTGGTAGAAAACGGAGAAATCACCCGACATAGCAGCGGCAAAAACACCTTCTACACTCGGAACAATTAAGCATAGCCGTGGCAACGTTTTGGCAACAAAAAATCAGATAGCCTCTACTATCTGAATAATGAAAATAATGCCAATACCCTGAACTAAATCCCATAAGCAAATCTGTTTAGAAAACTTTTGGCAGGAGCGAGTGGGAATGAGATAATCCAATAATCATAGGGCCTGTTGCAAAATACGCCCATGAAAAAACCACATCGACCATCCCAAAAAGGGCTTGGCTGATGTGGTTTTTTGCATTAGAATTAAACTACTATGAAAAACTCTGAAACGCAGTAAGCGCTCAATAACCCACCGCCTAGCATCTTCTGCACATCCATGAGATAATATCCCAAATCTCGAAAAACTCACGGTGAGTTTTTCGAGAAACGAAACAGGGATGGTGTCAAATGGGAGAAGTATTAGCTGTGCGGGATGCGTATCGGGCACAGGAATGGGCAATGCTCATACAAGAATGCAGTGCCAGCGGATTGACAACCGTAATACAGATGCGAAAAGTCCTCATTTCTCCGCAAGTGGAAATGAGGACTTTCTGCTTGTTGAGGCGCTGCCCCAATCCCCGCAGAACACTGGTTCGTGTTCTGGAAACGCTGGAAAATCCCAGCGGCTACGCGATTTTGCAAATCGCTGACAGACGGTTATCACCGGTTCTTTTCTGTTTCGATCTCCTCGGTGAGAGAATTGTCACCAAGAATCCGATCCACATTTGCTTTGGCAGTTTGCAGGGCACGCATATCCTCCCTGGCTTTCTGGTAATCTGCGTACATGGCTTTTTTCTCAGACAGGAGTTGGGCGTATTCTGCTTGCAGACTCTTGACGGTGGGCAGTTTTTTCAGCCCCTGCTCGTCAAAAAACTGCTTTGCCGCCTTGTGCAGAATGATTTCTGATTCATGCTCCAAAAGGAATCTCTTGGAGTAGCCAGCCTTTCGGTAGGCAACATAGGTGTTGCGGGTCTTTGCGTAGTTGATGATGTGCTGCTGCAACACTTTGATTTCCGCCATGCGCTGCTCGGCAGATTTCATCTTGGCGGACAGGGTGTGGTACTGCGCTGTGACGGCGGTAGTCCTTTCTTCCAGAACGATTCTGTCCAGCAGATTGTTTTCCTCCAGATAGATCAGCGTTTGGGAAAGCTGTTTCAAATTGAAGTTCTTTGCCCACCGTGCGTAACCGGCACCCTTTCCCTCTTGTAGCTTAGCCTGAATGTCAATCAGCAGACTGCCACTGGGTATGGTCTGTGTGTCCATGACCCGCTTCTTTTTCGGGGTATGTGCTTTCGTTCCATCAATGATAGCACGAAGATTATCCGGGGTGTAGCCTGCACCCAGCGTGTCCATGCGGATGAAACGCTTTTGCCCTTTTCCCAGCAGGGAGGGAACCTTGCCCCCTTTTATCTGATAGCCGGACTCCTGCAGCAGCTCCAGCAGCTTCTCAAAACTCTGAGGTTTCTGTTCAAGGGCGTCGTCAATGGTGTAGCAGATACGCTCCCGGTGGGAAGGCTTCTTCTGATCGCCCAGCCACTTATCGTAGGTCTTGCTTTTGCCCTTAGGATTCTCGACGATAGAGTAACCGTTCTCAACACAGATCGTATCGTTGAGGCGGCGTACAGCCTTGGTGCTGCCCCAAAAGTTACGGAATTTGCTTTGCTCATCGAGGGCGGTGGAGTTCCAAATCACATGATTGTGAATGTGGGCTTTGTCGATGTGCGTACAGACGATGTAGGCGTGATTGCCTTTTGTGAATCGCCGAGCCAACTCACAGCCTAAACGATTCGCTTCCTCCGGCGTAATCTCATCGGGGCGGAAAGATTGACGAAGGTGATAGGCAATTACATCATCGGAGCCACGCACTCGCCCGGTGTTTCGGATGTACTGCTGCTTTGATAGCAGAAACTCCCTGTCGGCAACACGGCTGTCGCATTGCCAGCTTGCAATCAGATTCCCATAGTCGGTCTTTTCGGGATTCTCTACATAGTCAATGATGGCTTGGATTGCGGTACCAACTGTCCGCCCTTTGCCGATGTGCAGGGGCATCAAGCGTGTGGTTGCCATAAAATTCCACCTCTCACAAAAAAGCGGCCTGCCGAAGCAGACCGCTGTAACACTATTCTATTTCTTCAAATTCATTCTCATCAGGATTGTCGAAGTCATCGAGCGGAATTTCCTGATGCCTGCGCCCAAACCGCATATCGTATTGCTCCTGGGCGAGCGCCTTGACTTCCGGGCGGCGATCCTGCATTCTGTTTTTCAGCCATGCCTTCTGCTCCTTCGATAAATGCCAGGGAAGATTGAATAACCGGTTCAAGGCCTCCTGCTTGGCTTTTTCCTCTGGAGGCAGTTTGGCACAGTCTTTGCAGATATGCGTGGCATGACCTTTGCCGGTGAATTTCTCGTTTGCTCTGTATCTGCCACACACCTTACAATAGTGACCTTGTTTTTTCATGGGCTAAATTACCTTTCCTGCGTGGGGCGGTTCCTCTGTTTCTCACTGCATTTCCAGAGTGCCATGGGGTGTAGGCTGATTCGAGCCAGAACTGTTTCATCACGGAACAGCAGCTCTGGCTGGTACTGCTTCTGACGGAACGCTGCCCAGAACGCCAGTTCATCGGGTTCCGGCACAAGCACATCACCTAAGTAATGACGAACCTTCTCCTGCGCTTGGGAAACATCAAACCATGTACCTTTGCGAAGTACCGGGATCAGGTCGGTTTTGACGCGCTGCTGGGATGCTGTGGCGATCTTGTCTAAGTCAAATTGCATCATAGTCAGTCACTCCCTTGCTAATAAGCTGCATAAGATCCGCAGGGGCATAGAGCTTCCACTTTTCGTGCCACACAAAGTCCTGTCCATAATCATAGAAATAGTTCTTCCCTTTTGGGATGTGTGCTGCGCAGCTTTCAAAGAACGATTGAGACAATCCCATTGCCTCTGCAAAATGGGACAGGACATACCCTGCCTTTTGATAGAGGATACCGCTGTCATATTCTGACAGGCAGGCGATCAGCCCTTTTTCATCCAGAGTAGGAATCAAGGCAAGGCAGCGCAGGAGTTCTTCCAATCCGCCTGTTTTTCAAACAGATTGATGCTGTCAATGACAGTGCGTTCCAAGGAGGTTACACGGATACCATTGGGTAATTCCAATACACCGTCCTCAATTCGACGACCGATGTGACGATAGGTAATTCCATCATAGTTGAACGCACGGAAACGGCTGACGCTTGTAACCTGAACCTCATAGAACACCTGATTGGCGTATCCATAGTATTCAAATGCGCTGTGGTAAGAAACGACGGCGTCATCACTGATGTGAGAGGCAATCTGATATCGGTTTGCAACACACTGACCTGTTTCCAGACTGATAACAGCATACAGATTCCGTTTGATTCGTTCCATGTATCCTTTCCGCTGATACTCCCGGCAAAGCCAGTCAGCGGCGGATGGGCTTCCCGTGACTTGTTCCAACTGGGAACGGGTCACGCAGCCAAGGGCGAGCAACTTTTCGTAATGTTTCATGTTCCGCCTCCTCGTAGCAAGTATAGCACATTGACGTAGTTTTTACAACTACTATGTGCGGAAATTACTACAAATAAATAACACGAAAGAGAGGTTACTTTTGCTGAAGGCGGAGCAGTATGAGTAAAATCCGGTGCCGTTGGTTTGCACCGGATTTTACTCATAAGTTTTTGATAGCAGAGGAAATGTGCTGCACTCCCGCCAGAAGATGCGCTGCTATCATAGGGATGCCCATAGGACTGACCAGGAACGCAATGGTCAGAAGAATCAGGCCGTTCTTTACGGAATATGTAACCAGAACGAATACGCCGAGGATTCCAACAATTCCGCTGACTAGCCGGAGGAAGAATGCGGAAAAGGAAATCAGCCCAATACAGACAAGGGTGAACAGGTCAATGACCACAATGATAGGAACGGAGAGTATTTTGAAAATCAGCTTCATGGGGTGCCTCCTCTCTTTGTACCGCCATTATAAGCACTCGGATTACATACCGCAAGGATACGGCAGATCATTTGAGCTTTGAAAGAGCAGAGAGAATGTCCCGCGCCGCATCCCACATCCGTTCGTGGGTCTGGCGGAGATCCTCCAAATCGGCATCGTATATTCTTCCGGTTTCATGGACACGCTTGGTAAGCTGATTCAGATTATTGCTGCCCTGACGCTCAATTCTGCCTTTGCGTTGCTGTAAATCACCGGGCCGCCAGGGACAATCCACATCATGGATTGCCACCAGACGATCCTGCACATTGGTGCCAGCCCCCATTTTGGAGGTACTGCCCAGCAGCACACGCACCTGACCGGAACGCACCTTGCCGAACAGCTCCTTTTTCTTGACCTCCGTATTGGCGTCGTGAATAAAGGCAATCTGCTCTGCCGGAACGCCTCTGGCAATCAGCTTGGAACGAATGTCATCGTAAACGGTGAAGGGGGCTTTTTCTTCCATAGGGAGCATCGCAGACTCCGGGGAGGAAGTGTCTATATTCGTGCTGACAGCCTTTTTCACTTTCGATGCAGCCTGAGGTGTGGAAATATCGCAAAAAACTAACTGGGTCAGCTTTTGCTTCGTAAGGAACCCTCCTTTTTCGGGATAGCCCCGGAGGATTAACCCTCCGGGGCAGATGAAATTAGACAGAGCGCTTCTTCCGGCTGACCAGTGCAATAACGGATACAGCGCCAACCATCAGCAGAATTCCGACCACAGTAAACATCATAGTTCCGTTGTCACCGGTCTTGGGCAGGTCAAAGCCACGGGTGTTGACCACGGTCAAAGGAGCCTCGGCGTTGGTGCTGCCGTTGTCCTCCACCATGTTGACGTTCTTGCCGCTGACAGTAGCGGAAGCGGTCAGCAACTTGTGTTCCAGATGCTTCTGGGGGATGTTCTTCAGATCGGCGTCACTCTGAATGACCTGGGCATAGCGAGGATCGTTCTGGATCAGACCCAGCGCATCGGAAGAATAGACGGTGCAGCTATCAGCACTTTCCTTCTGGGAGATCACCACCTCAATATCCTGTTTCAGCAGTACATAGCCGCTGTCCGTGCGAACTTCGGTCATGGTATAGGTATCGTCCTCCAACCCCTTAATGAGAATCCGGCCCTTGGTATCGCCGGTTTTCACGGGAACAAAGTGGGTGGCATCTTCCTTGCTTTCGGTATGTCCGGTCACATAGTAAACGCCTTCGTCCTCATTCAGCTGAGCCTTTACAAAGTAATTATCGGTTTTGTTCTGTACCAGAAACGCCACCTTGGAGAAATCGCCCTTGCCATCGGAGAACAGCTTGGTCAGGTCAATGCCGTAGCTGAACACATGGCAGTCATCCACCAGAGTATCGTAGTAATTCTGGGAGCTGCGCTTCCAAGTCAGCACCACCTTGTTATCGTTGCCTTTGTCGCCCACCACCAGAGAGTTATCGCTGTCTACCTTAGCGGTGTAGGTCAGGCGCATGGTGCAGTCGGAGAAGCCGGAGTTGACCATGCCGGCATCGGCATAGACGGTCTTGGACTTATTGATTTCTGCCAGACCCTTGGCGGTCATTTCCACGGTCATAACGGTCTTGCCGTCCTTGGTATCGTTATAGGAAACGGTGAAATAGCCGTCCGCTTCTTTCCAGCCGGTCACAGGATTCTTGCAGGCGGCATCGGAGAAGATTTCTAAGGTTACATCCCCCTTGGTGTAGGTCAGACCGGCAGACAGAGTATCAATAAAGGTGTAGCAGGACAGGTAGGTTGCCTCGGAGGTAATACTGGGCAGGGTGGAAATGATCTGGTAGTCGATGGTATCACCGGCAGAGGCAGTGCCGGTATGGGCATAGGTGTCGGTCTTGCCGGTGTCGTTCTTGCTCTCCCGCAGAGTCTTTTCCAGAGAGGGGATGCCGGTCAGGTTTTTGGGGTACAGGGTAATGTCGTAGATCCAGCGGGTGCCGCCGTCATTGGCGTTGGTGCCATTGACGGAGGTCATGGGCACAGACACAAGGAAGGGATCAGTAGTGGAAACAACCATTTTCCCGCCACGACGCTGACCGCCTTTGAAACTGTGACGGTATCGTTCTCAAAATCGACATCAGACCATTCCAATGCCAGCAGCTCCCCTTTTCGCAGCCCCGCATATATCGCAAGGTTAAACAGCGCCCGGAGCTGTTCCGGGACTTCCTTTGTGCGTTCATAGTCACCCACGGCATATTCAATGCCTGTATCGTCCGTTCTGTTGTGTCCTCTGGTCTTGACAATATATGGCCGTTCAATGTAGTCCAGGAATGCCGCCGCCTGTTCCGGGGTGAAGAATTCCAGCTTATCCGCTGCCCGTTCCCCCACGGTTCGGACATTATCCATAGGGTTCTTCTCTATTGTTTCCCATTCCGTGGCGGTTCTCAGGACGGAGGAAAGCACGTCCTGCGTTTTCTTGATTGTTGCACGGGAATATCCACCGGGCTTCCGTCCCGCCTTGCGCCGTCTTTTGTCATACCGACAAAGAAACCGTTTAGAATAGCGGGGCGCAATTCTGCAAGCCGCATGTGTCCTAAGGCCGGAAGGATTCGCTTGTTCAGCTCGTTTGTATAATCCTCCAGTGTTTTCGGTGCCAGCTTCTGGACGGCGTATTCCGAAAGCCAGCGGTCTGCAAAGGCTTTCAGTGTGATCTTGCGTCCATCAAGAGCAATGCCGTTTTTTACGTCCTTTTCAAACTTTCGCGCAAAATCTTCCACGGTCTTTTCCCTTTCCTTCGGGGTAAGGCCGGGTTCTGGCGTGAACGTGATCGTCTCCCGCAGATGCTTTCCCTGAATGTCATAGCCGCAGCTGACAGTGATCTGATAGGAGCCGTTGCGTTCTTTGATCGTCGCCATTATTTCACCTGCAAATCCATAACGGTGTATTTCTTTGTAACATGTGTTCAACCGTTGACATGCAATTCATCCTCCATCAGAGAAAGAATTCTGGTTAATTGTCTGAGAATACGTGTATACACCAAATCTGTGAGGGGGCTTTCTTCAAGTCCCACTCGCACCGGAAATTCGGTGTTGCTAACTGCTTTAGCACACAAAAAATCATATAGATCAATATCGGTTGCTCTGTATTGATTGGCAATTTCGGTTATTGCAGCCCGCCGGGACACGCAAAGCCCAGCAAACGGCCGATCCAAAGGGCCTATTGCGGTGGGACCTGGCATTTTATCTATGCCAGAGCATTCTGTTCGCGCTGCTGTTCTTCACCTTCCAAAATAACATCGCCCTGCTGCTTGAGAAGCGTTCTCTGGGCGACACCGCTGTCAGCGGGCGGGTTCTGACGGTGCAATCCACAGTCGGCATTTTGTCCGGCATTCTGGGCAGGAAAATCCTTTCCAAATTGGGGAAATTCTCCCTTCCATGGATTTTTCTGGTTTCCTCTGCCGGGATGCTGCTGATTCTTCTTGGTCGGGATATGATTCTGTTCTACGCAGCCGCTGCCATGCTTGGTTTCGTATTCTCCCTGAGAATGCCTGCCGGGTACCTGAAAGCCACGTCCTCTGCAGCGCCGGGGCAGGCTACCATGGCCACCGCCGTTTATTGCTGCTCCAGCTCTCTGGGACAGTTTCTCTCCCCCTTCTGTGTCAATGGCACGGCGGCAACGCTGGACGGCAAATTCCGCATCAGCGCCATAGCCCTATTTGCCGTGGGCATCCTTTCCCTGGCCTTTGAATGCCGAAAACAGACATGAAAAAACACCATTCAGGTTCAGTCTGTCAAAGAGCTATGGATTTTTCTTTATGTGTCCAACTTCATTTTACAATCAACCGAGGCTCAGCTATTTGAGATTTGGGATATTATCTCATAGAGGTGGGGGAAATGCTAGGCGGGGGGTTATTGAGTGCTTACGGTACAGTTTCCGCTGTACCCTGATTTTTTCTCTGAAACTCTATGTTGTGGTCACTGTGCCTGAGCCAAGGACTCGGAGCTTTCGCGGTTCGTCTCTTTATTTTTGAAAACAATTTTATTCACGATGAAGAATACCACCATGGAGATGCCGCCGTTCAGGACTGTGGTTCCGATATTGTACAGCCACGGCGCTACAAAGTGACCGGCTACAGCCGCCCAGGCGCAGTTGATGGAGTTCACGATGCAGGTCACCACACAGAACGCCAGAAGATACCACATGCCCTGGCGCAGGATATTCCCCTTTGACCGGAACACCCAGCTTCTCTGAACAAAGAAGTTGATCATTTCACCGATCAACATGGCGATCATATAGGCGGTAAAATATGCCGCGCCGCCCTGCTCCGCGCCGTAGCCGATGATATACCACTTGAATTTTATGCCGAAAAGCGTCAGATCGATTCCGGGGAACCCAAAATCCCGGCTGCCAAGGAACGCGAACGCCCCGGGCAGGAAGGTCAGCAGCACATACTTGAATACCGTGATGGCATTGCTGACAATGATAAACAGTCCGCCTTCCCGCACCCACTGGGAAAGGCTGGGATGCCTTTCCGCGAAATGATCCCACCAATCCTTCATTACTTTCACAAAAGCGCCTCCCTACCTGATTTTTCTCATAAATGCCTTGTTTGCCCTGCGGTTCCGGAAGAAATCCCCGATCAGCCGTCCCAGCCCCCGCCAGAAATGGCCGTTGACAAGGAGCACCACATCGTCCACCATCCTGTCGCTCATCAAGCCTCCGGACATCTTTGCCAAAGCGCGGAAGGGCATATTGTAGACGAACAGGATGTTCAGATCCGGAATGCCTTTTGCCTCGGATTTTTCCTTCATATGCGTCAGGATTTTGTACACCAGACGGGCAGCGCCGGTCTTTGCATAATACAGCTGGCAGATGGCGTCATTTCTGGTCAGCTCGCCGCCCCAGTGCCCGTCCGGAATGGGATGTCCCAGAACATCCCGGTACTCTTCCTCGGATATCCGGGTGATGCGACCGCTTTCGTAGCCGGGAAGTACTCCATAGGGAGCCGGGGCGTTTGTGCCCTCTACTCGGATATTCGCCGAAAGCCGGACGTGCGCGGCATCGGAGGCAACGGAAATCGTGTAGATCCCGCTCTCCACCTCCCAGCGGTTGGTTTTCACATTGAAATACCGGAACGCCTTATCGTCCAGACTGACGCTTACCGTCCTGCTCTCCCCTGCCTTCAGGAATACCTTGGCAAAGCCCTTCAGCTCCTTTTGAGGGCGGAACACGTTCCCGTCCTTGCAGGATACATATACCTGGGCAACCTCCGCGCCGTCCCACGCTCCCACATTGGCTATGGTAAAGGTAACCCTGTCCTTTTCCGCGCGGATGTCGGAATAGAGAAAGGTCGTGTAACTCAGGCCATGGCCGAAGGGGTAGCGGACAGGAATATTTGCGGTATCGTAGTACCGGTAACCGATGTACAGTCCCTCCCGGTACTCGGCGGTGCGTTCCTTACTGGGAAAATAGGCGCAGGCGGGGGTATCCTCCAGCTGTAGCGGCCATGTCTCGTTCAGCTTTCCGGAGGGATTGACCTTTCCCCAGCAGCGCATCCGCCATAGCCCCGGCGCCTGCTTGTCCCCCCAGGTATCCGTGAATCGCCGCCCGGAAGGAACCGGGAATCACAAAGGGAGAACCGCCCGAAAGCACCAGGACAACATTTCGGTTCACCTTGCAGACGGCTTCGATGAGTTCCCGCTGCCCCTTACTCAGCTCCATGTTTGACCGATCCATGCCCTCAGACTCGGCGATCTCATCCAAGCCCACGCACAGCAGTACGACAGGCGCGGCTTCCGCGACTCTGACCGCCTCATCGATCAGCTTCTGATCGGGATTCGGCTTCCTCCGGTCGAAGCCCTGGGCATAACCGGCGATGGATACTCCGGCGGCGCGCAGGCAATCATACAGATTGTCCAGTCTCGTCGGGTTGACCATGGAAGAACCGGCGCCCTGGTAGCGGGGATTTCTGGCAAAGTCGCCGATAATCCCCACCACGGCATTCCGATCCAACGGGAGAATTCCGTCATTTTCCAGCAGGACAACGGACTGCTCCGCGCACTTCCGCGCCAGCGCGTGATGGGCATCCTTGTCAAAGGATTTGGGTGCCTTCTTCATGGCTTCATCTGCGGAGACAAGAACTCTGAACAGCTCTTTCAGCCGTTCATCCAGATCTGCCTCGGAAACCCGCCCTTCCTTGACGGCATTCACAAGGCCAATGGCGGCGTCCGGGCCGGGGGCGGGCATTACCAGATTGGAGCCGTTCTTTACACCCAGAGCATGGTCATTGTCCGCGCCCCAGTCGGTAACCACGAAGCCGTCGAAGCCCCAGTCATCCCGGAGTATCTCCTTCAGGAGATGGGCATTCTCGTTGGCATAGGTGCCGTTGACCTTGTTGTAGCTGGACATGATGGATCGGGGCTTGCCCTCTTTTACGGCGATCTCAAAGCCGGTAAGGTAGATTTCCCGCAGCGTGCGCTCGTCCACCACGCTGTCCATGGCCATCCGCCGCAGCTCCTGCGAATTGACGGCAAAATGCTTGGGGCAGGCGGCGACGCCGTTTTCCTGAATGCCCCGGATATAGGCGGCGGCCATTTTACCGGCAAGATAGGGGTCTTCTGAGAAATACTCAAAGTTCCGCCCGCACAGGGGGCTGCGCTTCATATTGAGTCCCGGCCCCAGCAGAACGTTTACACCGTTCGCGGCAGCTTCCCTGCCCAACGCTCTGCCCAGCTCCTCCCCCAGCGCTTCATCCCAGGAATTGGCCATGGTGGCCGCCGTAGGGAAGCAGGTGGCGGGGATGGAAGCGTTCAGTCCCAGATGGTCGCCGGTGCCTGCCTGCTTGCGCAGGCCGTGAGGGCCGTCGGAAAGGAAGCATACGGGAATCCCCGAATCCTTCTTTTCATAGCTTGTCCAGGTAGACCATCCCTGCAGGAAGGCCGCTTTTTCTTCCAGCGTCAGCGAATTGATTGTTTCATCTATGATCATGCGAACCACATCCTAATATCGTCGATTGATTACCAACGGCACCATTTTTCAAAGGCCGTATAAACGCTTCCCCCTGGAAAGCTCCAGGGGGAAAATTTCGCTTGCATCCTTGTTTCGTTATTGCTGCACCGGTATGGAAATCCGCAGAACAAAAATATTGTTTTCCGTATGGATGGACATCTGGCCGTTATATTTCTGCACCGCGTACTGAATGCTTTTCATACCGAACCCGTGGAAATCTTTATCTTTTTTCGTTGTAACGGGAATGGAATCCACCATTTCCAGCCGGTTCTCAAAATAGTTCTCAAACTGGAACAGCGCCAGCCCGCTTCTTTCCCACACACTTACGGCGATCATCCGCTTATCCTGATCCTGCAGGCCCTGCACCGCTTCAATGGCATTGTCCATGGCGTTGCAGAAAATCGCAAAAAGATCGGTGGTATCCATAAATCCCAGATGCTTGCCGTCCGCGACGCAGGTCATGCTGATATGCAGGGACTCGCAGTCAAGGCTTTTCTGGGTCAATACCACATCCAGCACCTCGTTGCCGGTATGCAGCGTCGCGTCGTAAACCTGGATGGAATCCTCGATCTGGGTGATTTCCCGATTCCGGTCATCATCCGGCGATCCGTTCCGAAGCAGGCCGATCTGCCGCTTCAGATCATGGCACTTCCGATTGATAAGCTCTATTTTTTCCTTTGTCAGCTGATATTGCTCTTTTTGCAGCTTCAGCAGCATTTGCTGGGTGTTCACTTCTTTTGTAAGCCTGGAGCGGTTTACGGCGTTCACTTCACTCACAAGCAAGAACAGGCAGCAAAAAGCGGCGTAGCACCGGCATATCACATACAAGGCTCTCGTATCTTCCACGTATGCCTGTTGGGACGCGATGCTCAATACCATCACGACCGCTACTACCATCACGGTAAATATCAGCGTGCGTCTCACATCGATGTTGTACCGCTTCCCGTCGGCAAGCTTGCGGACGCAGCCGAAATAGCTTGCGGCAAGGACGGCGGCATACATCGCAATGTATCCCAAGGTCGGTGCATCCGGCGCTTCCTGTATCGGGGCGTCCTGAAGAAACTGGAGAATCACCCTTCCGCAAAATACGAAATGCTGAATTGCGTATGCACATACCGCGCAGTAAGCGCAGTCCCATATGGAAACATTACAGCAGAAAAACACAAGCGCCGTTACATTTGCCACCGTAAGCAGCAGCGTAATACTGCCAATTCTGGGCGTCCAATAGCGCAGCATCAGGCACAGCACGCTGCCAAGGAGAAGCCGCAGCCAGAATCCCCGCCGTTTTTCCAGCGGCACCATGAAAACAGCGGCGTTGATGATCAGCTCCAGCGCCATACAGATTTGAATATACACAGAAAAGAAAAGGTCTTTCATCGTCCGCCACTCCCGTAGTAATCCATAACCGCCAGCATAAATTCGTTTCGCTTCCGCCTGGAAATGATGAGTTCCTCTCCGGCCACCACAACCGTGTCCGTCTTGATCAGGTTGATGTGCCGCAGGTTTACCAGGTAGCCTTTGTTGCAGCGAACAAAGTGATACTCAGATAGGCTGTGTTCAATCTCGGACAGGCTGCCTTTTGCGCGGTATGTTTGCTCCAGCGTGTGGATCAGCAGGCGATGGTTGATCACCTCGATATAGGTAATATCCATTTCCGGGATCTTCATGATCCCCTCTTCCGTATCCACCATGAGGTTTTTCTTCTCCTGACGCTGAACGGCCATGACGACCTTATCCAATTTCATGGAAAACGCGAAATAGTTGACCGGTTTGAGGACATAGTCCAGGGCGTTGACTTCATAGCCGTTGATGGCATATTTCGCCATATTCGTTATAAAAATAATAAATACGTTCTGATCCAGCTTCCGGATCCGGCGGGCTGCGGACATTCCGTCCAGCAGCGGCATTTCGATATCCAGCAGGAGCAGATCATAAACCGGCTTATACGCATTTACCAGCTTCATGCCGTCGGGAAAACAGTCGATTTCAAATACCACCCCTGTTTTCTCCGAATAGGTTCTCAAATAAGCTTGCAAAAGCTTACAGCTGGCTTCGTCATCCTCGGCAATGGCAACGCGCATGTTTTCACATCCTCTCAAAGCGGACAGAATGGAACTTTTTATGTCATAGGTCGCCCATATATCTTATTACAGAATTCTTCTGAAAGCAACCACCGGATTTTATTTCAGGAGAAGGATCAGCAGCAAAACGGACAGCGCCGTCATAAACAGGCAGCCTAGCCAACCGCCGGAGTCCTTCTTTTCCTCTTTTGCGCTTGTCAGCACCCATGCCAGAATCCCCGCTGCCACTCCGCCGGCCAAATTGGACAGGAAAAACGATGCCGCCACCGTCACGGAAAAGACAGATGCCGAGGATTTATCCGCACCTTGGATGCTCTTCGCTACCATAGACACGCCCACAATGACCATCACCATATCGGCTACCGCAAAGGAGCATCTGCGCAGGATGTCCAGGACAGCCCCATAATGGCCGTACATAGAAAAGCGGATGTCATAGGAAAAAATCGTGCCGAACAGGAAGGGAACAATCCAGAAAAAAGCGCTGAGAAGGCACACAATGGATGCAACCACTGCCGCAAGCCCGGTTCTGCCCCCGTCCTTTGCTCCGGCAACGGAGGCTTTCCCGATGGATAGAGATACGCCACCCATCAATGGCGCAACGACGCCGCTGACCGCATTGCACAGCAGAATGCTTCTTTGGGGAATTTCGGATTTTCTGCCTACCTCCTGCCCGATTGCGGACAAAGTCGCCCCGCCGTCCAGCATCATCGTGAGGACTGTCGTCAGGATTCCCGTGCCGAACAGATACGCCACGCTGCCGCCCTGACTGCGGTATTCGGTGAAATCGAAGCCCTCCTTCAAAACCAGCGCCGGCCGGAAGTTGGACAGGATGGTAAACAGGTGTTTGTCCTGGGCATCTTCGCTGCCCACCGTCCACAGGCGTCCCCACATGGAATCCAGGGAAACGCCGAAATTCTTCCAGTTGACGCACACAAAGCAGACACTGCTCAGGAGGAAAAAGGCCGTGCCTGCCAGCAGCGCACCCATCAGGGGATGGCGGCTGCGTTTTGACAACCAGAAATATACGCAGACACAAAGCAGCACCGCACATCCGTTCAGGAGCAGCTGGGGGTGGTACTTATCCGTTGCATAAGAGAATCCGCCCCAGCCGATCGCTTTTGGCAGCATCACCGACTGTGCCTTTCCTGACAAGGCCGCGGCAACGCCGTAATCAGGAATCGCCGAGCCTTGCACCTGTATGATTCCCGTCAGCTGGATTGCCGTCCAGGCCAGAAGCATTCCCAGCGCTGCCGGGAGGGCATCCCGTACCGCTTTCGGAATCGTGCGCCAAATCTTCTCCCACAGTCCCGGGATTGCAAATACGATCGTGCATACCAGCGAGCTGACCAGGCAAATTGCCAGAATGTTATGGTACGTCAATCCCGCCTGGCTTCCGCCGAGACTGATCAGCACCGCGCCCAAGCCCAGACCGGACACCTGCACAAGGGGCAGTCCAGCGACCAATCCCATGACAAGGCTTCCGGCAGCGCCCAGGATCATGGAAATAAAGTACATCTGCGCGGTAAGCTCTCCGTTTGCGGCTATCGCATTGACGGAAGTCGCTCCGTCGGACACCAGCATCTGCAAAACCAGATTCATGTTCAGGAACATCCCGCACACCGTCAGAATGCCCATCAGCAGACCTGCTTTTATTTCCGTTCCCAGCGTGCTTCCATATTTTGAATAGTCGAACCTGTCCTTAAAACGGGTTCCCGATATTTTATTTTCCTTCACCGGTTTGATCTTCCTTTACGATTCATTTCAAAGAAACTCCCATCAGCAGCCCGACGGAAAGTCGGGCTGCTGACCGGGAAATGTAGGTTACTGTTCTGCGATCCGGGCAGAGATGGGCTGATCGCCGCAGAAATCCACCCGTTCCGATCTCACGCCGCCCTTGCAGCTGGGAATATCGGACATTGCAGGATCCGTCCACAGCTCCGTATGGCCGGTGACAAATTCCGCACTGGGTTCGGCGTCCGTGATCACGATCTCAATGGCGGAGCTGACCGCGGAATCGTTGGTATACTCCAGCTTGGAAAGCGCCTGACAGGTCACATAATACGTTCCGGGATCCAGCGTGTAGGGGAAAATATCATACAGGAAGCAATAATCCGAGCCGCCGACATAGGGGCCGAATCCCGTCAGCTCACCGTCGGAGTGGTAATACCGGGGCAGCGGTTCGGAGTAAGAAGAGCCCCAGTTATATCCCATGGGATGACGGTAGACCGTCGCCGCCAGCTGTTCCAGATCCACCGTTTCGCTGCGCACGGCATCCGTACACTCCGGATCGGAGTAGAAGGTGAACTCCATTTCCGGCAAATACTCCTGGGTGTAGTAGTCGGACAGGGTAAACCAGTCAACGATCAGCTCCACCTGATTTCCGCTGACCATGGCCAGCATTTCAGGACGCTCCAGGGTCAGGCCGACACCGTATTCCGCCGTGATTTTCGTCGGCTCCGGACGCTCCAGGCCGGAACCGGCGGCCGGATAAGCGTTCAGCATGACCCTGAAGGTTCCCCACCCCATTGCGGGCAGGTCCACCTTGCCGGTAACCGCGCCGGTACTGCCGCCCATGATCCGTGCGGAGGTTGCCAGATACTCCGTTGCTTCCGTACCGTCTTCCACGGGGAAGATCCGGACAAAATAGTACGCCGTGCGGTCATCCGTTGCCGTGAAGGAGAATTCGCCGGTCATGGGGTCAAACTGAAAATCCTCAGGCTGTTTGAGGGTCGCGTCGGTCTCCGCCGCAATCGCGGTAGGCGTGGTATCCACCGCGATAAAATTGTCTTTCTGCCCGCAAGCTGCCAGCATGGCGCAGCTAAGGAGCAATGCACCTACCGAAAGAATGAATCGTTTCATGGGGTCAATCTCCTTTCCGTTATCTCAGGCCTGTTTTTTCTTCTTGTTTTTGCTGACGATCACCGCGCCGACAATGCCGCCTGCCACGATCACGCCCACGACCGCGATCACGATGAGGCCGACGGGGATCCGATTCGTGGTGGTCACCACGCCCACGGGGCCGCTGATCACGTTGCCGTCGGCGTCGGTGCCCTTTGTGCCGCAATACTGGTACAGGCAGTTGCGCATCATCTCATGGAGCTGATACTGCGCATAGACAGACTGGGTGGAATCGCCGAACGCCGCTTCCGTCGCCGCCTTGGTGATGTAGTTTCCGTATCCGAGGTTCGCGCCCTGCACACTGAGGATCGCCAGGGGGTTGTTGTAAACGTCGCCGGTGCCGCAGTTTCCGTCGGTGATCAGGAAGCCGTTCCAGCCCCACTCGCTGCGCAGCATCGTAACGTACATACCGTAGGGGAACAGCGCTGTACCGATCCGGTTAATGGACCCCATGAAGCCGTTCGCATTATAGTCCTTTGCCGTGATCTCAAAGGGACGCATATACACTTCCCGGATTGCCTGCTCGTTTGCCCATGTCAGAACGCCGTCACGGTTGGTATCGCTGTCGTTCAGCGCCAGGTGCTTTACAAACACACTCGTACCGGTAGACTGGATGCCCTGAACCACATTGCCGCCGATCTGGCCGCCGATGAAGCCGTCCTCAGAATAATACTGATGGTTTCTGCCGCCGAAGGGAGAACGGTGGGTATCCATAGCGGGCGCGTAGACGCATCCGTAGTTGAACAGTACCGCCTGATGGCCATATGCCACGCCCATTTTCTGAGCCGTTTCCGTATTCCAGGTCGCGGCGATCAGAGGCTCGCCGGGGAAGCCCGTGGCGCTCGCGGAGGTGCCGCACTGCTCGGGGCCGTCCACGCAGACCTGCTTCGGCTTTCCGACGGAGGGGATCGCCGGAACCATCCAGCCGCAGTTGCCCTGGATCTCGATGGCTTCATCCAGCGTGGTCATATTGGTCAGCATTTCCCAGATGGCTCTGCCTTCCTCCGTATCAATGGGAACGCCCGTCATATCCGCCACGCTGAGGACATGGTGATTGCCCTCCGGAACGGTTTCCGTCACCACGGGCAGGCCGCTTTCCGTCGTCTGATCTTCTGCGACGTAGTATACCTTCCCCCACTCGGGCGCTTCCATCTGCGCGACTGCTTTCCCGTCGGGCGTTTCCGCAGCAAAGGGGATCATATCTGCGCCAAAGGCATAGAATGTTTTCGTTTGCTCCGTTTTTACGCCATTGCGGTAGGTTTCAAAGGTGTAATCATAGGTCTGGGTATTTGCAAGGGACATGATCTCCACGATCTCGTCCTTCAGAAGCTCATTGGGTTCCTCATCCGACTGGTGCGCCATGATCGCTTCCATTCCGTCGGCGAAATTGCTTCTGGAAAGATAGCCGTCCAGCATGCAGCCGTCGCCGGCCGTTA
>ULXW01032590.1_pt1 | contig 19081 bp, 18 predicted proteins | sample 1961661 | NCBI WGS metagenome assembly ULXW01 (sample SAMEA4835849, study PRJEB28245) | human gut metagenome | biome: gut microbiome; material: fecal sample | place: Denmark | collected 2008 | reverse complement strand
CGGCCCCGCCGTCGATCAGACCGCGAATCTGACGGCGGTAATTCTCCACCAGCAGGTCGAAGCGGTCCGGGTTCCAGCTGTCGCAGTAAACGGCCAGGGTGGTCAGGTCGCCTGCGATGAGACACCCGGGGGCGGCGGAGCGGGACAGCGCCACCAGCGCTTCGTTGAGCTTCTCCGTCTGGGCGTCCATGCCCACGGTTTTCAGGGCGATGGGCTGCGCCTGGAAGGTGGGCGCGTAGATGATCTGACTGCCTGCGGCGGCGTAGGCGCGTTGGAGCGCCACCAGGGGTTCCGGATTTTCCAGCACCCACTGCTCGGTGCAGCAGCCCTTGGGCATTCCGGCGGCGCGGAGATTGGAGCCGGTGGCGCCGTCCAGAATGTGGACGCCATCCTGAATCTTCTGCTGAAATTCTTCTCTTGTAAGCATAAGAATACCTCTCTCGATAATCGGCTCGCCGGGGAGCGTGTATCATGCGGCATATCCCGGCAAAAACTGACGGATGGATTGAGATAATTATAAACGATTTTTGAATGGATTGCAACAGGCATTGACCTTTTGAGGAAAATCTGCTACTATAGCAAAAGTCTGGCAAATCTCTGGAAACCAAAAAGTTTGGTATTCCCGGAGCTTTTAAGAAAAGGAGATACATTTTTATGAAAAAAACGGTATTAAGAGAATACGCCCGCCTGATCGTCCGCAGCGGCGTCAACGTCCGGAAGGGACAGGAGGTGCTGATTTACGCCGACCTTGACCAGCCGGAATTTGTGCAGATGGTTGTGGAGGAAGCCTACAAGGCCAAGGCGAAGAAGGTCAGCGTGGAGTGGAACTACCAGCCCCTCCAGAAGCTCCATGTCCGCCATCAGTCCGTCAAGACCATGGGCGAGGTTCCCGAGTGGCAGAAGGCCAGATTGCAGCACTATGTGGACGTGGTTCCCTGCCGCATCCACCTGATTTCCGAAGACCCGGACGGCCTGAAGGGCATCAATATGGCGAAGCTGTCTAAGGCCCGGCAGCTGCGCTACCCCATCGTGAAGCCCTACAACGATCAGCTGGAGAACAAGGATCAGTGGTGTATTGCCGCCGTCCCCGGTGCGGCATGGGCAAAGAAGGTATTCCCTGGAATGCGCACCAGCACCGCCATGGAGAAGCTGTGGGAGGCCATCCTGTTCACCTCCCGTGTGACCGACGACCCCGTGAAGGCCTGGGAGGAGCACAACGCCGATCTGCATGACCGCTGCGCTTACCTCAACGGCCTGCACATCCGCAGCCTGCACTACACCGCGAAAAACGGCACCGACCTGACCGTGGGTATGATCCCCGAGGGCGAGTGGAAGGGCGGCGGAGACACCAGCCTGCAGGGCATCTTCTTCAACCCCAACATCCCCACGGAGGAATGCTTCATCTCCCCCAAGCGGGGCGAAGCCGAGGGCATCGTCTATGCCAGTAAGCCTCTGAGTTATCAGGGTCAGCTCATTGAGAATTTCTTCGTCCGCTTTGAAAAGGGCAAGGCCGTAGAGGTCAAGGCGGAGAAGGGCGAGGAGCTGCTCAAGACCATGATCGCCATGGACGATGGCGCGTCTTATCTGGGCGAGTGCGCCCTGGTACCCCAGCACAGCCCCATTGCGGAGAGCGGCATCCTGTTCTATAACACTCTGTTCGACGAAAACGCCGCCTGCCATCTGGCGTTGGGCATGGGCTTTGCCGACACCATTCAGGATTTTCAGAATAAGACCCTGGAGGAGTGCCGCGCCCTGGGCGTCAACGATTCCATGATCCATGAGGATTTCATGATCGGCTGCGACAGCATGAACATCGACGGCATCTGCGAGGACGGCAGGGTCGTGCCGATTTTCCGCAGCGGCAACTGGGCATTCTGATCGGAAAAACTGCTGACGCACCACGATTTTTCGATTTTTTGAAAAAATCGAAAAAAGTGCTTGCATTCTCCGACAGTTTATGATATGATATCCGGGCGATTAAAGATTGCCCGGGGCTACTATGCCCTTTAACTGATAAGAAAGAGGTGAACGAAATGAAGGAAGGTATCCATCCCAAGTACGAACAGACCACCATCCGCTGCGCGTGCGGCAATGTCTTTACCACTGGTTCTACCAAGAAGGACATTCGTGTTGAGATCTGCTCCAAGTGCCACCCTTTCTATACCGGCAAGCAGAAGCTGGTTGACACCGGTGGACGTGTTGATCGGTTCAACAAGCGGTTTGGCCTGAAGTAAGACCCGCAAATCCCGCACTGCGCGATGCAGTGCGGGATTTTTGTATTTTTGTGGTTGTTCGCGGCGCGGATGTGTGGTATAATATAATAAGAGAAATGGTAAGAGGGAAAGTGTTGCCCGGGCGGGGAACGCCTCCCATGAGAAAAGCGGAGGTAATATGGAAGAAAGATTTGATAAACAGACCCAGGAGCGTGCAGTCCTGGTGGGATTGAACGCGGACTGCTTTGCCGAGGAAGAGACTGCCACCGAAAGCACCCTGGACGAGCTGGAAGACCTTCTGGAGACCGCGGGAGGCTTCTGTACGGGCAAGGTGCTGCAAAACCGCCATACCCCCGATTCCCACAGCTTCATCGGCGAGGGAAAAGCCCAGGAGGTGCGGATGCTGGCGGAAGCGACCCAGTCCACCATGGTCATCTTCGACAACGAGCTTTCCCCCGGCAACATCCGGGCGCTGGAGGAGATCATCGGGCTTCCCGTTCTGGACAGGAGCGCTCTGATTCTGGACATTTTCGCCCAGCGGGCGAAAACGAAGGAAGGCCGGCTTCAGGTGGAGCTGGCGCAGTACAAATATCTGCTGCCCCGGCTGTCCGGCATGGGCACGAGCCTTTCCCGGCAGGGCGGCGGCATCGGCACCCGGGGCCCCGGCGAGACCAAGCTGGAATCCGACCGGCGGCACATCCGGGAGCGCATTAACCGTCTGGAAGAAGAGCTGGAACAGGTGCGCAAGGTGCGCTCCGTCCAGCGGGAGCGGAGAATGAAAAATTCCGTCCCGGTGGTGGCTATTGTGGGCTACACCAACGCGGGAAAATCCACCCTGCTCAACCAGCTCACCGGCGCGGGGATTCCCGCCAACAACCGGCTGTTTGACACCCTGGACACCACCTCCCGGCTTCTGGCGGTTTCGGACAATCTGGATGTGATTCTGTCCGACACCGTGGGATTTATTGCGAAGCTGCCCCACCATCTGGTGGACGCCTTCCGGGCGACGCTGGAGGAACTGGAATTCGCCGACCTGCTTCTGCATGTCATCGACGCTTCCGACCCCCATCTTGAGGAGCATATCGCCGTGGTGGACAGGCTGATCTCCCAGCTGGCCAAGCCGGAAACACCGGTGCTGAAATGCTACAACAAGGCCGATCTGGTGTATTCCGACGACATTCCCGTGGGGAAGAACATTGTTGCCATCTCTGCCAAAAGGGGAATCAACATGGACGGGCTGCTGAAAGCCATCGAAAGCGCCCTGAACCATGCCCGGCATCATGTCGTGGTGCGTCTTCCCTACGCCATGGGCGGCATGGTGGAGACGCTGCATGACGGCGCTCAGGTCAAGAAAGTGGACTACACCCCGGAGGGCATTGAGATCGAGGCCGTGGTGGACGGAATTCTCTACGGAAGACTCCGGGAATATATCATCAGGGAGTGCTGAGAATTGGACGAGTATCTGGTACCCACCCAATTTGGCGAAGCGGAATTTGTGGAAAAAAAGTCCCGCTTCATCGGCCGCGTCTGGCCTGTGGACACCGAGGAAGAAGCCCTGGCGAAAATTCAGGAGATGAAAAAGAAGCACTACGACGCCACCCACAACTGCTGGGCGTACATCATCAGGGACGGCGCGGTGCGTTTCTCCGACGACGGCGAACCCGGCGGCACCGCGGGGATGCCCATGCTGCAAGTCTTGCAGCGGGAGGGGCTATATAACGTAGTTTGTGTGGTGACCCGGTACTTTGGCGGTATTCTTCTGGGTGCCGGGGGGCTGGTGCGGGCGTATACCAAGGGCGCGAAAATCGCCGTGGACGCCGCGGGCAAATCCATGAAGCGGGTCTGGACGGCGGTGTACGTGCCGTGTCCCTATCCCTTCTATGAGCGGGTCAGGCTGGAAGCCGCCGCCTTTGGGGGCATCCTCCGCAAGACGGATTTCGGCGCGGAGGTGGAGCTGGAGCTGCTGTTCCCGGAGGGGCAGGTCAGCGCCTTTCTGGAAAAACTCACCGACCTGTCCAGCGGAACCGTGGAGGGCATAGAGACCGGACAGGAATACCGGGCGTTCCCGGTAGACAGGGAGACTACATAATGGAAATTCGGAAAATTACCCGGGAAAACGCCGGAGACCTCCGGCTGAAAAATGAGCCGTTTGCCATGCCGGGGCGCTTTATCCCGGCACTGAAAGACGGCGTGTGGACGTACCGGGTAGAGAATAGCCCGGAGCGCTGGATGACCTTCCCCGACGAGGAATACGACTTTGAAACGGTGAACCGGGAGGGCGCTGCCTTCGGCGCTTACGAGGACGGCGTCTGCATCGGGGTTGCCATTTATCAGGACTACTATTTTTCTTATATGTATCTGCTGGATCTGAAGGTCAGCTCTGCCGCCCGGGGAAAGGGCGTGGGCAAGGCGCTCATCGAAGCGGGAATGGCCGAAGCGAAGGCGCGGGGTTATCGCGGCCTGTACACCCAGGGGCAGGACGATAATCTGAACGCCTGCATGTTCTACTTAAAAGCGGGCTTTACCATCGGCGGCTTCGACAACCGGGTGTACCAGGGGACGAAGCAGGAAAATAAGGCGGACGTCATCTTCTACAAGGAGTGAGGGAATTATCATGACTGTGCGGGAAGAACTGGAATGGCAGGAGCATAAGCGCTTGAATCCTCTGGCGGCCTTCGCCGACCAGAGCAAGGGACGTCCGAGGCAGGAAGAGCCCCGGGCGGAGGACGTGCGCACTTGTTATCAGAGGGACATTGACCGCATTGTTCATTCCAAGTCCTTCCGCCGGCTGATGCACAAGACTCAGGTGTTTTTGCAGCCCGAGGGCGACCACTACCGCACCCGGATGACCCACACCCTGGAGGTCAGCCGCATTGCCGGAACCATCACCCGGGCGCTGGGACTGAATGAAGACCTGGCGGAGGCCATTGCCATGGGACATGATTTGGGACACACGCCCTTCGGCCACGCCGGGGAGGACGCCCTGAGCCAGTGCCTGGGCAAGCCCTTCCGCCACAATGAGCAGAGTCTCCGGGTGGTGGATATCCTGGAAAAGGACGGACAGGGACTGAACCTGACCTACGAGGTTCGCATGGGCATTCTGGGTCACACCGGGGATTACTGGCCGGAGACGTTGGAGGGGCAGGCCGTGCGTCGCTCCGACCAGATCGCCTACGTCAACCACGACATTGACGACGCCATCCGGGCGGGCATCCTCACCGACGACGATATCCCCATCGACATCACCGACGTGCTGGGTCACAGCCACCGGGACAGGATCAACACCCTGGTCTGCGACGCCATCCGCACCTCCCGGGAATTTGGGAAGGTCTGCCTGTCTCCCGACGTGGACAGGGCGCTCAAAGAGCTGCGCTCGTTCATGTTTACCAATGTCTACCGCAATCCGGTGGCCAAGGGCGAGGAAAGCAAGGCCAAGGATATGCTCAAGCGGCTGTTTGAATACTACATCGCCCATCCGGAATCGCTGCCCGAGGATTTTCAGCCCCAGCTGAGCTTCGACGGCATGGAGCGCACGGTGTGCGACTACATAGCGGGAATGACGGACAATTACGCCGTCGAAAAGTTCCGGGAGATCTTCATCCCCATGGGATGGCAGGTTCACGGCTAGAGAATACGTAAAGAAGTTTGACGAAAGGAGGGGAGACCATGCCATTTCCACCGGCATTTATTGACGAAGTGATCGCGCGAAATCCGATCGAGGACGTGGTGGGGCAGTATGTGACGCTGAAGCGTTCCGGCTCCAACCTGTTTGGCCTGTGTCCCTTCCACGGTGAAAAAACGCCCTCCTTCTCCGTCGCGCCGGACAAGGGCATGTTCTACTGCTTCGGCTGTCACAAGGGCGGCGGCGTCATCAATTTCGAGATGGAAATTGAGGGGCTGAGCTACGGCGACGCCGTGCGGGCGCTGGCCAAGCGGGCGGGGCTGGATGTCCCCGAGGACGAGCAGTACCAGTCCCGGTATCGTCAGCAGGAGCGGCTCTGGGCGCTGCATAAGGAAGCGGCGCGGTTTTTCCACAGCTGTCTGTACGCGCCCATGGGCGCATCGGCGCTGGAATACGCCCGGGGGCGGGGGATGTCCCAGACGACCCTGACGAAGTTTGGCATCGGCTACGCCCCGGACAGCTGGGACGATCTGGTAAACGCCATGCGGAAAAAGGGCTACACCGATCAGGAGCTGCGGGATTCCGGTCTTGTGACGGTGTCCAAAAAGAACGGCAATCTTTTCGACCGGTTCCGGGATCGGCTGATGTTTCCCATCATCGACGTCCGGGGAAATGTCATCGGCTTCGGCGGGCGCATTATGAATGACCGGGACAAAAACGCCGCCAAATACTTAAATTCCCCGGAAACCCTGATTTTCAACAAACGAAAGAACCTGTTTGCCCTGAATTACGCCAAGAAAAGCAAAATGGGCTACCTGATTCTGGTGGAGGGGTACATGGACGCCATTGCCCTGCATCAGTACGGTTTTGACTGCGCGGTGGCCTCCCTGGGAACTGCCCTGACGGACGACGGCGCAACGCTGCTGTCCCGGTATACCGACCAGGTGGTGCTGATCTACGACGGCGATACCGCCGGACAGAACGCCACCCAGCGGGCGATCCCCATGCTGGAAAAGGCGGGTTTGCAGGTCAAGGTTCTGAAAATGCGGGACGCCAAGGATCCGGACGAATTTCTCAAAAAGTACGGCGCCGACCGCTTCAAGATTCTGCTGGAGGAATCCTCCAATCGGGTGGAATATCAGCTTGCCGCCATTTTGCGGAAGTATGACCTGCGGGACGACGACCAGAAGGTTCGGTATTTGCAGGAATCCGCCGACCTGATCGGCTCTCTGCCCAGCGCCGTCCAGCGGGACGTCTACGGCGGGCGGGTGGCGGAGGCCGCGAAAATCAGCGCCGACGCCATGCAGCTGGAAATCCAGCGGGCGTGGAAACGCCGGGCCTATCAGGAAAAAAAGAAGCAGGAAAAAATCGACCTGTCTCCCGCCCGGAATTTACAGCCCAAGAGCCGGGACATCCGCTATACCAACATGAAATCCGCCATGGCGGAGGAAATGCTCCTGTCGCTGATCCTGCGGGAAAGCGCTCTGCTGGACGACACCGGCGGCCTGGAAGCGGAGATGTTCTCCTCGGAGCTGCTGGGAGGGGTTTACGCCCAGTTAAAGCAGCGACATGAGCAGGGACTGGAAGTCTCCCTTGGGGGACTGACGGACTTGACGTCGGAGGAAATGTCCCACATTGCGGGCATTCTGCACAGACAGCAGGGGCCTGTGAACGAGCAGGCGATGACGGACTGCATCCGCACCATCCAGAGCGAATATCAGGCCTCCAAGGTGACGACGGAGGACGATTTGCTGGCGGTGCGGGAACGATTAAAGGAAAGAAAAGGAATCAAAGCATGACAGAGCTGTTAGAGAATTCTCCGGTGAGTGCCGGCGAGGACGATGTGCGCCAATACTTAAATGAGATCCGGCGGTACCCCCGTCTGACGCCGGAGGAGGAGCGGGAGCTTGCCATGCGCTGCGCCCGGGGAGACGAGAGCGCCATTCGCCAGATGGTCAATTCCAATCTGCGGCTGGTGGTGTCCATTGCGAGAGAGTACGCCGGACGTGGCGTTGCGCTGATGGATTTGATTCAGGAGGGCAGTATCGGCCTTCTGGTGGCGGCGCGGAAATTTGACTATACCAAGGATTACCGGTTTTCCACCTATGCCACCAAGTGGATTCGTCAGGGCGTGACCCGGTGCCTGATGAACCACGGAAGCGCCATCCGGGTGCCGCTGCACACGGCGGAGCGGATGCGGAAGATCGAAGCGGTGCGTACCGCCCTGCGTCAGGAGCTGGGGGAGGAACCCACCGCCGGACAAATCGCGGAAAAGTGCGGCCTGCCGGAAGAAAAGGTGGCGGAGCTGACTCAGCTGACGCCGGACATCTGCTCCCTGGACGTCCCTACGGGGGACGACGACGGCACCGCCCTGCAATCCCTGCTGGAAGACGCCCAGGCGCCCCAGCCCTATGAGGAAGTGGTGCGCGGGGAGCTGGATAAGACGATGGATGAGCTTCTGGGGACGCTGAACGAGCGCCAGCAGCAGATTCTGCGGCTGCACTTCGGCATGGAGGACGGCAACTGCTACTCTTTGGAAGAAATCGGCAAGAAGCTGGGCATTTCCAAGGAGCGGGTGCGTCAGGTCGAACGTCAGGCTATGGACAAGCTGCAAAAGATGGGCACCAGTCTGGGATTGGAGGATTTCTTGAATGAATGATCTGGATGTTTCCTTTGAGGACAGCCCGTGGGAAGCGTTTCTGCGAACCAAGCGGGCGGGGGATACGGTTTCGGCCGCGAACCTTCTGACCATGCTGGAGGAAGAAAACGAGCAGGTCGTGGAGGACGCCCTACAGGCATTGGAGGACGGCGGCCTGAACCTGAACGTCTTTGACCTGCCCAAAGCATCGGGCGGCGGAGAAGCGGCTCTGCGGCTGCGTCAGGAAGCGCAGCTGGTGGAAAAGGGCTTGAACCCCAAGGAATTGGAACCCAATGACCCGCTGCGGCTGTACTTAGAAGAAGTTGCGCAGCTTTCCGCTTCCGGGGACGAGCAGGCGTTGGCGGCAAGGTGTGCGGCGGCGGATGAACGGGCCATGGAGGCGCTGACCAATCTGGGGCTGCACCGGGTTCTGGAACTTGCCAAAGATCACGTCGGCTGCGGGGTGCTTCTGCTGGATTTAATTCAGGAGGGAAGCCTGGGACTGTGGCAGGCCATTCAGGGCTACCGGGAGGGAAATTATGCCGCCTACCGGGACTACTGGATTCGGCTTTACATGGCAAAAGCAGTCTTTTTGCAGGCCAGAGCCAACGGCGTGGGGCAGAAGCTCCGGGGTGCGCTGGAGGACTACCGCGCCGTGGACGAGCGGCTGCTGTCCGAGCTGGGGAGAAATCCTACTTTGGAGGAAATTGCCGAGGCCATGCACATAAGTCCGGAGGAAGCCTCCGTGGTGAAGAAAATGCTTGACGACGCCCGTCTTCTGGCGCAGGCGAAGAAGCAGCCGGAGCCGGAGGAAGAAAAGGAAGCCGAAGAGCAGGCCGTGGAGGACACCGCCTATTTCCGGATGCGCCAGCGCATTATGGAGCTGATGTCGGCGCTCGACGAGACCGACGCGAAGCTGATTTCCCTGCGGTTTGGCCTGGAGGGCGGAATGCCCCTGAGTCCCGAGGAAACGGGAAAGCGCCTGAACCTGACCCCCGACGAGGTGGTCGCAAGAGAAGCAAATGCCCTGAGCAAGCTGCGCTCAGGGAGATAGAAGGAAGGAAATCTATATGGCAAAACCAATTTCCATCGCCATTGACGGCCCCGCCGGGGCAGGAAAGTCCACCATTGCCCGGAGACTTGCCAAAGAGCTGGGCTTTTACTACGTGGATACCGGGGCGATTTACCGCACCGTGGCCTATTTCTTTGACCTGTGGGGCGTCAGCCCCAAGGACATCGACGGCATCACCCGCTACATCGACGAGCTGACCATCGGCATCGAGTACGACGACGAGGGCGTCCAGCACATGATTATGAACGGTATGGACGTGACCGGCGACATCCGCACCCCCGACCTTTCCCAGAAGGCCAGTCTGGTCTCCGCCCACGCCATCGTCCGGGACTTACTTCTGGACATGCAGCGGGAAATGGCGGAGAAGCACAACGTCATCATGGACGGCCGGGACATCGGCACCGTGGTGCTGCCCAAGGCTACGGTGAAGATTTTTCTCACGGCCACCCCGGAGGTGCGGGCAAAGCGCCGCACCGACGAGCTGATCGCGAAGGGGCAGAAGGCCGACTACAATAAAATCCTCAAGGACATCCAGCAGCGGGACTATCAGGACACCCACCGGGAAATTGCCCCCCTGAAAATGGCCCGTGACAGCGTCAGGCTGGACACCTCCGAGCTGGATATCGACGGCGTTATTGCCGCGATGAAGGAGATCATTGCCCGGAAGGTGACACTATGAGCGTCCGGGTCGCGGAAAGCGCCGGATTCTGCTTCGGCGTCAGCCGGGCGGTGGAGCTGGTGGAGCAGGCGGCCAAGGGGGGCAAAACCGTGGTCACCCTGGGGCCGATTATCCACAATCATCACGTGGTGGACAAATTCCGCGCCCTTGGGGTCGAGGTAATCGACACCCCGGAGCAGGCTAGCCCCGGCCAGACGGTGATCATCCGCTCCCACGGCGTCAGCCGGGCGGTGTACGAGGAATTGCAGCGCAGGGGCGTGGAGATCATCGACGCCACCTGTCCCTTCGTCAAGCGCATCCACGGGATCGTCAGCCGCGCCGAGGAGGAAGGACAGCTGCCCGTCATTATCGGAACGCCCACCCACCCGGAGGTGGAGGGCATTGCCGGATGGTGCCGGGACTGCCGGGTTTTTGAGACCCTGGACGGCCTGAAAAACTGGGCTTATTCCAAAGAAGATCTTAAGAATTCGCCAATTTGCATGGTTTCCCAAACGACTTTAACGGAATCTTTGTGGAAAATGTGCGGTGAATTTGCAAAAAAACAGTTTACTAACCTGAAAATTTTTGATACAATATGTAGAGCAACTGAGTATAGGCAAAGCGAAGCAGCTGGGTTGAGTGAAATCTGTCAGGCTATGGTCGTTGTGGGTGACCCCAAAAGTTCCAACACAGGCCGTCTTGCTATGATTTGCCGAGAACACTGCGACCGGGTATTCCTGGTGGACAATGCTTCCGAGCTGCGGCCGGAGGATTTTCGCGGTGTCAGCGATGTTGGAATCACTGCCGGTGCGTCGACGCCGGCGTGGATTATAAAGGAGGTCAACAAGACTATGAGCGAAATCACGAATGTTGAGACTGTACAGGAGGAGAACTTCGCGGAGCTTCTCGAGCAGTCCATCAAGACTTTAAATACAGGAGATAAGGTTATCGGCACCGTGACCGGAATCGGCAACACCGAAGTCCAGGTCGACCTCGGCACCAAGCATGCCGGCTACATCCCTTATGACGAAGTCAGCACCGATCCTTCCGTGAAGCCGGAAGACATCCTGAAAGTCGGCGACGAGATTGAGGTCTTCGTCGTTCGCGTCAACGATCAGGAAGGCACCGTGCAGCTTTCCAAGAAGAAGCTGGACGGCCTGAAGGTCTGGGACGACATGGCTGCCTGGGCAGAGGACAAGACCACTGTGGAAGGCACCATTACCGAGGAAAACAAGGGCGGCCTGGTCGCCAACGTCAAGGGCATCCGGGTGTTCATCCCCGCTTCCCAGTCCGGCATCGCCAAGGGCGGTGACATGGCCGGTATGGTCGGCAAGACCGTGCAGCTGAAGATCACCGAGGTCAACCGCGCCCGCCGCCGTGTCATCGGCTCCATCCGCGCCGTCAACTCCGAGGCTCGCAAGGCTGCGCAGGAGAAGATCTGGTCCGAGATCGAAGTGGGCAAGAAGTACCACGGCACCGTCAAGTCCCTGACTTCCTACGGTGCGTTCGTGGACATTGGCGGTGTGGACGGCATGGTTCACGTTTCCGAGCTGAGCTGGAACCGCATCAAGACGCCCGCTGACGTGGTGAAGGTCGGCGACGAGATCGATGTTTACGTCATTTCCTTCGACCCCGAGAAGCACAAGATTTCTCTGGGCTACAAGACCGCCGAGATGAACCCCTGGAATCAGTTCATGACCAAGTATTCCGTGGGCGACGTGGTGGATGCCAAGATCGTCAAGCTGATGACCTTCGGTGCCTTCGCTGAGATTCTCCCCGGCGTGGACGGCCTGATTCACATTTCCCAGATCGCTGACCGCCGCATCGGCAAGCCCGAGGATGTTCTGTCCGAGGGTCAGGATGTGAAGGTCAAGATCACCGATGTGGACGCCGAGAACAAGCGTATCTCCCTGTCTATCCGCGCTCTGCTGGAACAGCCTGAAGAGGACGCCGAGTAATTTGTGATGCAACACCGGGGCTGCGCAGGTAGCCCCGGTGTTTTGCTGAATGAGAGACACTTTGTGTTTATAAGGAGGAAAACTATGGTAAAGCATATCGTACTGTACACCCTGAAAGAGGGCGTTGACAAGACCGAGGCCGTGAAGCTGATCGCCTCCGTTCTGGAGCCGCTGGTGGGGAAGATTCCAGGTCTGCTGCATCTGGAGATCCGTCAGGCCTTCAACGGCATGGATTACGCCCTGTATTCCGAGTTTGAAAGCCGGGAAGCGCTGGATAATTACGCCGTGCATCCCCTGCATCAGGAGGCCAAGACCCACTTCTTCCACCTGCTGGACAGCCGGGTGGCGGCAGATTACGAGGTATAATTCCCACATTTGACAGTCCGGCGGACGGGCGAAGGCCGCAGTCCCGGACGGAAGGAGAAATAGATGAAAGCAATTGTAACCGTAGTCGGAAAAGACCGGGTGGGCATCATCGCGGGTGTCTGCACCGCTCTGGCGGATTTTAACGTCAACGTTCTGGACATCAGCCAGACCGTCATGCAGGGCTATTTCACCATGATGATGGCGACGGAGGTCTCCGCGTGCAACGTCCCGCTGGGAGAGCTTGTCACCCGGATGGACGAGATCGGCAAGGAAATGGGACTGTCCATCCGCGTGCAGCGTGAGGACATCTTTGAAGCCATGCACCGGATTTGAGGGACAGGCCATGCTGAATCAGAAGGACATCCTGCAAACCCAGGATATGATCGACAAGCGGCACCTGGACATCCGAACCATCACCATGGGCATCAGTCTGCTGGACTGCTGCGACCCGGATTTGAAGACCTGCTGCGATAAGATTTATCGGAAGATCACCCGCTGCGCCAAGGACTTGGTGAAGGTCGGCGAGGACATCGAGAAGGAATTTGGCATTCCTATCGTCAACAAGCGGATTTCCGTCACACCCATCTCCATTGTGGCCGGCTCCTGTGAGACGGATTCCTATGTGGAAATCGCCAAAACCCTGGACGCGGCGGCGATCACCTGCGGCGTCAACTTCATCGGAGGCTTTTCCGCTCTGGTGCAGAAGGGCTGCACCACGGGAGACTGGAAGCTGATCCGCTCCATCCCCGAGGCCATGGCGGCCACCGAGCGGGTGTGCACCAGCGTGAACGTCGGCTCCACCAAGGCGGGCATCAACATGGACGCCGTGGCGGAAATGGGGCGCATCATCAAGAAAACCGCCGAGCTGACTGCGGATAACGACGGCCTCGGCTGCGCCAAGGTGGTGGTGTTCGCCAACGCCGTGGAGGACAATCCCTTCATGGCCGGCGCGTTCCACGGTGTGGGTGAGCCGGAGTGCGTGCTGAATGTGGGCGTTTCCGGCCCCGGCGTGGTGTACCATGCCTTGCAGAACGTGAAGGGGCAGCCCTTTGACGTGGTGGCCGAGACCATCAAGAAGACCGCCTTCCAGATTACCCGTATGGGTCAGCTGGTGGGCAAGGAAGCGTCCCGCCGTCTGGGCGTACCCTTCGGAATCGTGGACTTGAGCCTTGCGCCCACCCCCGCCGTGGGGGACAGCGTCGCCCGGATTCTGGAGGAAATGGGGCTGGAGGTCTGCGGCACCCACGGCACCACGGCTGCCCTTGCCATGCTGAACGACGCGGTGAAAAAGGGCGGCGTGATGGCGTCCAACCATGTGGGCGGCCTGTCCGGTGCGTTCATCCCCGTATCCGAGGACGAGGGCATGATCGCCGCCGCCGAGGGCGGCACGCTGTGCTTAGACAAGCTGGAGGCCATGACCTGCGTCTGCTCCGTGGGACTGGACATGATCGCGGTTCCCGGCGACACCTCCGCGGCGACCATTTCCGCCATCATTGCGGACGAAGCGGCCATCGGCATGGTGAACACCAAGACCACCGCCGTGCGCATTATCCCCGCCCCCGGCAAGACGGTGGGCGACCGGGTGGAAATGGGCGGCTTGCTGGGCAGCGCCCCGGTGATGCCGGTGCATGACAAATCCAGCGAGGACTTTATCGCCCGGGGCGGCAGAATTCCCGCGCCGCTGCAAAGCCTGAAGAACTGACTTTTGGAGCAGCATAATAACCTGTTCGACCAAACAAACCGAAATCCTCTTTTTTTCCAGAACTATTTACCGTAAGGGATAAAGAATGCGCCTGCCATTTTGAAATGGCAGGCGCATAAATTTTTACTTTGCGGACAGGTTAACGCTTCTTCTGAGCATACTCATAGGCGGCACGGTCTTCGGCAGTTGGATGGTGAATTTCATCTGGGGGGTTCGCGGTTCTTCCAGCGGATTGCCGTCGGAATCGGCCATGATGGGAGCGGTGATGGGGAAGGGGCGCACGTCGGGGCCGACAACTTCCAGTGCGTCTCCCGCGCGGAATTTGTTGTTCAGGCGACATACCGCCAGCCCGTTTTCGTCGCAGGATTCCACCTTTGCCACAATCTGCCACTCCCGAATGTACCGGGAGGAAGCTACGTACTGCCCCGGTTCGCCGTAATAGAAGCCGGTGGAGTAGATGCGGTGGGAAATGTGATCCACCTCGTCCCGCCAGACGGGGTCAAGCACCCTGCCAGCGGCGGCGTCGTCGATGCAGTGGCGGTAGGCTCCCGTGACGATGGCGGCATAGTAGGCGGATTTCGCACGGCCTTCGATCTTGATGCAGTCCACGCCCGCGTCCATCAGGTCGCTTAAGTGGTCGATCATGCACATATCCCGGGAATTTAAGATGTAAGTACCCTTTTCGTCCTCAAAAACCGGGAAATACTCCCCGGGGCGCTTTTCCTCCATCAGGGCGTACTGATACCGGCAGGGCTGGGCGCAGGCGCCGCGGTTGCTGTCGCGCCCCGTCATGTAGTTGCTCAGCAGGCAACGGCCGGAGTAGCTGACGCACATGGCGCCGTGGCCAAAGGTCTCGATTTCCAGTGCGGGATCGACCTTCTGACGGATGGCGCGGATTTCTTCCAGACTGCACTCCCGCGCCAGAACCACCCGCTTTGCGCCCAGGTCAAACCACGCCTGGGCGCAGACGTAGTTGGCGATGGACTGCTGAGTGGAAATGTGCTTTTCGCAGTGAGGGGCATATTTCCCGGCCAGGGTGAATGCGCCCAGGTCGGCCACGATCAGGGCGTCCACCCCGGCGTTGTCCAGCTGCTCCAGATATTCCGGCAGCCGGGCGATTTCGTCATTTCTTGGCATGGTGTTCACGGTGACGTGACACTTGACGCCGTGGTCATGGGCGTACCGCACTGCCTTGGGTAGCTCCTCGGGGGAGAAATTCCCCGCGAAGGAGCGCATTCCAAAGCTTGTTCCGGCAAAATACACCGCGTCTGCGCCGTAGGCTACGGCCATTTCCAGCCGCTCCATGTCCCCGGCGGGGCTGAGCAATTCCAGCTTTCTCATTCGTCCTCCGATTGTGTGGAAGCGGCAGCGGCGGCAGCAGCAAACTGCGCACGGTACTGCTCGTGCTCTTCCTGGGTGGTGGAGAACTGGTGCATACCGGTGGCGGGATTCAGAACGTAGTAATAGTAGTTGTGGGACTCGGGATTCAGCGCCGCTTGCAGGCTGGCAAGACCCGGGTTGGCAATGGGCGTAGGCGTCAGACCCACGTGGAGGTAGGTGTTGTAGGGGCTGTCCAGACTGGTGTCGATGTGGTCGGACACGCCGTCCTGGGCGTAGATGATGGCGGCGTCGATGTTCAGCAGGGCGGGGTAGTCCCAGTGGAACAGACGGTTGTAGATAACACCGGCGATCCGGGGGCTTTCCGACGGGGCGGCGCTCTCCTTCTCGATGAGGGATGCGACGATGGTCACTTCCCGGACGGTGAAGCTTCCGTCGGTGACGGTGGCGTTCAGGGTGTCGATCTGGGCGCGCATTTCCTCGCTGAACCGGTAACCGAAGTTGTCCAGCATCTTTTCCAGAACCTCACGGGGGGTGGAATTCTTATAGAAATCGTAGGTATCCGGGAAAAGGAAGCCCTCCAGGCAGTATTTTTCTCCCCGGGTCACATTTTCCAGGAACCAGTAGTCCTTCAATGCGCCGTTTGCGGCGTAGGCGCTGAGATCCTGGGCGGTGCAAATGCGGTTTTCTTCCAGCAGGGCGAAAATCTGACGGCAGGTGTAGCCCTCGGGGATCAGCAGATTCTCCACGACCTCCCGGGTGGAGCTGGCGGACATCATGTTGACCAGCGCGTGATAGTCGTACCGGGTATTCAGGTCGTAGATGCCGGGATCGATTTTCTTCTCGGCGTGGGAGATGTCGGCGTAGAAGTGAAACAGGCTCTTGTAGCGGATCAGACCGGCGTCATAGAGCTTGTCGGTGATGCTGTCCATGGTATCGGACTCGTATACGGTGATGGTGACGGGCTTGTTTTCCCGCCCGAAGGCCAGCACGTCGGCGGCGCAGACCCAGATCATCCGCCCCATAGTCACGCCGATGACCACGATCAGCGCCAGCCACACGATGGTGACCAGAATGTGGGGGATACCCAGCAGACCCTCTCCACGGGTTTTCTTGGGGCGTCCTTTTTTGACGGGACGCTGACGGGCAGGCGTTTTCCGTTCCGGAGCAGGAGCATCCGTCGCGGCGTCAAAACTGCCGTCGTTATCCCGGTATTCCTGCTCCGCAATCTCGTCCTTCGGCGGTTCTGGCTCCGAAATATCTTCGGGCAGCTCCTGCAAATCCGGGTCGTCCAGAATGCTGGGGTCGAAGGGCGGCTCCTCCTCACCGTGTTCCAGCATGCCGTGGGATTCCATGGCGCTGTCGTCTGGGGTGATCTCGCTGCCAATCTCCGGCTCGGCGAGCCGGCTGTCATAGGATTCCTCCGTGCCGTCGTCCACATCCGGGATACGATCCATGAAGGAGCGTCCGCGCTCGGCGTCGTCGGCCGGGGGCGCAGGGGTTTCGTCCGGGGCAGGGGCGTCCGCAGTGGGGAAGACATCCTCATAAACGGGAGTATCCTCCTGGGCGGAATCATCCTCAAATGCGGGAACGTCTTCCTGCGCGGGAATATCCTCCGCGGCGGGGTTTTCTGCTTCCGCAGGAGCTTCCTCGGGCTGAGAATCGGGTTCCTCCCCAGTCACTTCTTCGGAGACGGGGGCGTCCCCGGTTTCCTCCGATTCCTCGTCGGCGGGAAAGAAGGTCAGCTCTTCGGGAATGATTTCCTCCTCGTCCCGTTCGGGAAACTGTCTGTTATCCATATTGTGTTCCTCCAGGTCAGCGAATGACGATCTGTTCTGCGACGGCCTGCGCGGCGGCCTGACCCTTCAGGGCGGCGATCAGTGCCAGACCAAAGGGAACGGCGCAGCCTGCGGACGTGCCGGTGATGAGCTTTCCGTCGGTGACGGCGGGGGCGCAGACCATGTGGGCGCTGCCCATCTGGTCTTCACAGCCGGGGTAGCAGGTGGCGCGCTTGCCGTCGGTGATGCCGAGCATGGCAAGAATGGTGGGGGCGGCGCAGATGGCGGCGACAAACCGGCCATTTTCCCAGGCGAACCGCACGGCCTCCAGCGCCTCCGGGCAGCCCTTGATGGAGGCGACGCCCTTCATTCCGCCGGGGAGGACGATCATATCCAGCTGGGTCAAGTCCATCTGCCCCAGCTCCATATCGGCGGTCACGGGAATGCCGTGGCTTCCGGTGACGACTTTTCCGTCGATGCCAACGGTGGCGACGGACACGCCCGCCCGACGCAGCAGATCAATAGGGGTGACGGCTTCCGTTTCCTCAAAGCCGGTTCCAAGCAACATGTAAACCATATTCAGTCCTCCAGACATGCCGCCACATGGCGGTAGATTTCTTCGTGAATGTCCTCAATACTCCGCATTTTCCCGTTTTCCGTGCAGGAAATGATCGTCCATCCGTAATATTCGGCGGCGGCGCGTCCGGCGCGGCGGCAGGAGGCAAGATAGGCGCTGTTCCGCTCGTGGATGTCCGCGGTGGTGTGGGTATCCTGTTCCCGGTGGCGCAGCAGCTGCTCCGTAAAATCCGTGGGGACGTCCAGATACAGCGTCAGATCGGGGCGGGGAAGCCCAAGCCGGTCGTATTCAAATTCGTACAGCCACCTGAGAAATTCCTGACGCTTGTCCTCCGGCTCCTTGGACGCCTGATGGACGGCGTTGGAGGTGGTGTAGCGGTCACAGACCACCAGACCGCCCTGCTCGTACCACTGTCCCCAGGCCTTTTTATAGGAGGCGTAGCGGTCGACGGCGTAGAAGGAGGAAGCGGCGTAGGCGTTGACATCCGACGGATTCGTGCCAAACTCCCCACCGAGATACATCCGAATCAGCGTGGAGCTGGGTTCGGAATATTGGGGAAAGACAATTTTCCGAAAGGCAATGTTTTCGTTTTCCAGACGCTGGGTCAGCAGACGAAACTGGGTGGACTTGCCGGAGCCGTCCGTGCCTTCAATGACGATTAGTTTGCCCATTAGAATTCTCCTTATATCACGGACATATTATCATAGCCTACAATATAGCATATTTTTCCCAATTTGTCCACCATTGCGTGGGACCGAAACGGAGTTTTCTCGAATCAACCGCCGAAAAACAAAAAAAGTTGCAAACACGGGGGAAAAGTGATACAATGAAGAAAATTTCGATGAAAAAGGGAAAGAGAACCATGGAAGTTACATTTGAAAGTCTCGGCCTGAGCCAGGCCATGCTGAAAGCTCTGGAGGAAAAGGGCTACGGCTACCCCACCACCATTCAGGCGGAGGCCATCCCGTATTTTCTGCAATGGCGGGACGTCATCGCCAAGGCGCCCACCGGCACCGGAAAGACCTTTGCCTTCGGCATCCCCATGATCGAGCATATCGACCCGTCCAAGGAGGGCGTTCAGGGGCTGATTCTTGCCCCTACCCGGGAGCTTGCCATCCAGATCGGCGACGAGCTGCGGGGGCTGCTGACCTATTTTCAG
>ULXW01040958.1_pt1 | contig 19168 bp, 9 predicted proteins | sample 1961661 | NCBI WGS metagenome assembly ULXW01 (sample SAMEA4835849, study PRJEB28245) | human gut metagenome | biome: gut microbiome; material: fecal sample | place: Denmark | collected 2008 | reverse complement strand
CCCGGCCTTGCTCACAGGCCGCTACCGTACGTCCGTAAGGGTCTATCATCAACGTGCCTCCGCAATACTCGCAAGACGGGTCCGCTCCCACACGGTTCACCCCCGCCACATAGCACTGGTTTTCGATGGCTCTTGCCCGTAGCAAGGCCAACCAGGCTTCCACACGCGGCGTAGGCCAACTGGCCACGTAGAGTGCCACGTCGTAGTCCTTCCGGTTGCGCGCCCATACGGGAAAACGCAAATCGTAGCAAATCTGGAGCAGGATTCGTACGCCCCGGAACCCCACGACCACACGTTCCCGCCCGGCTGTAAAATGATGGTGCTCTCCGCCGTACGTGAACAAATGCTTTTTGTCATACGAACGGACCTCCCCGTCCGGACTTACGAAATAGAAACGATTATAATACTTGCCGCCTTCCTGTACGGCCACGCTACCGGCCACGGCACAGTCGTGCCCTGCGGCATAGCGGCGCATCCAGCGCAGCGTATCACTGTCCGCCGGTTCGGCCAGTCCTTCGGGTTGCGTACAGAACCCGGTGGAGAACATTTCGGGTAACACATATAAATCCGACCCGGGACAAGCCTCCATCGCCTGCTCGGCATTCCTCACATTAGTTTCCGGATTCCCCCATGAAATATCTTGTTGCAAAAGTGTTATTTTCATACAATTTTGATATTAGATAGGCACAAAGGTAACGAAAATAAAAGAAAAAAGCATCTTTTTCCGATAAAGTATTCAAAAAAAGTAATGAACAAACGCAGCTCCGCCGCCTTTTCATGGAAAAAGGCGGCGGAGTAGCACGTTTTTTAGGGCTATATCTTTATTCAAAACGAAGGCGGTAACTCTTCCCGACCGATGTAGGAAATACCACTGCGCCATCAGCCTCCTGCGTAAAGGCCACCTTGCCGCCTTTCGACTTCTTCACCTCGACAAGCTTGGCATCCGGCAGGTACATCCGGCATTCCTGTCCGGCAGCCGAATACACCCGGCCTTCCACCATCTTCCCGTCTTTCCACGTCACGTCGAAAGTAAAGCCGCCTTTCGCCTTCAATCCTTTGAAATGCCCGTCATCCCACGCCGAAGGCAAAGCCGGCAACAGATGCACGCCCTTCACGGTGTTCTGCAACATCATCTCGGCGATACCGGCCGTGGCTCCGAAATTTCCGTCTATCTGGAACGAAGGATGGGCACAGAACAGGTTCTCATACACGCCGCCGGCATTGTCGTCCATGCTCACCACCGTCACGTCTGTAATATTTTGTGCTTGTTTCAGCAAACGGTAAGCCCGTTCTCCATCCCACAAACGTGCCCAGCAAGCCACTTTCCAAGCCCGGCTCCATCCCGTGGCACCGTCGCCCCGTGAATCCAAAGCCACTTTGGCCGCCTCGGCATAACGTTTGTCTTTCAGGTAAGAAATCTGGTCGCAGGGGTACAAGGCCATCAAATGAGACAAGTGCCGCTGATGGTCTCCTTGTTTATCCTCCTGTATGGTCCATTCCTTGATTTGCCCCCATGAACCGATATGCAAGCCGTTGTCCAAACGGGAGAATTTCTCTTTCAGCTCCGATACGAAAGCATCGTCGACGGCCAACACATCGGCTGCCGCCAATGTTTCCTCAAACAAGGCGTACACCAACTGTTGGGCGTAGGCCACGCCGTCTTCCCAAGGCCCGTGTTCGGGCGACCATTCGTTGGGAGCCACCAACCGCCCTTCTGCATTTTCCTTCAGGCGGTCGAACCAATACTGGCAAGTCACCTTCATGACGGGCCAGGCCGTGTCGCGCAAGTATTCCTTATCTAAAGTATAAGCATAATGTTGCCACAGGTGAGTGCAATACCAGGCATTGGCCGGACGGTTGATCAACCAGTCCGTATAACCGAAGATATTGTTCTGCGTGTGTACGGCCCATCCGCGGCAATTCTCTTTCCGTGCCACTTGTTGCCACGAGCCTCCGTCCTTCAAAGCTTCAGTAGACACGTAGGTAATGAACGGGGCATAGCATTCCGAAAGATTGGTCACTTCGGCAGGCCAATAATTCATCTGCACGTTGATATTGCTATGGTAGTCGCACTCCCATGCAGGATTGTTCACGTTGTTCCACAACCCCTGCAGGTTGCTGGGCAACTGGCCTCCGCGCGAAGAGCCGAGCATGAGGTAACGCCCATATTGGAAATAGAGCATGTCGAGGTAAGCATTGTCTTTATGCTCACGCACAAGCACGTCTGTCGTGTAGTCCGGCTGCTCCGCATCCAAGTCCAACTCCACACGGGCAAAGAGAGGTTGGTAATCCGCCAGATGCGCTGCTTTCAACTTCTTGTAAGACTTCCGTGCAGCCTTGTCCATCCGAGCCGATACCCGTCGGTGTATCTCGTCCGCATCTCCACGCGTATACGTCGGCGAAGCCAGGTCGAAATTGGTCGCACCGGTCAGCACGACCGTCACCGCATCCGCCCCTTTCACCTCCAACCGGTCGGATTTCGTCTCCACCATGCCGCCGTCGGCCTGCAAGAGAGCCTGTGCCTCGTAGGACAACAAATCCAACGTGCCTTTGATGGTCATCGTATGGCCGTCCACCCGGGTCATCCCCTGCCGTCCGTCCTGCATCCGCAGGGAGAAGTTCAGTTTACCTTTATGTCCGGGCGTCGTCAGCCGCACCACAATCACGCTGTCCGGATTGCTGGCAAAATATTCGCGCAGGTAGTCTACTCCGTCAATCGTATAAGACACACGCCCTATGGCATCGTCTAAAGAAAGTTCCCGACGGTAGTTGGTGCAAGTTTCCGGCGTATCGAACTCGAAAAACAAGTCGCCCATGTTCTGGTATGCCCCACGCCGGGTCGTACTGCCGGCCCACAACGTCTTGTCGTTGAACTGCAACTGTTCCTTGGCCACACCCCCGAAGAACATAGCCCCAATTCCCCCGTTACCGACCGGCAAGGCCGATGTCATCCACACTTTAGCCGGCTCGTCATACCACAGTTTCATCGGTACGCGTTCCGCATCCGCCACCACTGCATACAAACAAGCAGCCAGGCCTAAAAAGCATTTTCCCACTCTCATTTTCGTGTTTCTTTTCTTTTGTTCTTATATTTAATGTAATGAAGTACAAAATTAACGATTCCATACTTCACACAGTAGAACAAACCCGTCAAAAAATAGGAGAATATCGATAAAACGGCCTCTACTACCGCCTAAGCCATGCTTCATGCGAAAAAATATCCCATCGCAAATATTTTGCAATCTTTCCCAAAAACATACTTCCTTTCCCGGATATTTTGACTATTTTTGGAGCATTGCAACAAACCATGCGTAACGAGACATGAAAGACCGGATAAAAATAATCGTGGGAGACATCACACAACTGCAAGTGGATGCCATAGTAAACGCTGCGAACTGTTCCCTGTTGGGAGGCGGGGGCGTGGACGGAGCCATACACCGCGCTGCGGGTAAAGAATTGTTGGAGGAATGCCGCACGCTGGGCGGATGCCGGACCGGTGAGAGCAAGATGACCGGAGCGTACAGACTGCCCTGCAAGAAAATCATCCATACCGTCGGCCCCGTATGGCACGGCGGAGGGCACCACGAGCCCGAGTTACTGGCATCCTGCTACGCCACCGCCTTGCAAATGGCCGAGACCCACCACCTGAAAAGCATCGCCTTCCCTTGCATCAGCACCGGCGTGTACGGTTATCCGCACGCTGCTGCCGCAAAAATAGCCTGGGATACCGTCAAAAGCCACATACGGGATGGGAAATATGAAGGTGATGTCGTCCTCTGTTGCTTCCGGGAAGAGGACGCGGAAATCTATCGCAAACTCATGCAAGGAGACGAAATATGAAAAGTTTTAAACCTCAACCGTGGCTGTTGCCACAACCCGTGCTGATTATCGGCACTTACGACGAACAAGGACGACCCAACGCCATGAACGCGGCCTGGGGCGGACAATGGGACATGAAAGAAATCATGATTTCAATGGGCAAGCATGCCACCACCGAAAACCTGAACCGCCAAGGGGATTTTACAGTGGCCTTTGCCACCCAAGCCACCATGACGGCGGCCGACTACGTGGGCATCGTCAGCGCAAAGAACAACCCGCAAAAGATGGAAAAGACGGGATGGACGGCCATACGGTCGGAAAACATCGACGCCCCGGTCTTCACCGACTTCCCGATGACGTTTGAATGCCGGATTAAAGAAAAAATACATGAATCGGACACCGGATATTACATCGTCGCGGAGGTCGTGAACATCCTCGCCGATGAAAGATACCTCGCCGACGACGGCAAACCGGACATGGAGAAGATGGGGCTGATTGTCTTCGACCCCGTCCACCACAACTACGCCGGTCTCGGCCAAGCCGTAGGAAAAGCCTTCTCCGACGGTAAGAAACTGAAATAGGATAAGTGTCAAATCGACAGCCCCACCCTTCCGAGAATGCCTTATTCGGACACGGAACGGGACTTCGACGAAAAAAAACGATTCTCGCCTGCCGGTGTTTTAGCATAATGACAGTCCGGCAGGCTTTTTCTATTCCACCGCGTCACACGGAAGATCACAATACAAGGTTATTTCTTTCCTTCCTGTCAACAAAAACAAGCATCAGGTTTCTTTCTGCACAAAAATTTCTCAGGCAAAAAACCACCAAACAGACGAAAAAGGGATACTTAAAGCACGTTCTGGCTCCGTCTGGCTCCGTAAAATCCGGCCACATGAGGAGAACCCAGGATTTTCATGCGGAAGAAAATTTTGCATACTGCTCCAAACGAAAAATTGCTTGGCTGAAAGCGATTCCGGTTTATGCGGTTTTTATACATTAGGAATACCGAAAGCCGTATAAATATACACCGTTTTGTATATCCTCACGTCTAAACTCTTTCTTTTCACAGCCGCCATCCACCCCGTTTTTTGACGTTTTGTTAACCAAAAATCACTTGATCCTGTTTTTCTAAGGTAAACTTGTTTCATTTAAGAAAAACGAATCTCCCCGTACGGACGCCATTACACATCCGTACGGGGAGACCTTCATAAAAAAATTACCGCAACTCCAACGCCACAATACTCATCGGCGGCATCTTCACGGTCAACTTGCCGTTTTTCAGTTTTGCCCCCTTGAAGTCCGCAGGCTTCACCACGTCGGGCTGCTCAAAGGTGTTCTTATCCGTGATGGCCTTACAAGTCAATATGCGTCCCGCAACAGACTTCATGCCTAAGCCGGACAAATCGACAGTGACTTCGTTGGAGTTCTCCAAATCCACGTTGGACAGCGAAATATGCACCGCACCGTCCTGCGCCTTGGAAGCCGTGGCACCGAGCATAGGCAGCGTGCGCTGCTCGCCGTCCTGTCCCATGCGTGCACGCACTTGCTTGTTCTCGCACTGCACCTCTATCGGCAAGTAAGTAGCGTCCTGATGCACGTTGTACATCTGGAATACATAATAGGAAGGCGTCAGCACCATCTTGTCGTCCTTTGTCAGAATCATGCTTTGCAACACATTGGCTATCTGCGCGATATTGGCCATCTTGATACGGTCGGTGTACTTGTGGAACACGTTCAGCGAAAGGGCTGCCACGAAAGCATCGCGCATGGTGTTCTGCTGATACAAGTGCCCACGGATGGTACCGGGTTCTTCATCCCACCAAGTCCCCCACTCATCCACCATCAGAGCCACGCGCTTTTTAGGGTCATACTTGTCCATGACGGCCGAATGTTCCTTGATGCAGTTCTCGATATCAAGGCACTTGCCCATCGTCCAATAATAATCTTCCGGAGTGAAGTCCGTAGCCGAACCTTTGCTACCCGACCATCCGGCCACGGTATAATAATGGAGCGAAAGGCCGTCCATCTGGTTACGCGCCTGCTTCATCATCGTTTCCGTCCAATGCAAATCGTATTCCCCCGACCCGCTGGCTATCTTGAACAAACGGTTACCGTCGTAATTGCGGCAGTAAGTCTGATAGCGGCGATACAGGTCGGCATAATATTCCGGACGCATGTTACCGCCGCATCCCCAACTTTCATTGCCCACACCGATGTATTTCACACGCCACGGCTTCTCGCGACCGTTCTGCTTACGTAACTTGGCCATCGGGCCGTCCTCGGCCGTCATGTATTCCACCCACTGCGCCGTCTCCTGCACCGTGCCGCTCCCCAAATTCATGGACACATACGGCTCGCACTCCAACAACTCGCACAGGTTCAGGAACTCGTGTGTACCGAAACTGTTGTCCTCCACGGTGCCGCCCCAGTTGTTGTTCACCATGCGCGGACGGTTCTCTTTGGGACCGATACCGTCCATCCAATGATATTCATCGGCAAAACAACCTCCCGGCCAACGCAACACGGGTATCTTCAGGGCTTTCAAAGCCTGAAGCACATCGTTCCGGTAACCGTCCGTATTGGGAATGGCAGAATTCTCGCCCACCCACAGCCCACCGTAAATACACGTTCCGAGGTGTTCGGCAAACTGGCCGTAGATTTCTTTGGGAATGGATTGTTTGGCCTGGTCGGGAAACAATCGGACTTGTGACTCTTTCTGCGCCGCAAGCGGCAAAACGGCCATCAGGGCCGCACTCATCATTAGCTTTCTTACTTTCATGATATTAAAATGAGATTAAATCGTTGCAAATATACATATCTTTTTTGAAAATCCTTCCTTTTTTGGTTAACTTTGCACGATTAAGAAACAGAATTTCATCATCATGGAAAAGAAAGAAGCATTCAAGAAAATCGCGAATGAGCGAGAGCAGTCCGAGCTTGCCCGGGGACTGCCGGACGCGAGCGGTTTATCTAAATGGGGACTTCCGGCTGCCGGCGTCATCGTGGTCTTGTTGGGACTATGGACTTACCTGGCGTTCTTCCATGCCACATTCGGCATCGGAAACACTGTATACCTTTATATAGATGCAGACGATACACCGGATTCCGTACAGGTCAAAATCAAAAATACAGCCCGTCCGGGCATCTCTTCCGGTTTCCCCTTGCTATCCGCGCTCAGCGGCTACACCGTGAAAAGCGGATGCTACGCCGTGGAACCGGAAGATAACATGTTCAGCGTATTCCGCCGACTGAAACAGGGACGCCAGACACCCGTCCGGTTGACTATTCCCAACGTACGAACGATGGACCGTCTGGCCGGCACATTAGGAAAAAAACTCATGATGGACTCTGCCGTCGTGGCGCAACACTTTGCAGACTCCGCCTTCTGCCGTCAGTACGGCTATGACACCGCGACGATGGCTTGTCTGTTCATCCCCAACACGTATGAAGTATATTGGAATACAAGTCTGGAGGATTTCATGAAACGCATGCAGAAAGAAAACACCATATTCTGGAACAAAGAAAGGCTCCGCTTGGCAGAAGCTGCCGGATTGACACCGAACGAGGTCGTCACCCTGGCCTCCATCGTAGACGAAGAAACAGCCAACAACGCCGAAAAGCCTATGGTGGCCGGCATGTACATCAACCGTCTGCGTACCGGCATGCCCCTGCAAGCCGACCCGACGGTGAAGTTCGCCCTGCACGATTTCTCCCTCCGGAGAATTTACCACAATCATCTGAACGTGGAAAGCCCCTACAATACTTACCGGAACACCGGCCTGCCTCCCGGCCCCATTCGTATTCCTTCCATCGCCGGTATCGACGCCGTGTTGAACCATGTCAAGCACGACTACCTGTATATGTGCGCCAAAGAAGACTTTTCCGGTACGCACAACTTTGCACGCACCTACCGCGAACATCTGGCCAACGCCGCCAAATACTCGAAAGCCCTCAACCGAAGGGGCATCAAATAAAAGAAAAAAGACCGATATAAAAACAGTGAAGGCCGGGCATCGCTGCCCAGCCTTCTCCAGTTTCTAACTTAACTAATATATGAAAAAACCTATTAAAAAATCCATTCTAACCGTACATCCGTTGTAAACTGCAACCGATAGTCCTTTCGGCCTTACGCAACTGATATTCCACCACGCGTTTAGTGATATTCCTGGCTTTTGCCACTTCGAGATAAGTCTGCCCTTCCATGTGGATATCCAGAAACACCTCCTGCTGCAAAGCCGGCATCTCGGACAATGTCTCACCGATGATACGAAACAGTTCCTTATGGCACAGAGCCTCGAACTCATCATCCGAAAAACGATCTGCCGTCTGCTTCAATTTGTATTTTATCTGCTTGAAGCGCGACCTGCGGCGAAGATAATCCATACACTTTTTATAAATCATAGAGAAAAACAGCCCGACTACATTTCTCTCGCGGTTCAACTTTTCCCCCTGTTCCAAGAAACGCAGTAAAACGTCGCTCACGATGTCACGTGCGTCTTCGTCATTAAAGACATACATCGAAGCATATCGCAGGGCCGACCGGTAGTGGCTCTCATAAAAATCTGCAAAGTCGAATCTTTCTTCCATGTTCTCACGGTTTTTCATTAAGACTTTGCAAAAGTAACGGGGACGTGCAAAACGCCACTGCACGAAGCGTCGCAAAACGCTGTACAAAGCGTTGCAAAACACCGGTTGCAACATACCATACATATAAAAACAACATTTTATACACCAACCTGCGTTTTCATTTGTCCCCACGCCCACCTTTCGCTATCTTTGTTTCACGAAGACAAGAGGCGGCTCGGCACAGCCAAACTTGAAAAACTTTGTTTTTCGTTTGTCTCTGCGCTCGCCTTTCGCTATCTTTGCAATACCAACCTAATGTCAAGAGATGAAAAACTTCTGGATTCTTATCATAACCGCTACGCTGTTGTCCTTGCCTTATCGGTCATCCTCCTCGACGGAAAGATTCCGGCTGCTGGATACCGGAAACGGACTTTTCAATAATCAAGTACGCTTCCTCACACAAATGGAAGACGGCAAGATACTGGTCTGCACCGAAGGCATGTTCAATGTGTACAACGGCAACAGCTTCGAGCCGCTCGCCTGCGACTTGACCTACACCGTCCCCTTGGGTATGCACAATTTATGCACAAGCTATGACGGTGGCAACGGGCTGCTGTGGGCCAAGGACTTTTACCGTCTCTATCTCATCAATACCCGTACCAGACGTTTCTGTCACGATATCAAAGAACGCTTTGAGGCTGCCCGTCTGACCGAAGCTTTCAATGACTTTATCCTCGACCACGACCGAAACGCCTGGATTATTACCGAAAGCGGAAAACTTTACCGGTATGACTGGAAAAAACCGGCCAAACAGGTCTACGAGCCACGACCCGAAGAAAAATCTCGGGGTATCCGTGTCAAAGAAGTCATGCAGGCCGGTCCCTTTCATCTGATATTCCTGAACACCGGCAGGATGCTGGTTTGGGAAGAGAAAAGCGGACGCATCGTGGGCGAAGATTCCACCGTGGCCACTCCCGCCCCTTCCGAATATTTCCGTACGGCCTGGCTGCAAGCCGACAAGGAGCACCTGCTTATCTCCGTCAGCCATACGGAAGGATACTTGTACCTCTATAATATATATACGCGCGAGTGGAAAGAAATACTTAAGGGAAAAGCCATTAATGATATTAAAAAATGCAAAGACGGCTGTTTTTGGTTAGGTGGCAACCAAACGCTCATCAAACTTTCCCCACGTTTTGAACTGCTACAAGAAACCCATCGTCTGGAACTGACCGGAAACGAATCCGTAACGGACTTCATCATGTCGGTCCTCGTCGATGACCGGCAAGGGTTATGGTTAGGGTTGAGCAGTTCCGGAATCTTGCGGGCCGTCCCTCCCGGAAAATACATGGAATACTATATCAACGAGGAGGTAGCGCACGAGGAAGGACGGATGATTCGCAGCCTCTGTCCGTACGACGGCCGACACTTGCTGGTCGGCACGATGAAAGGCATCTACCTGTTCGACACGGCCCGCAAAAACTACCGGACATTCCACTCCGGATTCAGTCACCTCTATTGTACAGACATCAAAAGAGACCCTCACGGTGCATTCTGGTGCAGCACCCGGCAAGGACTATACAAAATACAGGGCAACAGGGTCGAGCGGGCAGACCCGACGCTGCTGCCGGGCCTCCCGTCCGAAACGGTCCGTTTCAGCCTTCCCCTTTCCGATGGCAGCATCTTGGTTTGTATGGATTTGAAAGACCTGTATCTTTGTCGGCCGGAAAAAGGACAAGCCCTACGACTCAATGAAGATTTTCCGGAACTGAACCGCAGCCGTGCCATGAGCTTTGCCATAGAAATAAAACCCGGCCAACTCATCATCGGCGGACAAAACGGACTCTTCGGATATGAGATTGCCCGGAAGAAACTGCAACGTCTGGCTTGGATAGTCCCTTGGGAAAGATACAGCACGAAATACAACTGTGCATACGCCGAAGGAACATCCGTCTGGATAGGTACGCAGAACGGATTGATATGCCATGACTTCCGCACGAAGGAAACCCTGCGGCTCAGCACGGAAAACGGCCTGCCGAACAACTGCATACAAGGCATTGCCGCCGATGCCGAGGGGAAGCTGTGGGTATCGACTTCCAACGGCATCGGGAGAATAAACCGGAACGCAGACGGCACCTTTTCCATCGCACGGTTAGACGGAAAAGACGGCGTACAATACGGGGAAATGATGGAACAGTCCATCACCGCCATGCCGGACGGGCATGTATATGTGGGCGGACTGAACGGTATCACCGACATTGCCCCCCAAGCCACGGACTACGGGCACGAAAACCTGAGGCCGACACTCGTCGGCCTGCGCGTCATGAACCATCCCATCAACAACGAAGGCACGTTCCGCGACCGCCAACTGCTTCCGGAAGGGCTGTCCTACACCCGCCACCTGTACCTGAAACACAACGAGAATTTCATCGAAATGAAATTTTCCGCCTTGGATTACGACACGCCCCAACACACGCACTACCGTTACCGGCTGGAAGGGGTGGACAAAACATGGAACCTCACTTCGGAACCGACAGGTATCTGCACGGCCAGCTACACCTCCCTCACGCCCGGAACGTACAGGCTTCAGGTACAAGCCGCCATGGGAAGCACACCGTGGGGAGCCGCCGCCGAATGGCAAATCACGGTAGAGCCTCCTTTGTGGAAGACTTGGTGGGCTTACGCCATTTACCTCATTGCCGCGCTGGCACTCCTCTACTACATCATCGAACTATACATCGCCGACAAGCGTTCGCGCATGATGGCAGAACAGGAAAACCTGAAACGGCAGAAGGAGCAGCATCTCGACGAACTCAAATTCCGCTTCTTCACCAACATCAGCCACGAGCTGCGCACGCCGCTCGCGCTCATCATCACCCCGCTCGAACTGCTCATCCGCAAAGCCGACGACTCCACCCTCAAAAGCGAACTGGAAAAGATACTCGGTAACGCCCGCGACTTGCTCCGGCTCGTCAACCAGTTGCTCGACTTCCGCCGTCTGGAACAGAAAGGCGAACAACTAAAACTGTCGACCGTGCAAATCAAACCGTTCATCGAAGACAACGTGAACCATTTCGGCTCACTCGCCCACGAACAGCACATCGGATTGTCCTGCGAGTGCGCGTTCGGGCAGGAAGACCTGTTCCGTCTGGATGCAGAAAAGATGACACGCGTGTTGAACAACCTGCTTTCCAACGCCATGAAGTTCACCCCCGAAGGCGGTTTCATCACCGTACAGGCGGGATGGCAGGAAAGCTCCCCGGCAGGCGAAGGTCCTAACGGCATCCGCATCACCGTCAGCGACACCGGCATAGGCATCCCGGCGGAAGACCTGAAAAACATTTTCGTGCGTTTCTACCAAAGCGAAGGCACACAAAGCCATCCCGTGAATACCGGCAGCGGTATCGGACTGCACCTGGTCAAAGGTTATATGGACTTGCACAAAGGAGAAATCACGGTGGAAAGCACACCGGGAAAAGGCACGTGCTTCACGCTGCTGCTGCCTGCCCAACCGCCGCAAACCGCCGCCTCCGATTCCCAAGCCGCCATCGGAAGCACGCTTCCCGACACGGAGAAAGCAACCGAATCCCCCGTGCCCGAAGGGAACAAAGTCACCGTCTTAGTGGCCGAAGACAACGAGCAATTCCGCACGTTCATGAAAGATCTTCTCGGACAGGACTTCACCGTGCTCACCGCCGCCGACGGGCAGGAGGGACTGGCCATGGCACGGGAATACGGCCCCGACCTCATCATCAGCGACGTGATGATGCCGCACATGGATGGCTATACCTTCTGCCGCGCGGTCAAGGACGACGTGCAGTGCTGCCACATCCCGTTCATCCTGCTCACGGCCAAAAACTCTTCCGAAAGCCGGAGCGGGGCATACGAAGCCGGTGCCGACTCGTTTATCGCCAAACCGTTCGACATCGACGTGTTGCACAGCCGCATCCGTCAGCTTCTGGAACAACGCGAGCGACGGTTGGCTTCGTTCCGGAAAGGCACGCACATCAACCCCAAGGAAATCACGATTACCAGTCTGGACGAGAAACTGATACAAAAGGCATTGGAATGCATCGAAAAGAACATGGACAACACCGAATACAACGTGGAAGCCCTCAGTACCGACATGGGATTAGAACGCTCCTCGCTCTACAGGAAGATGCAGGCCATAGCGGGGCAGACACCCACGGAGTTCATGCGTTCCATCCGGTTGAAACGCGCCGCCCGATTGTTGGAAAGCGGCCAATATTCCGTACAGGAAATTTCATGGATGGTAGGTTTCAACACCCCGCGCTACTTCTCTTCCTACTTCAAAGAGATGTTCGGCATGACGCCGTCCGCGTATGCCGCGCGAAACCGGAAGCAGCCTTCTTCAAAGGCATGAAAATGGGCATGACGAATATCAGGGCCAGGATGGAAAACAGCAAGCCGCCCGACGTTCCGATGGCGAAAGAGAACCAGAAAGCTTCCTCCTGCCCGTCTATGAGGAACGGCACCAACCCCAGAACGGTGGAAAGCGTGGTCAGGAACACCGGAATAATCTTGTGGTTGTAAGCCTTGACGTACAAATTCACACGAGGCAACGCCTGCGCCTTGCAGGCCGCCGTTTGGTTGTTGTACTCGTTGATGATGTAAATACCGGCATTCACCACCAGTCCGCTCAGCAGGACCAACGAGGCGAAACCGCCCGTCCCGAACTTCACTCCGGAAAAGTAGAACGTCAGGAACGTGCCGATGAAGGACACCGGAATCAAAGTGATGATGACGAAAGGCAACCGGAACGACTCGAAAAGGATGGAACACATGAAGTAGATAATCAGCACAATGACCAATATCAGCCAATACTGCGTGCCTTCGTCCTGATACCAGTTCGGCGTGTTGTTCAGGCAACGGTACCCCACCGGAAAACGGTCGTTGAACTCATCCGTCACTTCCTCTATGTACTTGGCCGTGTAGTTGTACGAACCCAACACGTTGAAAGCCACACGCAACACATACTCCTGATTCTTTTTGGGAATGCAGTTCTTGGCCTCCCGCAGGTTCATGTCCATGAAAGGCGGAAGCCACACGTCCCCTTCGGAGGTCTTGACATGGGTATGCTCCAAATCCCACACATTGAAACGGTCGGATTGCAACGAACGCAGGTAGATGTCGGTCCGGATAAACTCGTCCTCGTAACGCCCCACGTCCACTCCCGAAAGCAACTCGCACAACGTGCCGTGCATGGCCGCCGCCGACTGTCCGTACAAAGCAAAGTTCTGCGGCGTATAGACCATGTACAATTCATCTTCCTGCCGCTCATGCCCCGGCGTTTCGATGATGATGTCCATCACGCGGTGGTTCTGCTTCAAGCGGGCACAAATGTCCTCCGCGTACCGGTACAAGGCATTATAATTGTATCCGGCAATCTCGATCCGGTTCGACCGGTATTGCAGGTTCAGCGAATTGCTGAAACCCCGCTCGCTCACACCGTAAGTGCTCCAGTCCGCCCCTCCGATGGAAATGACCTTGCCGATGACCTTGCTCTCCAAGACATAAGGGAAAGACGTGTCGCGGTATTCATCCTTGAATTCCACGGTCAGGTTGGCCCCCCACCATTCCACGCGGCTCTCGAACCGTTTGATTTCCTTGAACCCGACCAAGAAGTTCTCCAGAATCTGCACCTTCTCGTTCAATTCGTGCACGCTTCCGCCCAAAGGCATTTGGGCACGGATGTGGAGTTTCATCTCCTCTTCCTCCTTGGCATACGTATTCTCGTCCAACGACTGCGCAAAGAGACGCATGGTTCCTCCGAACACCTTGCTCAACGGTTCTTTCAGCTCGGTCTGGAAAAAACGGGTGCCAAACGTGGCATTGTACGCCCTTTCATACCACGGATCCTCTTCTTCCGCCTCGCTCTGGTAATACACTTTCTCCTTGTCCCACCGGTCCGGAAGGGCATGGAACGGTATCCCGAAAGCCAACACCAACAGGACGTAGTATATCCACTTGCGTTTCTGCGTGAAAGCGATGTACTTGCGGTAAAAGCGCGTCCAGGCCATCACCCGTTTGGAACGCCCCAAACGTTTTATAGGCATGCGGCTGCTGTAATGGAACTGTTTGACCAAAGCCGACACGAAGAACAGGGCCACGACAAGCGCCACCGTCAGGTTGATGATGATAATCCAAGAGAAGTCGTACAGGTCGCGCTGGATATACTCCGGCATGAAGAACACCACCACCAACGACCCTATTGTGGTGAGCAAGGCGGCCAATATGGCCAAGAACGCTTTCCGGTTGTGGTAGTAACTGTAATGGTCCACCATCACGATGGCCGCGTCGATAATCAGTCCCAACGACACCGTGATGCCGGCCAACGAAAAGGTATGCAGGCGCATGTCGAACACATAGTAAGCCATGACGGCTATCAGGACGTTGGCGGCCAACGTGATGGCGATAATCGACAGATACTTCCAGTTACGACGGACCAACCAGACGAACACCAACAGGATGGCCAACGACATCAACGTGCGCGTAATCAGCTTTTCCAGTTCCGACTGTTTCTCCTTGGCTGCGTCATACGTCAAAGTCAGATACATGCCGTCGCGCAAACGGGGTTTCAATTCCTCTATTTTCGTACGCAACTGGCGTGACAACTCTATCTCGTTGGCATCCGCATCCACGACGATGTTCATGTAGATGGTGTTCAGCCCGTTTACGCGGTAGTAACTGCCCGGCAGCCGGTCCCGGTATTCGAAGGTGGCCAAGTCGTTCAGATAGATAATTTTCCCGTCCACGGTCTTCAGGGGCATCTCACCTATCTGGCGGGCAAACCTCGAGGTCTTCAGGTAAAGGGTGACACGGCTTTGCTCCCCGTCTTCATCCCTGTACATCACATCGCCCACGATATCCGACTTTCCGATAAAACTTTTGATGCCGTCCTCCACGTCAGCCACCGTCAGGCCGTAGTTCGCCACGATGAGGGGGTCGTACGTAATCTCCATATATTTGGAAGTCCCGCCGGTCACGTCCACGCTCTTCACCTCTTCCCATGCCCGTACCACCGGTTCGACGTTTTTCTCCACATACTCTTTTATCTGTTCGCCTTTCAGGTTGGAATTCACCTGATAGGTCAACAGATGCCTCACAGGACTTTCTTTCTGCGGGGCACCGTCATTCACCACTTCCCCACCCGTCAGTTCTGGATAAGAAACCTCTTCGGGCAATTTCTTCCGCACCTGCTTCAAGAGCGACGAAATCTCGAACTTCACAGCGGACACATCGGCTTCTTTCTTCAGCACGACCGTAACCCGTCCCGAACCGAAATAAGACTCCGACGAGACTTCGGCCACGCCTTTCACAGCCGAGACCAACCCTTCTATCTTCGACGTCACCTCCTGCTCCACCACCTTGGGCGAGGCGTTCCTCCATCCATAGCTTATCGTCAGCGTCTTGCCCTGGCGCGGCTTGGGGGACGAACCCACGTCTACCAACGGAATCAGGGCAGCCCCGATAATCATCAGTATAATCATCGTGAGCAACAGGCTGAACGACGATACGCGATCCAGTATGTGAGTTTTCTCTTGCATAAGCCTTATTCCCTTCTCCTATATATAAGGTAATACACCAACGGTATGAAGAACAGGCTGACCAACGTGCCGGCCACCATGCCGACAATCAGGGTCAACGACAACGGGTATTGCAAGGCAGATCCCATATCGCCCCGGCTCAGGAAAGGAAGAATGGCCAGAATAGTCGTAAGCGAAGTCATGACAATGGGGCGCAAACGACTGTGCCCGCCGCGCCAAATAGCCGTAACGAGGGGCATCCCCTCCCGCCTCAACCGGTTCATCGTATCCACTTTCAGGATAGAGTCGTTGATAATGATACCGCTCATCACCACGATACCTATCATAGACATGATATTCAGCGACTCGCCCAACAGCCACAGGACAAGGAACACCCAGAACACATCGATTACGATTTCCGACAAGATGACCAACGGTTGCACGATGCTTTCGAACTGCGCGGCCAAGATGAAATACAGCAATGCCACAGCCACGCTCAACACCAGCACCAGTTCGCCTATCATCTCCCGGCTGGAATAATAATTGCCCGTAAACGATGCCGAATAGCGCGGGTCGGCCTTCACGAACCGTTCCGTGAAATCCACGATACTCTCCACCGTACGGTCGTCCGCCGTAATCTTCACGGGATAGTAATCCCCGCCGTTTCCGGAATACAGCCGTTTGAAGTCCTCGCCCTGCGTTTCCCGTATCAGGTAGCTCAAAGGTATGTCCACTCCTTCGTCGTTACGTACGGTGTACTGCAACAATTTACGGCTGTCCATACTGTGTTCGCCGATAATGACCGGCAGCGAACGGGCACCCTCATTGATGGCATACACCTCATTCTGGCTCACCAACATCCTCAACCGAGCCTGTAAAGCGGCATACGACACATGGTACACCGCCATCTGCTCCGTGTCGGCCACGTATTGTATGTTGCGTTCGGAAACGACCGGCTGCACCGCCACCTCGGGGAAACGGCGCGACAAAGTGTCCAGAAAAGCCCGGGCTTCCTGCACATCGGGACGCCCTCCGCCCTGACGCTGCAAACGTATCTCCAAGTCCGCATCGTCATTGGAGAATATCAAATCGAAAATATTGCCGGACACGCCGAACTCCACCGTGCCGTGCGGATAGTGTTCCGCCATGTAGTTTCTTATCTTCTCCTGCGCCTGCCGCAAGGTTTCCCCGTCCTCCGCCTGAAAGTAGACCACGGCTTCGGACGTGGTAAGGTCTTCGGTATGGGACAGCACGAAATCCTGCACACCGACCATCGCCGTAGAAGTCTGCACCAGTCCGTCCACCTGCTTCAACACATCCCCCACACGGACATCGTTCTCCTCCACCGAGATACCCGCGTTCCAGTCTATTTTCATCAGCGCATCGTTATGCTCCATATAAGGAAGACGTTCTTTCTCCAGCCCTTTATAGATAAGGAAGATGGCCGGAATAGCCAGACAAAAAGCCGTCACGCTCTTCACCGGATTCCGTAAAACCCATTTGATACCGCGTTCGTAGGGAGCATAAAAATTAAAATGGAACTTACGGTCGAGCACCTCTCCTTCCGGACATGTTTTTCTTTTCCGGTACAACACCATGAAATACACCGGAATGACCAACACCGCTACGAAAAGCGAGGCGAACAAAGCTATCGTGACGCCCATCGCCTGGTCGTAAAACAAGGCACCGGCGATGCCGCTCAGGAAAATCAACGGGACAAACACCGAACAGGTGGTCAACACCGAACTCAACATCGGGGTGAACACCTCGTTCGTTCCTTTCACGAGGGCATCCGCAAGCGGCATCCCCTGCCGCCACCGCTGCATCACGTTATCGATAACGATGATGGAGTTGTCCACAATCATTCCCACACCGAGAATCAGTCCCGACAGGGAGATGATGTTCAGAGAGATGTCTAACAAATGAAAGCTGAGCAGCGTCACAATCAGCGTCAAGGGGATAGTGATGATAATCAACAGCGGCAACCGCCAGTCTTTCATGAAAAGGAAAAGCACCAGACAGGCCAACACCGCCCCCACGTACAGGTTCTGTTCCAGATTGTCTATGGAGTACGTCAGCAGTCGGGTCTGGTCGCGCGTCAGGTCGAAACTGATATCCGGATATTCCTTCCTCAGGTCTTCCACCAGCCCCTCGATGCTCTCCTGCAAATCTTCCATCTGCGCGTCGTTCTGTTTGATGACGGCCATCGTCACGGCATTCTTCCCGTCGTGGCGCACCAGTCCTGCCCGCGATGCCAGTTTTTCTTCCACACGGCACAAGTCTTTCAACTGCACCAGACGGCCTTCGTGGTTGATATACACATTCTCAATGTCCTCCCGGTTCAGCAACTGCGAATCGAAATGGATGTTGTAACGGTACAACCCGTCTACGACGGAAAGCGCCCCGAGCGTGATATTGTTCGACTGGATGGCCTTGGACAAGGTTTCCATATCCAGCCCCATCGACAAAAGTTTCGCTTCATCCGGGATGCAAATGATTTCCGCTCCCGTCGTACCGGATATATCCACCATGGCCGTCTGCGGCAACTGTTCGATGCGCTTGCTCACGATGTTCCGTGCAAATTCGCCCAGTTGGGTGAACTTCATACCGGCCTTCGGCAAGCTGCCGTCTTTCCCGCCCCCCTCGTTTTTCAACGACAAGTCCAGATAAAAGGCCGGGATGTCCATGGCACTGGCCTTGACCACCTTGGGACGTTCCAACTCCTTCGGCATACGGTTCATCGCCCGGTCTATCTTCTCGTTCACCTCGATGAATATCAAGTCGATATTGCTTCCCGGCTCGAACTCCATGAAGATGGACCCCGCGTCCATCCTCGATTCGCTGTGGATGTCCTTCAGCCCGGCCACCTGCATCAACTGGCTGCGCAACGGAGCCACCACTTCGGCATCCACCTCGTGCACCGACGCTCCGGGATAAGACACCTGCACCGTAATCTGCGGGATGTCAATGTCCGGCATCAGCGACACCGGTATATACTTGAAAGAGATACACCCGATGGCGATCAATGCGATCAAGCACATCGTCACGGCAATGGGCCGGTGAATCAAATTGCGTACAATCATGGCGGTCTCCTTTCCTTAGTCCATCTTCTTTTCTCTCCTCGCGCGAGGGATGACCTCCGTCCCGTCGGCCAGGTTCAGGTTGCCCGACGTGATCACCACGTCGCCGTCCTCTATCTTCGTCTCCTTCCGCGCATTGCCTGTCACGGCATACTG
>ULXW01005481.1_pt1 | contig 19215 bp, 13 predicted proteins | sample 1961661 | NCBI WGS metagenome assembly ULXW01 (sample SAMEA4835849, study PRJEB28245) | human gut metagenome | biome: gut microbiome; material: fecal sample | place: Denmark | collected 2008 | reverse complement strand
TCACGCCGTTAACGTGGGTTCGATTCCCGCACGGGTCACCAGGAAAAGCACCTTAACGTAAGCTAAGGTGCTTTTTTGTATATCTAAAACCACTCGCTAGGCGAGTGGTTCGATAAAGATTATATCGATGAGTAATGAAACTCAAACGAAGAATTTTGGAATAGTACCAGTGGGGCAATTCCAGACTGGGTTATTGGCGTATCGCCGGTAGTCCTGTATGAAAAGGTTCCATTGCAAACGAAAGACTCGCAGAAGCAGGATATTTTAGTATCCTCAGGCGCTACTACGAGTCCTTGCACTTATGCGGCTGAACCGCCGTGTACCGGTCGGTACGCACGGTGGTGTGAGAGGTCGGCTCTTTAGTTAAGAGAGCCTCCTACGCGATTCTTTTAGGTAAAAAGCAAACAAACAGAACACTTCATTCAAATGCATATAGCGGCTATTTATTTCATACAGAGACAAATAGCGGCACAGAACAGATATAATAAAAGAAGCTATAAAAAGCAGGTATTCACGTGGAGGACGATATCGTTTCTACATGAACACCTGCTTTTTTATTTATTATTTACTGGTGGAATAAATAGTGGTAGCCAAGTATTCATCACTGACCCAACCATAAATCCCACTGTAATACACAACAACCCAGTCAGGCACATTGCTGCTATAGCCGCATTCCCATACGATGGTACCGTAGGGGATATTATCCATTTTTTCATAATTTGTACCGGGACCTTTACGCATAACCAGCCCATGATCAGCAGTGGTGTAGGTACAAAGGCTATCAATTCGGCTAAGCGTTACATCTGGTGCAACGCATCCATCCGGCAGAATAATGTTGGCATTGTTTTCGGTATAATCCTGTACTTGCAGCAAGCCCCAAAGGCCATTCTGTTTTGCCCATACGCAGCCATCGCGCGCGGGGGCTAAATCTTCATATTGCCCAGCGGAAATTATCTCATTGCCGTAAACATCCAGAACTAGCTTTTGTCCGGATTGGGTTTTCACAACTACCATGCCGGATAAGTCTGCGTAAGGATATTCAACAGTTTCGTTCATGATGGACAAACTCATCTGCGGCTGATAAATGCAGGGGATTACTAAAGCACCGCTTTGGTCGCAATATCCCCAGTTACCGGCTGCATCCTTTACCGCGATTAAAGATTCACCGGCCATGCAGGCATCCTGGTAGTCGAAATCGGTTAAAATTGTACCGTTTTTATCCGCAACGGCAAAAGGTGCAGAATTGTCAACAAGATAACCGGCATATTCATCATCCCAAATGCCTTGCTGGATGCCAACCAAATCAGGAGCATACACCTGTTCGATGGGCGTGCCACTAAATGTATAGACACCAATAGCAGAACGGTAAATCTGGCTGTCACCTAAAATCCACTGGATGCCATACCCGCCGTGCCCGCCCAGCATGGTTGTGAAAGGCATTTGTTGGGCAACCAGCTCCTGGTTAATCTGTTCTTCCAGGGCACTCAGCTTCTGGTAATCGTATGTATCATCTACCCCAATGGAGAGCTCCTGCTCACCATACAGGTACGGGATGCTTTCTGACAAATCTTCCAGAAAAGCATTACAGTTGGCAGCATTAAACAGGCTCCAGCGTTCGCCCTTGCGCACAGCGTACAGATTTCGGGCAGCGGCGTAACCGGCAGTGTGGGTTTCGCGGGAGAAGAGAGGAATCATCTCGTCAAAATCATATTGTGGCGGTAACTTCCAGTTGGCATTGCTAGTGGATGGTATAGCTGTGGCAACAGCTTCAATGGTCGGGGAAAGAGCAGCGGAGGAAACAGGTTTGTTTTCTGGCGCTGCAACACAAGCGGTAAGCATTATTGCGGTGATAACACTGGCGGAAAATGAGAATGACTTCCTTTTCATGGCTTTTCACTCCTTGCGTAAATGATTTTTCGGTAAGATGAAGAAGTAATATAAGAAAGTGAATTCATAAACCCTATAATATCTTATTTTATCAAAAATATCTGCTAATGGGAATAGCTAACAATTCTACATGGATAAATTTGGATAGTATGACAAAGATTGCAGAACTGGAGTGAAAGTCCGAATTATGGGATGAGTTATCTGCTATAATAAAAGAAACAAGGAGATGATTACCATGTTACTCGGTCATACCAAACAAATCAATGGCGTCTGGAAAATACAATCCCTAAAGCAACACAGTGAAAACGTGGCCGAGTACTGCGCACGGGCGTGCCAGCCGCTGGGACTTGAAAACTTGGGCCGTCTTACAGGCTGGCTCCATGACGCTGGGAAATCTCATAGCAACGTGCAAAAATATCTGAGAGGCCAGACAAACGAAAGAATCAATCATTCCAGCGCCGGAATGCGGTGGCTATGGGAAAATTATGGCGGAGAAACAGCTTCACCACCTTCTCGCTTGACTGCGCAAATGGCAGCATTGGCAATCGGATCCCATCACTCTGAACGTATGGATGTTTTCGACCTGGGTGGAGTAGAACCCTGGATAAAGCATATGTATTCAGAGCAGGCTCAAGAGCTATATGAAGAAAGCTGCCGGGCCTTTTTTGCGGATTGCATAAGTGAAACAGAGATACGGCAAATGTTTGCCAAAGCTGCGCAGGAGGTAGAATGTCTCGTGCGGAAAATCCGAACGCAGGAAGGAAAGAAGCCGCGGCTTTGTATCTATCAGGTCATGTTGGGGTTGGCACACAGATTTTTGTTTGCAGCCCTGATCGATGCAGACTGGTTGGATTCAGGCAACTATTATAATCAAGAAGGATGCCTTCCTCCGGAGCAGCTTCCGCCATGGGATCTGATAGAAAGCAATGTTGAAACATTCCTGAACAATTTGCAGCCCCGACATAAAATAGATACCTTGCGTGCAGAAATTTCGGAGCAATGCAAGACAGCAGGCGAATGTGCAAAGCTGGGCATTTACCGCTTGTATGTGCCAACAGGCGGAGGAAAAACATTTTCCGGGCTGCGATATTGTGTGCATGCGGCCAAAAAACTTTCGGCCCGGCATATTTTCTATGTTGCACCGTTCCGGTCGATTATCGGACAGAATGTACAGGAGTTCAAAAAGGCATTAGGCGGCAGTGAATATCTGTTGGAGCACCATACGGATGCGGTGCTGGATACAGAGAACCCCGAAGTTCTCCGCCAGCTGGAACGCTGGCAGGAAGCGCCGGTGATATGTACAACTATGGTACAGATGCTGCAAACCCTGTTTTGCAGCAGGCGGCAGAATGTGCGCCGCATGGCAGCACTGGCAAATTCTATCTTGGTGTTTGACGAAATACAGTCCCTGCCCATTTGCCATACATACTTGTTCAACCAGGCGGCAAATTTCTTGGCGTACTATTTGGGGTGCGTTGTTGTTTTGTGTACGGCAACACAGCCAGCGCTAAGCGAAGTAGCAAACCCTTTGCGGTTTGCATCGCCGGTGGACCTGGTCCCGGATTACCAGCTGCGCTTTGCGCAGTTCCGAAGGACAAAGATTGAAGTGCCCGAAACAGGAAATGGATTTCAGGCAGGAGAACTCGCAGAATTTGTACGGAGCAAGCAAGACGAGAATGGCAGCATTTTGGTCATCTTGAATACCCGTTCGGCGGTCGAAAAGGTGTTTGAGGCTTTGAAACAATGCCAGCCGGAACATACACAACTTTACTGCCTGACCACGCACCTGTGTGCAAAGCACCGTGCAGATGTTATCGCAGAAGTTAAGCAAAAATTAAACACCTTACACGGTCAGGAACGTTTGATCTGTGTAAGCAGCCAACTGATAGAAGCAGGCGTGGATGTAAGCTTTGATTGCGTCATTCGAAGTATGGCTGCGCTGCCCAGTGTGGCCCAGGCTTCCGGCCGATGCAACCGCAATGCGGAAAGGAAATGCCGCACGGTGTATCTTGTTAAAACCTACAATCTGGAAAATCTGGATCGACTTCCGGAACTGCGCAACGGCAGGGAAGCCACACGGCACCTGCTGCAGCAATTACAAAGGGATGCGGACCTGTTAGAGCCGGAAAGTATTTTGAGGTACTACCAGCTTTATTATGCAGAGTCCCAACAACAGGAACGGATGGGCGATCCGGTTGAATTAAAGGGGTACATTCCCCCAAAAACAGTGAATTTGTTTGACCTTTTGTCAGATAATCAGGAAAGTGTGCTAGCCTGGAAAGAGACAACAGGAAAACAAAAGTTCCCCAATTACTTGCTCCGGCAGGCGTTTGCCACGGCAGAAAGGAATTTCCATGCTTTGGAGGACATTACAACGCCGGTGGTGGTTCCCTATGGGGAAGATGGCGCAGATATGGCAACAAGACTTTCGTCCAGTAAACCGCTTACCCCCAAAATGCTGCGGGACGCACAACGCTTTACCGTTGGTATTACAACAAATGAAAAAATACGCCTGGCAGATCAAGGTGCACTGTACACAGTAAAAGAAGGGGCAGTGACAATTCTTAACAAGGAATATTACGATGACGAAAAGGGAATTCAGACAAGCCCCGGATTTATGCCGATACAATTTGCTTAACAAGGAGGGTTAGACTTTGCAATACGAAAATTCAATATCCATGCAGGTATATGGGCGTTATGCACTGTTCAGCGACCCAATTACCCGCGTAGGCGGCGAAAAATTCAGCTACCCGGTGCCCACCTACCAGGCATTGAAGGGCATTTATGAAAGCTGCTATTGGAAACCAACGTTCACCTGGGTAATTGATGAACTGCGCGTGATGAACCCGATTGAAAGACAATCCAAAGGCATCCGTCCCATTATGTATAACAATGGAAAAAACGATCTTTCCATCTATACGTACCTTTCCGATGTTTGCTACCAGGTGCGGGCACATTTTGAATGGAACGAACATCGCCCAGACCTGGAAAAAGACCGCAATGAAAACAAACATTACGCTATTGCAAAGCGTATGTTGGAACGCGGCGGCAGAAGAGATATCTTTTTGGGAACACGCGAATGCCAGGGGTATATTGAACCCTGCATTTTTGGCCTGGGAAAAGGGCATTATGATGATGTTTCATCCCTGGACCTAGGCCTAATGGAGCACGGCATTACCTATGCGGACGAAAACGGGAAAGGCGTGATGCAGGAACGTTTTTGGCACCCGGTAATGCAGAACGGAAAAATCTGTTTTTGCCGTCCGGAAGAATGCGAAATTGTGCGTGATATCCACCCGCAAAAGATAAAGACCTTTACGCTGGGTGAAACAGTCAGCGACTGCGATGATTTGTACAGGGAGGTGATACAGAAATGAGCTGGCTTAGCTATTGCTATAAAACTTACCAGAATAGCGTGTCAGAAATTGGAAAGCAGCAGCCTGGGAAAGTTCCACTACTGCCGGTGGCTCACACGACGCAGCAGGTCAACATTGAAGTGGAGCTGGACAAGGACGGAAACTTTCAGTATGCAGGCTTGCTGGCACAAGATCAAAGGACAACGATCATTCCTTGCACAGAGGAATCTTCGGCGCGGACATCCGGCATGGTGCCGCACCCGCTAGTGGATAAACTGCAATATATTGCGGCAGATTATCCCACTTTTGGTGGTAGTAAAGAATCCGGATGGCCGCTTTACCACAAGCAGTTACAAGCGTGGTGTACATCTCCTTATGCCCACCCGGCTGTGTGTACAGTCCTGCACTACCTGGAAAAAGAATGCCTGATCGCAGACCTGGTCAAGGCAAATATTTTGTTTATAGATGAAAATGGAACTCTGCCAACAAAATGGCAGGGAAACAAAGAAGACAAGCCCCCTATTTTGGATACGCTGACCGGTAGTGACCAGACGGAATCTTTTGTCCGGTTCCGCGTTGACAATGTTGATTTGTCGCGTGATACAACAGTCCGAGAAAGCTTTATCCGCTTTTATGAAACACAGTTAAAAGATATTGACTATTGCACAGTTCAGGGAATCAAAATGCCGGTTTCTACATTAAGCCCGTATAAGATCCGCAACCCAGGTGACCGTGCAAAGCTGATATCCAGCAATGACAATACGAATTATACTTACCGCGGGCGCTTTGCGGATGCAGCGCAGGCACTTTCGATTGGTTATGAAACAACCCAAAAGGCACACAGCGCCTTGCGATGGTTGGTCAGCAAGCAAGGGGTAAATACAGGGGACCAGACTGTACTTGTTTGGGGAACACAGAACGAAGCGGTACCCAATGTGCTGGGGGATACTCTCGATATTGCCCAGGAATATAATCCACTAGCAGGCGATGATTGGGACGATTTTGAGGAAGATACAGAAAGGTTGCCTGCGGATACCCAAGAAGAAATTGCACGGCAGTTTAACCGGGCCATTCTGGGGTATCAGCACCAGTTGAAGGACAATTCCCAAACGGCGGTCATGATTTTGGATTCTGCTACACCTGGCCGGTTGTCCATCCGGTACTATCAGGAACTGCAGGGCTCTAAGTTGCTTGCCAATATAAAAGATTGGCACGATACGTTCCAATGGCAGCTGGAATACCGCAGTGTAGAGGAGCCGACGGAACTGGGCAAAAAGCCCAAGATCAAGAAAGTTGTCTTTGTTGGTGCGCCTGCCCCGGCGGACATTGCAAAAGCAGCCTATGGCGAAAAAGTGGATGCAAAGCTGAAACAAGCGACAATCGAACGACTGATTCCCTGTATTACCAATGGGGAGCGCTTCCCGCGGGATTTGATGATCAGCGCGGTAGATCGGGCAACAAACAGCATTGGCCTGGATTATTGGGAACAACAAAAAACACAAAACATTGCCTGCGCCCTTGTGCGTGGGTACTATCATAGAAATAAGAAGGTGGATTATCCGATGAATGTTGATGAAACCATTAAAGACCGAAACTATTTGTTTGGGAGAATTTTAGCCTGTGCAGAACAGATTGAAAGACGGGCGTTGATTCAGCTAGGAAATGAGAACGAAAAACGTTTGACAAATGCAGAACGTTTAAGAACCGCGTTTGCTCTGCACCCGGCAGCAACAACACTTCTTTTGGATAAAAAATTAAATCCGTACCTGAACAGAATGAAAAACCGTAACGGAATGGATAGCCAAAGGTATGCGATGATGCAAGAATTATTACATAAGATTGGCACAGAAAACTTTACGAACAAAAGACTTGGTGAGCTGTATCTGGTTGGCTATGCCGACCAGATGATGGACTTTAAGGCCGAAAATGCAGAATATAAAGCGAAAGCAAAAAAGCAGGAGGAATAAAAGATGGCTGTGCTGCAGAATAAAATCGACTTTGCACTTGTGATTGCTGTAAACCATGCGAACCCGAACGGTGACCCGCTGAACGGAAACCGCCCGCGCGAAACGTATGAGGGACTGGGTGAAATTTCGGATGTGTGCCTGAAACGCAAGATCCGCAACCGCATGATGGACCTTGGCCAGAATGTGTTTGTCCAGTCGGACGACCGCTGCAATGATGGTTTCAAAAGCCTGAAAGACCGTGCAGACGGCTGCCCAGCAGTGAAAAAGGCTGAAAAAGATAAAGATGCTTATGCAAAGGCTGCCTGTGAAACCTGGCTGGATGTGCGCAGCTTTGGCCAGGTGTTTGCCTTTAAGGGGAAAGAATCCAAGGGCGATGGTGTTTCCGTTGGCGTGCGCGGCCCGGTATCTATTCATCCGGCTTTCAGCGTGGACCCGATTGATGTCGATGATATCCAGATCACAAAGAGCGTGAACGGTACGACTGGCGAAAAGAAGTCAAGCGATACCATGGGTATGAAGCACCGTGTGGCTTTTGGCGTGTACACAACCTTTGGCAGCATTAACTGCCAGCTGGCAGAAAAGACCGGCTTTACAGATGAAGATGCAGAAATCATCAAAGAAGCGCTGCGCACACTGTTTGAAAACGATATTTCCTCTGCCCGCCCGGATGGCAGTATGGAGGTGGTTCGCCTGTATTGGTGGCGTCATAACTGCAAAAGCGGACAGTATTCCTCGGCAAAGGTCCATCGCTGTCTGCATGTGGAGCTAAAAGAAAGTGTGGCACAAGCACACCGGGTGGAAGATTATAATATTACTTGCGATACCCTGAACGGATTGACACCGGAAGTGTATGATGAATACTGATGACTATCTGCAAATGTCTGGCATCCAGCACTTTGCATTCTGCCGCCGCCAATGGGCACTTGCGTACTTGGAACAACAATGGTCCGAAAACCAACGCACCGCCGAAGGACGCCTGCAGCATACCCGCTGCCATGATGTTACCCTGACGGAAAAACGCGGCGATTTGCTGATCGCCCGCGGTATGAGGGTCGTCAGCCACCGCTTAAAACTGACCGGCGACTGCGATGTGGTAGAGTTTCACAAGAATCCAAACGGCGTGTCATTGCAGGGCCGCCGCGGCCTGTGGCAGCCTATGCCCGTGGAATATAAGCATGGCCGCAGCAAGGTAAACGATGCCGACCGTTTGCAGCTCTGCGCACAGGCCATGGCGCTGGAAGAAATGCTGGTGTGCGAGGTGCCGGAAGGGGAAATCTTTTATGAAGAAACCCGGCAGCGGGAACATGTTTCCCTGACACCGGAACTGCGCAGCACCGCGCAGACCATGGCGGATGAGATGAACCGCCTGTTTGCGCGCGGCTATACCCCAAAAAGCAAACCCGGCAAGCATTGCAATGCCTGCTCACTGAAAGAGCTTTGCCTGCCGACGCTGTATCAGCAGGCAGACCCGGCGGCGTATCTGCGGGAGCATATTGAGGAGGGCGCGCCATGAGAAAGCTGCTCAACACCCTGTTTGTCATCAATGAGGACGCTTACCTGACATTGGATGGCGAAAACCTTGTTGTTACCCGCAATAAGCAGGAAACCCACCGCCATGCCCTGCATACGCTGGAAGGCATCGTCTGCTTTACTTACGCGGGTGCCAGCCCCGCTTTGATGGGAGCTTGTGCCCGGCGGGGCATTGACCTTTGCTTTTTTGACCCGTATGGCAGATTTCAGGCCCGCACCGTGGGGGAAGAACGCGGCAATGTGCTGCTGCGTCAGACGCAGTACCGCGTGTCGGATGACCCGGCCCAGAACTGTCGCTATGCCCGGAGCTTTATCCTTGGTAAAGTGTATAACGCACGCTGGGTGCTGGAACGCGCAACCCGCGATCATCCCCAGCGTGTCCCGGTCGAAAAACTGAAGCGCACCTCCACCCAGCTGGCCGCCGCGCTGCCGCTGATACAGACCAGCGATGATCCGGAACAGCTGCGCGGCCTGGAAGGCGAGGCAGCCCAGCGCTACTTTGACTGCCTGAATGACCTGATTCTGCAGCAAAAGCAGGATTTTGTGTTTGAGGGCCGCAGCCGCCGTCCACCGCTGGACAATGTGAATGCGCTGCTTTCGTTTGCTTACAGCATGCTGGCGCGGGAGTGTGCATCCGCCTTGACCGCTGTGGGCCTGGACCCTTATGTTGGCTTTATGCACCGCCCGCGCCCCGGCCGCAAAAGTCTGGCACTTGACCTGATGGAAGAACTGCGGGCGGTTTATGCAGACCGGCTGGTCATCAGCTGCATCAATCAAAAGATCATCACGGCAAAACACCTGCAAAAACAGGAAAATGGTGCCGTACTGCTGACGGATGATGGCCGTAAAGCTTTCCTGACCGCATGGCAGAACAAAAAGAAGGAAGAGATCACCCATCCGTTTTTGAAAGAAAAACTGCCCTGGGGGCTGGTGCCCTATGTTCAGGCGCTTTTGCTGGCCCGTGCTCTGCGCGGCGACCTGGAAGTGTACCCACCGTTTTTCTGGAAGTGAGGTGCCGTTATGTTGGTGCTTGTAACCTATGATGTCAACACCGAAACAGCCGCCGGTCGTCGCAGGCTGCGCAAAGTAGCAAAAGTCTGTGTAGACTACGGCCAGCGGGTGCAAAACTCCGTATTTGAGTGCCTGCTGGATGCCGCGCAATACACGATGTTCAAAGCAAAATTGACCGAACTGATCGATTCGGAATCGGACAGCCTGCGCTTTTATCAACTGGGAAACCATTACAAAAGCAAAGTCGAGCATGTGGGTCTGCACCCGGATTTTGATCAGGATGGAATCTTGTTTGCTTAGTGCGAGGGGAAGGCAATCATAAAATTCCCGCTTCCTTCGCACCAGAAAATATGGAAAAAACAGGGGCAGAAAGGGTAAAATACAGCCTTGCCTGTCAGCATGAAGATGCAATCCCCATAAAATTTGTTCCATATGCGCAAAAGTGCCCCACTGTTTTGTGCACTTTTGCTGTCGCTCTCCGCAAGGAGAGCGTGGATAGAAATGGCTAATTATTGTGAACGTGCCGGAATGATGAAAGTCGCTCTCCGCAAGGAGAGCGTGGATAGAAATGTTGTGTCGTATTTTGTTCCGGCGCTAAAGCTGATGTCGCTCTCCGCAAGGAGAGCGTGGATAGAAATATACCCTCCCATTGGATAATGTCGCGAACGGGGGGTCGCTCTCCGCAAGGAGAGCGTGGATAGAAATGCTTGCTTCTCGTCTTATTGATATGTCAGCCGCTTGTCGCTCTCCGCAAGGAGAGCGTGGATAGAAATCGGGTGCTGCGACACAGGCAACTCCAAAATATACGTCGCTCTCCGCAAGGAGAGCGTGGATAGAAATCATAAGGATTTGACGGACTGGCTTAGAGAGTATGGTCGCTCTCCGCAAGGAGAGCGTGGATAGAAATGACTTGTGGGGATGGGCAGAATGATCAATCACAGTCGCTCTCCGCAAGGAGAGCGTGGATAGAAATACAAGTTGAACATCAATAGGACGGCCAAAGCGGTTGTCGCTCTCCGCAAGGAGAGCGTGGATAGAAATGTCAACTGTAATAGTAATTTTACGCAAAAGAAACAGTCGCTCTCCGCAAGGAGAGCGTGGATAGAAATGCAGATTAGCGTTTCTACCGTTGTTGGCGTCCTTGGTCGCTCTCCGCAAGGAGAGCGTGGATAGAAATTGCATATGGCGCACTTGACGGAGCTTCTGAAATTAGTCGCTCTCCGCAAGGAGAGCGTGGATAGAAATGTCTAATGCCTGGCATCGTTTCACCATGCGCCGTGTCGCTCTCCGCAAGGAGAGCGTGGATAGAAATATGTTGTGCTTGTTGTCCCTGCTGGTTGTTGGCGTCGCTCTCCGCAAGGAGAGCGTGGATAGAAATAGCATCGCGTCGGCGAGTTTCAAGGTGTCCACTACGTCGCTCTCCGCAAGGAGAGCGTGGATAGAAATCATCATAACTTAAACCTCCCGTCCAAGCCCATAGGTCGCTCTCCGCAAGGAGAGCGTGGATAGAAATCATCATAACTTAAACCTCCCGTCCAAGCCCATAGGTCGCTCTCCGCAAGGAGAGCGTGGATAGAAATTTCCCGGGCACGAATACAATATTGTTCATAATCGGTCGCTCTCCGCAAGGAGAGCGTGGATAGAAATGATAAGTTCCAGGTAGCTGTCCACTTTGTCACACTGTCGCTCTCCGCAAGGAGAGCGTGGATAGAAATATAATCGTTTTGGCCGTCCTATTGATGTACAGTTGGTCGCTCTCCGCAAGGAGAGCGTGGATAGAAATATGCCTTCCCATTGAATTATCTCGCGAACGGGGGGGTCGCTCTCCGCAAGGAGAGCGTGGATAGAAATTTGGCCGTTTGGGCTATTGAGCATGCTTACCAGGTCGCTCTCCGCAAGGAGAGCGTGGATAGAAATTAGAGGTTACTCGCAATGTTCATACTGGTACATGTCGCTCTCCGCAAGGAGAGCGTGGATAGAAATGACCCACCAGTAAAACCCGCTGAAATTGGCCCAGAGTCGCTCTCCGCAAGGAGAGCGTGGATAGAAATCTTGTCGGCTGTATTAACAGAGCTATTGATATTGTCGCTCTCCGCAAGGAGAGCGTGGATAGAAATATAACCGTTTTGGCCGTCCTATTGATGTACAGTTGTCGCTCTCCGCAAGGAGAGCGTGGATAGAAATTAGTAGTCTTGATGACATCCTTGCTGGCGTCAGTCGCTCTCCGCAAGGAGAGCGTGGATAGAAATTTGCCACTCTCGTTACTGCTGGCATTGGCCTGGTAGTCGCTCTCCGCAAGGAGAGCGTGGATAGAAATGTGGTGTCAATGAGTTGTTGGAACAATCGGCCAGTGTCGCTCTCCGCAAGGAGAGCGTGGATAGAAATTACAATGCACCGCACATCATTGATGCAGTATGCGTCGCTCTCCGCAAGGAGAGCGTGGATAGAAATGTCTGAATACCGCTCGAATTCGATCTGCCGCTGCAGTCGCTCTCCGCAAGGAGAGCGTGGATAGAAATCAAGGTCCGGTACCCCTGGACCCCGTTGACATCGTCGCTCTCCGCAAGGAGAGCGTGGATAGAAATCCCGCCGCACGTTCATAACCACACAAGGCGACGGTCGCTCTCCGCAAGGAGAGCGTGGATAGAAATGCCCGGCGATTATTGCAAATGTAGTAATAATGCCGGTCGCTCTCCGCAAGGAGAGCGTGGATAGAAATTTTCGGGCCTGTGGGGGCTTTTGGTTGCAAACCCCGTCGCTCTCCGCAAGGAGAGCGTGGATAGAAATTCGTTATGTGGACCCGGTGCCCGTCAACTACAAAATGTCGCTCTCCGCAAGGAGAGCGTGGATAGAAATCTCCTCCGTTTGGTGCACATGCTTGAGGGCACCAGTCGCTCTCCGCAAGGAGAGCGTGGATAGAAATACGGCCTTGTTAAAATCTGTCAAGTCAATGTCGCGTCGCTCTCCGCAAGGAGAGCGTGGATAGAAATAAGAATGGAAATGGTTAGTTCATCTTGCAGCCGATGTCGCTCTCCGCAAGGAGAGCGTGGATAGAAATACCGTCCGTCTTACTCATGTGTTCGCAAAGTTTGTCGCTCTCCGCAAGGAGAGCGTGGATAGAAATAATACCGACCGGTACGGCCTGGTATATGATCGCGTCGCTCTCCGCAAGGAGAGCGTGGATAGAAATTTATTGCTTCGATACATATACAATCGCGCTACGAATTGTCGCTCTCCGCAAGGAGAGCGTGGATAGAAATTGCGATTCGGACCCCGTGACCGACAAGGCCTGGGCCGTCGCTCTCCGCAAGGAGAGCGTGGATAGAAATCCTTTGGCCCACGCCTCACATACAGCGATCACGGGTCGCTCTCCGCAAGGAGAGCATGGAATGTTTCTCTTTCTGACTGTTCAGGGTGGTTTTGTTCATGCGGATATCCGCTTTAATTTTAAAAATTGCTATAGTAAAAAACTCTCGCATAAAATAATATAAAAATATTATATTATCTACTTGACTATATACCCCGGTGGGGTATATAGTGAATATACCCCGCCGGGGTACCTTGTATGTGATGGGAGGGTAACATAATGCAGGAAAACGAAAAGAAGGAACCGTGTTGCTGCTGTACACACAAAACAAAGCATCGCAGTGAAGAAGAGTATAAAAGCCTGGTCCACAGACTGAACCGGATCGAAGGGCAGATTCGGGGCATCCGTGGGATGGTGGAAAACGAAGTGTATTGTCCGGATATTCTGGTGCAGTCGGCGGCGGTAACGGCGGCGATGAACGCGTTCAACCGTGAGCTGCTGGCAAACCATATCCGCACCTGTGTGGCGGATGATATCCGTGCCGGGAATGACGAAGTTGTGGATGAGCTGCTGAAAACGCTGCAGAAACTGATGAAATAAGCATTGCCTGCACAAAATAGCAGAAGCAGAACATGAAATAAATGCACGAGTGTTTGAGCCAGCAAAAATGCCATGCCAGTGCCCAGTACGATTGGTTTTCTGTTCACAAACATCGGTAAAAGTTTGTGTAACATTACCAGAGCCATGAATAAATGCCAGTTATTCCCTGTGAGAGGGTGTGGATAGAAATGCCGCATCGGCCTTGGTTGCCCCCAACGTATCGCTCTCCGCAAGGAGAGTGTGGATAGAAATGGTAACCTCAATAATACGTCGAATTGCAGGCTAGCCGCTCACCAAAAGGGGGGCGAGGATAGGGCAACACCGCACAATTCCCGCCTTGCGGCTTAAGCACCGCTCCGGCAGCTGCGGCACGGCATCTGCGTTGCCAAAATGCTCGATAATGTCGGGTTGCGGTACCCGCATCGTGCTTCGGGGGCAAAAGCCCCTCGCACTCTGCGACCACTGCCCCTGCTTCGGTTCGCTGTTTCCGCCACTGGCGGCGCTCACCTTTGCAGCATCCAGTATTATCTGCGCTTTTGGCTTGGCATCTGCCGCACCTCGCTCGCCGTATCGGCACTTAGAATTATGCGGTATTGCCATAGAAACAACTCAAACATCAACAACCCGTGTTCAAACACCAAAGCGAAACCACTCACCAATCATCACACAGGAATTATAGAATCACTACCGCAAAAGAGAGGAAACCGGAGGAAAGAAGTGGAACAATATAACGTAACCGGGATGAGCTGCGCCGCGTGCAGTGCCCGGGTGGAAAAAGCCGTCAGCAAAGTGCCGGGCGTAACATCCTGCTCGGTCAGCCTGCTGACCAACTCAATGGGTGTGGAGGGCACCGCCGCTCCGGCAGATATTGTGGCCGCAGTGGAAGCCGCAGGCTATGGCGCAAGCCCTAAAAACGCTGCCGCCCAGTCCGCCGCGCCGTCAGCAGATGCCTTAAAAGATACCGAGACCCCGCGCCTCAAACGCCGCCTGATTGCCTCGCTGATCTTCTGGGTGGTGCTGATGTACTTCTCCATGGGGCACATGCTATGGAACTGGCCGCTGCCGGGCTTTATGCAGGGCAACCATGTGGCAATGGGTATTTTACAGATGCTGCTCACCATTATCATCATGGTCATCAACCAAAAGTTCTTTATCAGCGGCTTTAAGGCGCTGTGGAACCGTGCCCCCAATATGGATACCCTGGTATCCCTTGGCGCTACCGCGGCCTTTGGCTACAGCACTTACGCTCTGTTTGCCATGACGGTGGCCCAGGTGCAGGGGGATGCCATGGCTGTGATGGGCTATATGGAGGAGTTTTATTTTGAATCCGCCGCAACCATCCTGACCCTGATCACGGTGGGCAAAACGTTGGAAGCCCGCTCCAAGGGCAAGACCACCGATGCCCTGAAAGGCCTGATGAACCTGGCCCCCAAAACCGCAACGCTGCTGCGCAATGGGGCGGAAGTTACCGTTCCCATCGAACAGGTGCAGCAGGGCGATGTGTTTGTGGTGCGTCCCGGCGAGAATATCCCCGTTGACGGCGTGGTGCTGGAAGGCAGCAGCGCGGTGAACGAATCGGCCCTGACCGGTGAGAGCATCCCGGTGGATAAGGCCGAAGGCGACAGCGTGAGCGCCGCAACCCTGAACCAATCCGGCTTTTTGCGCTGCCGTGCCACCCGCGTGGGTCAGGATACCACGCTGGCTCAGATCATCCAGATGGTCAGCGATGCCGCAGCCACCAAGGCACCCATTGCCAAAATTGCAGACCGCGTCTCCGGTGTGTTTGTGCCGGTGGTGATCACGCTGGCCGTTATCACCACCATCGTGTGGCTGCTGGCAGGGCAGACCGTTGGCTATGCGCTGGCCCGCGGTATTTCAGTGCTGGTCATCAGCTGCCCCTGCGCACTGGGCCTGGCAACGCCGGTTGCCATTATGGTTGGCAATGGTGTGGGCGCTAAAAACGGCATTCTCTTCAAAACCGCGGTTTCGCTGGAGCAGACCGGTAAAACCGAGATCGTTGCCCTGGATAAAACTGGCACCATCACCAGCGGCGAGCCGCGCGTGACGGATATCCTGCCCGCAGACGGTGTGACGGAGCAGGTACTGATGAGCCTTGCCGCTGCCTTGGAGCAGAAGAGCGAACACCCGCTGGCCCGCGCTGTGCTGCAAAAGGCACAGGAGGATAACCTGCCCCCCGCCGAGGTGGCAGATTTCCAGGCTCTGCCCGGCAACGGCCTGACGGCTGTGCTGAACGGCAGTACCCTGTACGGCGGCAACGCCAAGCTGATGCAGACCCTTGGCGTGGCGGTGCCGCAAAAGATGGCATCCAGCGCCGAAGCACTGGCCGCCCAGGGCAAGACCCCGCTGTTCTTTGCCAAGGATGGCACCATGCAGGGCGTTATCGCGGTGGCGGACGTCATCAAGGAGGACAGCCCGCAGGCTGTGCGTGAACTGCAGGGCATGGGCATCCGTGTTGTGATGCTGACCGGCGATAACGAGCGCACCGCCAAAGCCATTGGTGCACAGGCCGGTGTGGACGAAGTGATTGCCGGTGTGCTGCCCGATGGCAAGGAAGCTGTGATCCGCAGCCTGAAAAACAAGGGCCGCGTGGCCATGGTGGGCGATGGCATCAACGATGCACCGGCCCTGACCCGCGCGGATGTCGGTATTGCCATTGGCGCCGGTACGGATGTTGCGATTGACGCCGCTGACGTTGTCCTGATGAAGAGCCGCCTGAGCGATGTGCCCGCCGCCATCCGCCTGAGCCGCGCTACGCTGCACAATATCCACGAAAACCTGTTCTGGGCCTTTGCCTACAATGTGTTGGGCATCCCCCTGGCGGCAGGTGTCTTTATCCCGCTGCTGCACTGGCAGCTGAACCCGATGTACGGCGCTGCGGCCATGAGCCTGTCCAGCTTCTGCGTGGTTTCCAACGCACTGCGGCTGAACCTGTTCGATATTCGCAGCACCAAACATGACCATAAACGCAAAGCACACAAAACAAGCAAAAAGGAGAACACGACCATGAATAAGACCATTAAAATTGAAGGCATGATGTGCGGTCATTGCGAAGCAACCGTGAAAAAGACACTGGAAGCGCTGGACGGTGTTTCCGCCGCCGAAGTAAGCCACACCGCCGGTACCGCTGTTGTAACGCTGGATAAGCCGGTGGATGACGCTGTGCTGAAAAAAGCCGTTGAGGACAAAGATTATACCGTGACCGGCATTGAATAATCCCGGCTCAAAAGCAAAGGAATAAGCATGAAAGCGCCCGCACGCTGCCTTGCAGCAGGCGGACACTTTTTTGTTGTGGCCCCGCGGTAAAACAGAAAAGCTGAAAAAACATTTCGATAAGTATTCTAATATTATTTGCGAAAATCATAACAGAAGGATAACAAAACAATATGATTTGGCCAGTTGCACTTGCACTATAGTGGGTAATATTATACAATCTACATAAAAGATGGGTGCGCCCGTTTTACCCAGCCAACACGAGGGGGCAACACAGATGTATATCAATTTTGGTTCCATCAACAGCCGCCAGGCTGCGGACGGCAGCTGTACTGCACCGCTTACAGTGGATTCCTGCGGAACATGCCGATTGAAAAAGCACGCCAGCCTGCCAACTATTACGCGGTATGATGAAAATGCGTATCAGCTGTTTTATATCGCTGCGGGCAAGGCGCACTTCTGGTTTGATGATGCCGAGCATGTGGTAACAGCGGGTCATATGGTGCTGTACCGCCCGCAGGAAGAGCGCCGCTATATCTACTATCTTGAGGACCACCCGGAGGTGTTCTGGGTCTATTTTTCCGGCAGCGAGGCCGCTGCAGTGCTGCAGGCGCATGAGATTCCGCTGGATGGCCATGTGTTTTACAGCGGCATTATGCCGGAGTACAAAAATACTTTCCGCCGCATGATCCAGGAATTGCAGCTCTGCCAGTACGCCTATCGGGATTATACGGCCGGGCTGTTCCAGATGATGCTGGTGCTGGTCAGCCGCCAGCGGCAGGAGCGGCGGTCAATCAACGGCACCACGCGGGAGCAGATCGAAGCCGCAGCCGCCTATTTTAACGAGAATTATACTGCCCGCATCAATGTGGATGAATACGCCGAGTCCCTGCACATGAGCACGGCATGGTTCATCCGTAGCTTCAAACAGTATGTAGGCTTGTCGCCCGCACGGTATATCCAGTCGCTGCGTATCGTCAATGCACAGCGCTTGCTGGAACGCACCAAATACAGCATCGGTGAAGTTTCCGAGATCGTCGGGTATGATAACCCGCTGTATTTCAGCCGTGTGTTCAAAAAGGAAACCGGACTTTCCCCCGCGCAGTACCGCAAAGCGGAGCGGGCAGGCGAACAGCCGTCCGACCCGCAGGAAGAGGACACCTGCACCCCCAATATCGACAAAAACCGCAATTCATAGTATAATACCCCCATACACTTTGGTATGGGGGCTTTTTATGTTTGCAGCAGCAATTTGTGTCAGCATCCTGTTGGGGGTGCTGGTTTGGGCACTGCCGGGGCGGCTGTGCGGCCGCAGGGCAACCCATGCGGATGCACTGGCCGGGCCGGGCATTGTGCTGGCAGTGTGGATCATCGCGGCATGTGTGTTTGCCCAGCCGGGGCTGGCGCAGGGGTTTGATCTGTTCCGCCTGCTGGCCATCAATGGGGCGGCACTGTGGGCCTGCGGCACTGTGTTGTTACTCCGCCTGCGCAGCGGGCGGCGGTACCGCACACTTTGGACGGTTGCTGCGCTGCTGATTGCCGCCATCGGCCTGGAAGTATTCGTGGGCAACGCACCCTATTTTGCAACCCACGGCTACCAGCCCGTTGACCTGCGCACCTATTTGCAGGATGCCCCGGCGGATGGGGAGCCGATTGCTTTGAACGATGCGCACAGTACCCTTACCTTTACCGGCATCCATCAGCCGCTGTATAACGTTGCGCTGGATGGCGTTGTCTACCAGTATGACGGCAACTATCCGCAGGATCAGAACCCGCTGTTTATCCTGTGGGTGTCCGGTACCGACGAAGCCAGCACCGCCCCGCGCCAGAGCTGGCAGTGGCAGGCGGCTCCGCGAGCGGCACGCAGCCTGGTGCGCACGCTGGATTTTTCCGGCGCGGTGGATACCCTGACCCTGCAAGCGGAGGGCTATAGCGGAGAGTACCGCAGTTATGACCTGAACTATACCGTGCAGGCGGTTCTGGCCAATGTACCCCGCCCGATGGATTTCTCGCTGCTGCGGCTGGCAGTGGTGTATCTGGCACTGCTGGCCTTGTGGGGGCTGCGCCCCGGCGCTGCCGCGTGGCACGAAGCCTACCTGACCCACCGCGCCAAATACCGCCCGGCGGTGCTGGTGCTGGGCTGCATGCTCTGCCTGCTGGCCGCAGCGGCCCCCTTTACCGATGCCCGCAACTCCGGCGTGGCGACCTCGTTTTATAATGTCGAAAACTGGGACGGCGAAAGCCGCATCACATTCACCCAGCATATCAGCGATTGGCAGAATGATTCCGCTGCGCAGTACGGCGCTCTGGCCCACAGCCTGCTGAA